>Ga0180432_10002180_pt1 | contig 29682 bp, 38 predicted proteins | sample SS_ome_10_FD_132414 | JGI IMG/M metagenome (GOLD analysis project Ga0180432, IMG submission 132414) | Hypersaline lake sediment archaeal communities from the Salton Sea, California, USA - SS_1_MS_2 metaG | ecosystem: Environmental > Aquatic > Non-marine Saline and Alkaline > Hypersaline >...
AGCTTCACCGCTTCCTGCCGAAACTCCCTCGTGTACCTTCCTTGCGGAATCCCTTTCAACTTGACACCTCCGTCTCTCTATTCTACCTGACTTCGGTGTCCGTTTTATCCATCCTACCTCAGTATCCTCCAAGCTCAGAATGCTTGGAGGATAACACGGTGTGGGTAACCTATCAACATTGATGCTACAGAACCGGTCACCACCAGACGCTGAGCGCTGTGCGGTGGGTATGCTATAATGGCTCCGCTGGTTGGGGCAGGGCCGCAACCCCACCCCCCGGCGCGGTCTCTTGGAAGCCCCTGTCTCGGGGCCGCACACCGTATGAGCTTCATGCCCCCGCAGGCGGGCAGCGATTTGACATAACAACAAAGGAGGACTGTGGCTATGGAATGGGGAATGGCGAACCGCATGGCGCAGCTTATCCAGGCCGATGGGCATGCCATGTTCCTGCCGATAGACCACGGCTACTTCCAGGGGCCTACCAGGAAACTGGAACAGCCCAAGAAGACCCTGGAGCCTCTGCTCCCTTATGCTGACGCTGTTTTCGTCACCAGGGGCGTGCTCAGGTCTTCGGTGGACCCGGAGAACTCCAGGCCCATCATCCTCAGGGTATCGGGCGGGACCAGCGTGGTTGGCAGGGACCTGGCGGATGAGGGTATCACCACGTCCATGGAGGAGGCCATTCGCCTCAATGCCTGTGCCGTGGGCATCTCCATCTTCGTGGGAAGCGACTACGAGCGCCAGTCGCTGTTGAACCTGGCGAGGCTCGTGGACGAGGGGGAGAAGTACGGCATACCTGTCATGGCTGTCACTGCCGTGGGCAAGGAGATGGAGAAGCGCGAGGCCCGCTACCTGGCGCTGGCCTCACGCATCGCCGCCGAGCTGGGGGCCCGGGTGGTGAAGAGCTACTACTGTGAAGACGGATTCGAGAAGGTGACCGCAGGTTGCCCTGTGCCAGTGGTCATGGCCGGTGGGCCCAAGGTGGATACCGAGTTGCAGGTATTCGAGTTCGTCTACGATGGCATGCAGAAGGGCGCTATAGGCGTGAACCTGGGAAGGAACATCTGGCAGAACGATCACCCCGTGGCCGTGGCCAAGGGCATCCGGGCGGTGGTGCACGACAACGCCACCCCCCAGCAGGCCCAGTGGATATTCGAGGCGGAGAAGGCCGCAACATAAGCGGGCCAGGGTGGGGTCTGGTCCGGCGCTCTTGCCAGTCGTCTCATAATGGCCTTTGTGAGACGATTAGCACGTTGTACGGTTGCGCAACTCGTCACGGTCAACGTGTAACACGGTTGGGTGCTGGGGTATGAAGGCAACGCAACCGAATGACGAAAGACGAGTCCAGCAGCCCAACCGAATGACGAATACCGGATCGGGGTCACCAAGGCAACGAGGCCATCTTATTATGAGACGATCAGTAATGCGTGTTGCCACCTGGTACAGCAACCGTGACGTGCGCGTCGAGGAGATGCCGGTCCCGTCGATCGGCCCCGGGGAGCTGCTCGTCAGAGTGGAGGCCTGCGGCATCTGCGGCAGCGACGTCATGGAGTGGTACCGCATTGACAGGGCACCGCTGGTCCTGGGTCACGAGATCGGGGGCCAGGTAGTCCAGGTTGGGGAAGGCGTTGAGCGATACAGGCAGGGAGACCACATAACGGCGGCGCACCACGTCCCCTGCAACACCTGCCGGTACTGCCTCAACGGACACCATACAGCCTGCCAGACCCTCCGTGAGACCAACTTCGATCCCGGCGGCCTCGCTGAGTACCTCCGTCTGCCTGCCATCAACGTCGACCGCGGGGTGTTCCCGCTGCCGGAAACGGTGTCCTACGCCGAGGCTACCTTCGTGGAGCCGCTGGCCTGTGTCCTCCGTGGTCAAAGGCGAGCGGACCTGCGGCCGGGCAACACAGTCCTGGTGGTGGGGAGTGGCATTGCCGGCCTGCTGCACGTGATGCTGGCCCGTGCCCTGGGTGTCAGTCGCGTCATAGCCACTGATGTCACTCGCCACCGCCTCGAGGCCGCCGAGCGGTTTGGAGCGGACGCGGCGCTCTTGGCAGGCGACGATCTCCCGGCTCGCCTGCGCCGGGCCAACAACGGCCGCCTCGCCGACAGGGTGGTAGTCTGCACCGGGGCCACTTCAGGCATTGGCCAGGCACTGCAATCGGTGGACCGCGGGGGGACGGTGCTGCTCTTCGCGCCCACGGGCCCCGGGGTGACAGTGCCGCTCTCCATAAACGACCTCTACTGGCGCAACGAAGTGACAGTCACCACCTCCTATGCCGGCAGCCCGGCTGACTATGCCACGGCCCTGGAGTTGATTGCGGCCCGAAGGTTGCCGGTGGAAGATATGATCACGCACCGCCTCGGCCTGGCGGAGGCGGGCACGGCCTTTCAACTGGTTGCCAGGGCCCAGGACTCGCTGAAGGTGATCATAGAGCCGCAGAGGTAGGGCGGCCTCCTATGGATGAGACACTGCATCGCGTTCTGGCCGATCAGTTGAAGACGTGTGGGGCGACCCTGCGCCAGCGGAGGCTCGTCTGGGGGACCAGCGGGAACATAAGTTGCCGGCTGGAGGCCGACCTGTTCCTCATATCGGCCTCCGGGTCGGAGCTCGGGCGCCTGAAGGACAGGGACCTCGCGCGCTGCCGCATCAGCCAGGACTCATGGGAGGGCACTCGCCGGCCATCCATGGAGGTGGGTCTGCACAGAAGCATCTACGGGTCCTGCCCGGAGGCGGGGGCGGTGATTCATTCACAGCCCTTCTATGCCACTCTGGTGGCCTGCTCTGACCTGCCGCTGCGGGCTGACCTCCTGCCGGAGTCGATGGCGTATGTGGGAGCGGTGGCGCGTGTGCCCTACAGCCACGCAGGAAGCCGGGATCTCGCTCGTTCCACGGCTGACAGGGCTGTGACCAGCAAGGCGCTGCTGCTGGACAACCACGGCGCGGTCTGCTGGGGCGGCTCGCTGGACGAGGCCCTTCTCCGGACCGAGGCACTGGAGTTCCTCTGCCGGTTGCTCGTGGCGGCACACTCGGGCGGCATCTCTCTCAACTGCCTCGGTGACCGGGTGATGAACGATTTCCTGCAGCACTTGAGGCAGTCAGGCGCTGGCAGCGCCTGACTGCGGATTGAGGGGAGCCTGTGTGTGCCTCGTGTCCTACTGGGCCGTGAGGCCGCCATCGATGGGCAGGGCGTGACCGGTCACGAAGGAAGCTCCGTCCGAACAGAGCCACAGGACGGCTGATGCTATCTCCTCTGGCTCTCCCACCCGTCCCATCGGCTGCATGTTCTCGATGAACGCCTTGATCTCCGGGCCGGCCTCCATAGCTTCGTTCACCATGGCTGTATGAATAGCGGCAGGGCAGACGGCGTTTACCCTGATGCCGGTCTTGGCATACTCAAGCGCAGCCACCTTGGTCATCCCCACGACGCCGTGCTTGCTGGCGGCATAGGCAATGGTGCCCAGTCCGGTCAGTCCGGCTATGGAAGCGGTGTTGACAATGGCCCCGGAGCCCTGCTTTCGCATCTGTGCCAACTCGTACCTCATGCAGAGCCACACGCCCTTCAGGTTGACGGCGATGACGCGGTCCCATCCGTCCAGGCTGTGCTTGTGGAGGGGGACGCCGGCTTCCAGGTCGATGCCGGCGTTGTTGAAGGCGCAGTCCAGTCTCCCGTAGGTCTCTACCGCTTGCCGGACCATGGCCTCTACCTCGGCGGGGCTGGTCACGTCCACCTTGACGAAGACGGCCTCGCCCCCGGCGTTCTGTATCATGCTGACGGTCTCTTCACCGCCTGGAACGACTACGTCAGCGACAACCACCCCGGCTCCCTCGCCGGCGAAGGCCAGGGCGGTGGCCCGGCCGATTCCGGAACTCCCTCCGGTGACGAGAGCTGTCTTTCCTTCAAACATCTTCTCCATTCTCTGCCTCCTGCATATTTTCGATCGTGGCAGTGTCAACGGCCAAACGTTCCGTTGTCGATCAGGCCATGTGTTGGCAGATGAAGAGCCCGGGCCGGGGCTGATGGAGGCTGCTGGAGGCTACTATCCTCATCCAGCACCCTTAACACCCTTCCCACCGCCTATCGAGCCTGGAAAGGCTCTCCTACAGATGCACCGCCTCCCACCTCCCAGGGACGGAAGGCCTGCCTATGAACAGGCCATTGTGTCCCGATTCATTGGGACTGCGCCCACCTACGTAGTCGGAGCCGTCCCTGATCCCGACAGGCAACCGGCATCTCCAAGATGAGTAATGCTCCCTGTTATCACCAGCGGCAGTGCATCAGGCGTGACCTGCGCGCTGATATGCCACGGTCGTGATATGCCCTTCCAGGCATTGTGACACAGCCTCGATGACACGAAGGGTAATGCGGACTCCTTCAGCCAGGCGCTAGTTCGCCAGGAGGCCCCTGCTCTGCAGGTCCGCAGCCACGTCGTGCAGTCCCAGCTCTTCCAGCTTTGACCGGGACTGAAGGCCCGTGGCGACGTCCCACTGGCGCAGCAGGTAGTACTCGTCCTTGGTGCGCTCGAAGGCATCCCTGTCGACAACCGCGCCCTTACGGCAGATCACCTTGCCGCCTTCACCGGGGACCAGGCAGTCGGGGTTCGACATCTCGTACTGCAGCGGCACCGTGTAGCAGTGGTCCGGTAGCTGGTCGGCGTTCCTGCCGCCCCGCCCCTCTCTCACGGATATAGCCCGCAACAGGTTGAACACCCTTTCGCCAATGTGGTTGAGACCTTCTTCGTCAAGCTCGTCGCTGGTGACCGCGGACAGAATCTGGCTGTCCAGGGCGGGATCGCCTACATGGTCCTCGGACTCCTCCAGGTCCATGATCGGCGACTGAAAATCGCACATGATTAGGCACTCTTTCGCAGTCTCCCTGTCCTGTATCCTCCTGGCGCCCGCTGCCTTCCCTTCATAGGTGGAGAAGTCGATGGCCATCTCGCTCCCCCAGAACCGGCGGGCGATGGCACGGACCACGTCACTGGATGCCAGTGCGCCTTCAGTACCCTTGGCCCAGAGGAGCCACTTGGGTATCAGGGCGCCAACCTCGTGCAGTTGCGGGTAGGGCAACCTCGGTCCCATGGCATAGAGGATGGCTGTGATGGGGTAGAGCCGCGGCCCGTAGGTGTCGGTGTAGGAGGGACTGCCCAGGTACCCCGCGGTGTTCGTCTCCGCCATAGCGGCAGGTCCCAGGCTGGCCGCTGCCCTGTCCAACCCCTGGGCCAGGATATCCCCCAGCCCCTCACGCGCGGAGATGCGGCGGAACAGGGCATCAAGGAACTCCATGGTCCCCACCCGGGACACCGGCATGCCCGCGTCGGCATCGGTGAGGACGCCGGCCTTGTAGCACGAGTCCAGCCAGCCGATCAGGCGCTCCATGACCTTGGTGTCCAGCCCATAGTCATCGATAAGCCTGGTAGCGTGGAAGGGGAGATCGCTGGGCATGGCTTCCCAGGTGCCGTAGTAGTCCACCGCCCACGGCTGGTAATACATGGCGGAATGGCACATGTACTTCCCCCGTTTGCCGTTCTCCGCCTCGTACAGGCCCCTGAAACAGCCGGTGCACCCGTAGCAGGGGTCCATTCCCCTCAGCTTGCCGGTCAGGCTGGGCACCTTGTCCCTGGAGAAACGAATGCCGGACACGGGTGCACGGATTCTCTTCAGCCCTCGGCGGCGGGCCTCCAGTTCCTTCAGCCTCTCGGGATTGGCGACCTTGACCTCCCTTCCTGAGGGTATTACGACGATCGCCTTCAGCTTCTTCGATCCCATGACCGCACCGAGGCCACCGGCGCCACTGGCATCATGGTCAGCCACGACCGTGGCCATGACAGCCATAGTCTCGCCTGCGGGTCCGATGGTTGCCACGCTGGCTGACTTTCCCCATTCTCCTTTCAGGACTTCTTGTGTTTCGTAGGCCCCCTTGCCCCATAGGTGTGAGGCGTCCCTGACTTCGGCAGACCCGTCCCTGACCACAGCGTATACCGGTTTGTCCGAGCTGCCCTGCGCGAAGACGCCATCAAAGCCTGCGAACTTCAGGTAAGCTCCCCAGGTCCCCCCGAGATTGCCGTAGTTGAACCTCTGCGGCGTGGGGGCGGACGACTTCCCGCAGACCTGCCATCTTGCTCCCCCATTGAGCCCGGGTATCCCAGCCAGGGGCCCCGTGATGAACGCCAGGCCGTTGTCCGGGCCGAGGGCGTCGGCGTCAGCCGGTACCTCGTCCCAGTGGAGCTTGGCGGCGATTCCCCTTCCTCCAAGGAAGGCCTGGTAGTCGCGGGTGTGGACCTGCCTGCACTCTCCCGATGAGAGGTCCAGCTTGAGGATGCTGCCAGCGTATCCGAAGGTTGTCATTTCAACCGCCCCTCCCTTCTGCGCAGGCTACCTACCTTTGCACTGCCTCAGTCTAGACACTTGTCTTGACACTGCCACCTATGCTGCGCTGGTTGCCGTTGGGGGCGACTCGGGCAGCCGCCGTTGCGTGTCACGATGCCCTCTCGAACCTGTCCTTCAGGATGTGGGTCACGGTGCAGCTACTTATCTTCCACACACCGCCCTTTCTGGCATACTGGTCGTCGTAGTACCCGAAGCCCCGTGACCCTTTGCCTGTGTTGCGATTGACCATGTAGTCATACAGTGCCCAGGAACCCCTGGCAGAGTCCTGCCCTGTCACCTCGATGTCGGGGTTGTGTCCCTGGTGGACAGTGATCAGATACTCGTGGCCCAGGCCGCGACTGAGGAACTCTATGATTGTCTTGGCTCCCTTGAGGTCTATACCCTGCTCGCGCTCGACCAGGGCGGCGTCCTCGGTGAAGCAGCCCTCAAGCTGGTCCCAGAGCTTGCCGTCAAGATAGCGGAAGTACCTTGCCTTCAGTCTCTTGATCGCCTCGATGTCCTCCAGTGCCTGCGTTCTGGGGTTGGCCCCTGCTTCCGTTGAGTCTGCCATAGACAAAGCCTCCTTTGCAGAGTTGTCCCCGTCCCAGGCCGCCGGATCTCGATGCCGGTGGTTATCAGGGTCCCGGTGCGGCCTGGGAACCGGTAGTCGGCCAGGGTCGAGACCGGAGAGACGCTTGCCTGCGGGTGGCCTCTTGTGTAGCCCTCTATTTCGTGCCCTAATTCTATTCGGAGCGCAGGCCGTGAGTCAAAGCCTCCGGCCGTTGGCTGAACCAGCCGGTTGATAACTGCCAGCGTTGCCCTGCCCCTGTCGCAGCCTGCTCTGTTTGACAGGCTTGGGTCGCTCCCATATTCTTGCAGCCAGGGCGTGCATGTGGCAGTCCGGAAAGGGAGTGAACTGCATAATGCAGACGATCGCTGAGCTCTTCGATCTGAGTGGCAAAGGCGCAGTTGTGACCGGCGGTGCTATGGGGATCGGCCAGGCCATAGCTTTCAGGCTGGCTGAGGCGGGGGCGGGTGTCACTGTGGCGGACGTGGACCTGGCCGCAGCCGAGCAGACAGTGGCCCAAATCCATGCCGAGGGGAGGAAGGCACAGGCCGTCAAGGCTGATGCGCGCAGTGCTGCCGATGCGCGGAAGGCCGTGCGGGCGACTGCGGAGGCTTTCGGCAGCATCGATATCCTGGTCAACAATGCCGGCATCTATCCGCTGGTCCCTGTCATGGAAGTGACCGAGGATCTGTGGGACATGGTACTGGACGTCAACCTCAAGGGGATGTTCCTGTATTCCCAGGCGGCGGCTGCTGTCATGATCGAGGCTGGACGGGGGGGCAAGATCGTCAACATCGCCTCCATAGACGGCCTGCATCCGAACGGTGAGGCAACTCACTACAATGCGTCCAAGGGCGGGGTGGTGATGTTGACCAAGGCCCTGGCCCTGGAACTGGCGCCACACAACATACTGGTCAACTCCGTTGCGCCTGGCGGCATAGTCACCCCGGGAAGCAAGTCCTCCATCAAAACGCTCGCGGCCAGGGGGGTGGATCTTGTGGAGAAGGGCAGACAGAACAAAGAGCGCACACCTCTGGGCCACGCGGGCGAGCCTGACGACATTGCCAAGGCGGTGTTGTTCCTGGCCAGCGCGGCGGCCGACTACGTGACCGGCAGTCTCGTGCTTGTGGACGGCGGCTACCTGCTGACCTAGCTCGACTCGCAGGACTGGGGTCACTTCTCGGGAGCGCCCGGCAGACGGCGTCATTGAGAGAGACTCATTTCCTAATGCCAGACGCGGCTGGCTATAATGGTTGACACCACGATCGTGTGGTTTCCGTGGTAGGCAGTCCTGACGGGACATGACACGCAGGCAGGTGTAGCTTGTTGCCCTTAGAGCACAGGATCAGCAATAGGGATGCCAGGGTGGGGGTTGTGGGGCTTGGCTATGTCGGGCTGCCTCTGGCGCTGGCCTTCTGCGAGTCTGGCTTCAGCGTCCTGGGCTTCGATATCCAGCAGAAGAGGGTGGACCTGGTCAACCAGGGCGTGCCGTACGTAGCGGACGTATCTGAGACAAGCCTCAAGGCTGCGCTGGCCAAGAACCTTCTGGAGGCCACCACCGATCAGAGCAGGCTTCGGGAGATGGACGTCTGCTGCATCTGCGTGCCGACGCCTTTGACTAGGGCAAAGGAACCGGACCTGTCTCAGGTGCTACACGAGGCTCGCCAGGTGTCCAGGTTCCTCCGACCAGGGCAACTGGTGGTGCTGGAGAGCACTACCTATCCCGGTACCACCAGGGAAGTGCTCATGCCCATTCTGGAGGAAGGGGGGCTCAAGGCGGGTGTTGACTTCTACCTGGCCTTCTCACCCGAACGGGTCGATCCCGGCAGCAGGAGTCACAACATCAGGAATACGCCCAAGATACTGGGAGGGATAGAGCCCCAGTCGACCGCGCTCGCCGAGATCCTGTACCGCCAGGTGGTTGATGTTGTGATTGCCGTTTCGAGTCCCGAGATCGCCGAGATGACCAAGGTGTTCGAGAACGTCTTCCGCGGCGTGAACATAGCCCTGGTTAATGAACTCGTCCAGCTCTGTGAGAAGATGGGCATCAGTGCATGGGAGGTGATTGATGCCGCGGCCACCAAGCCTTTTGGCTACATGCCCTTCTACCCGGGGCCTGGAGTGGGCGGCCACTGCATACCGCTCGACCCCTACTATCTGGCGAACAAGGCCCGGGAGTACGATTTCCACACCCGGTTCATCGAGCTGGCGGCTGACATCAACGAGAACATGCCCCACTATGTGGTGTCACGGATTGTAGACGCCCTGGGATCAACCGGTAAGAGCCTGAACGGTGCCAGGCTGCTGATCCTTGGCGCGGCCTACAAGAGGGACGTGGCGGATACCAGGGAGTCCCCATCTTTGAAGCTGATAGAGTTTCTTCTGCGGAAGGGGGCCATCGTGGACTACAACGACCCCTACGTAGGCGAGATTCATGTTTCGGGGAATACCCTCACCTCTGTGGAGTTGACCGAGGAACGGCTGCGCGCCGCGGACTGCGTGGTTGTAGCCACGGACCACCGCTGGTACGACTACAGCCATATTGCCAAGAATTCAAGCCTCATCTTCGACTCCAGGGGGGCGACAAGGGGCATCACGGACGGCCGCATAGTGATGCTGTAGACAGCGGTGAAGGGTAACGTCGGGGGGCGGGTGCCTGGTCCATTGTTGCGGCCCAGGGGAGAAGGCGGTAGAAGCATGGAGATGTTGTCCGAGGTCGGAGACCTTCTTGGGTCGCAGAGGCTGGCGGTCCTTGCCACCACGGGCGAGGCCGGCCCCTACAGCAGCCTGGTAGCCTTCGCCGAGAAAGCCAGTCTGGATTGCTTGCTCTTTGCCACCAATCGGTCCAGTACCAAGTACCGCAACATCGAGGCCAATCCCAGTGTGTCGGTCCTGGTGGACAGCCGGTTGAATGAAGAATCGGATTTCGAGAATGCTGTCGCAGTCACTGCACTGGGCCGGGCGAAGGAGGCCCTGGGCGACGCTCGTCGGCAGTGCGCCGGCGTTTACCTGGCCAAGCATCCGAACCTGGCCGCCTTCGTGCATTCCGCGGGTACTGCTCTGATCGAGGTCATGGTTGACAGGTACATGCTGGCTGGGTTCAGAGAGACGCGCACAGTCGATCTGCGCTGAACATAGAGCCGGCCCCGGTCTTGAAGAGGGCGGTGTACCGGCCGAGTCATCTGCATAATCGCCGTGATCCGGCCGGAAGGCCTCAGGCCATTCTCCGGGGCCGCTAGGCGGTCCGGTTGTTCCCTTGATGGCACTGCTGTGCGGGGCAACCCGGGTAGGTTCTGACGGGCGCTCTCCTCCCTTCCCCGCTTGTGCCGCGGGCGGCGGCAGCGGCTTGTCATTATATTGCCACCTTTTTCACCGTTTATTTATGACTTTGTCACAAGCGCCGTGCTAGCGTTGACTCGTGCTGTCCTGGCAGCGTGGAGGAGCGGGGCGCAGGTGCCGTCCTGTGGGGCATCGCGGTATGTTGTGGCGTCTGATGTTGACCCGCGCCGCTCCACTGTACCGTGCAGTCGGCGGATGTCATGCCGATGTACGGAGCTTGGGATGGTTCACGGAGAACCGGCTCCACGCTGGTTTGGGCTTAAGAACACGTACGAAAGGAGCGAGGCACCCTATGGAAGGCAGAACGGTAGAGCACTCGACCATGACCTTGACCCACTTGGTATTGCCCCAGCTCGCTGGACGTGCCGGGTATGCCCATGGCGGTGAGATCATGAAGCTGATGGATACCGCGGCCGGCGTGGTTGGGATCCGGCATGCGCACACAGACCTGGTTACGGCCCGCGTGGAAGGGGTCAACTTCTACCGTCCCATCAAGGTGTGGGACCTGGTGATCATCAATGCATATCTCACCTTCGTGGGGCGCTCCACTATGGAGGTCCGGGTCGAGGTCTTCAGGGAGGACGTTGCCAGGGAGAAACGTGAACATGCCCTGACCGCCTACTTCATAATGGTGGCGCTTGACGAAGAGGGCAGGCCGACGGAGGTGCCGCCCCTGCTGCTTTCCTCCGACAGGGAGAGGGAGCTTTGGGAGCAGGGCAAGCGGCGTTACCTGTCCTGCAGGGGGGATATCATGGCCGATGACGCAGGGTACAAGGTCTGTCGAGAGGAGCCCGTGGTGTTTGAGTAGCAGGGCGCTAGCAGGCATCCGGTTGCACAAGCGGGATGGACAGAGGGACAGACGGTTGGGCCACTGACCAGCGATTGAGCACATGAGGAGGTATGAATGAGTGTGCAGAACGTTGAGATACATGATTTGGACGATCTGGCACCGAGGTTTGCCAGGCTGAGACGCTACAACGTGGCAATGGGAGTCCTGCACCTGCTGCAGGCAGCCATGATCTTCGCGCTGAGCAACAGCTTCACTCTGCCGGTCCAGCGCTCCTACGTGGCCTCCGCTCCCCAGGCAGACACCCTGGATGTTGTGACCAGGACACTGGCCGATCCCCGCATCGGGCCCATGGTCGGGGTGTTCCTCTTGATCTCGGCGATCGCCCATCTCAACATCGCTTCCCCGTGGGGATTCCAGTGGTACTGTCGCAACCTGGCGAAGGGCATCAACTATGCCAGGTGGTATGAGTACGGCCTCAGCGCATCACTGATGATCGTCGTCATCGCCATGTTGACCGGCGTCTACGACATCGCCACCTTGATCCTGCTCTTTGCCCTCACTGCCGTGATGAACCTCTGCGGGCTGGTGATGGAGGTGCACAACCAGACAACGGAGAAGACCAACTGGACCTCCTACATTGTCGGGTGTATCGCCGGCATTGCCCCCTGGATCGCCATTGCCGTCTACCTGGTGGGTGCCGGGGCCGATGGCGACATGCCGACCTTCGTGTACTACATCTATGGTTCGCTGTTCGTGTTCTTCTTCAGCTTCGCGCTGAACATGTTCCTGCAGTACAGGCGGATCGGGCCCTGGAAGGACTACCTGTTCGGCGAGTGGGTGTATGTGTTTCTCAGTCTCACAGCCAAGTCGGCGCTGGCCTGGCAGGTCTTCGGGGGCACACTGGCCAGGACGGGCTGATCTGAGTGTGGGCGCATAGAGGGGGCGGTGCCACGGCTTGCGTGTCGTGTGCGGGCGTAGCGGTAGGCAGGAGGAAGCATGGTGGACAGGGTAGTCAAGGGCAACGACGAGTGGAAGAAGCTGCTCACGGCCCGGCAGTTCGAGGTCACCCGTCTCAAGGGGACTGAGCCGCCCTTCACGGGGCAGTACTACGACTTCAAGGAAACGGGCCTGTACAGGTGCGTGTGCTGTGGCAATGACCTGTTCAGCTCAGAGGCCAAGTTCGACTCTGGGACAGGCTGGCCCAGCTTCTGGGCCCCGGTGTTGGAGGCGAGCGTCAAGACGGCGGCTGACATGAGCGCCGGGATGGTCAGAACGGAAGTGATGTGCAGCCGCTGCGATGCGCACTTGGGGCATGTATTTGAGGATGGCCCTCCGCCCACCGGGCTCCGGTACTGCATCAATTCCGTTGCTCTTACCTTTGTGCCTGCGGCGGACGCATAGGGGAAGTTGCGGGAGGGGAATCGCCGGGGGGTGGAGGGGTGGCGGCAGCGATCAGATGCCCGGGTCAGAGCGATTACAGGTGGGGTGGGTGATGCGGAGCAAGGCTCAAAGAGTCGCCTCTGGAGACCCGCTAATTACACAATGGCCATGGTGGCGGGTCTCCAGAGGCGACTCTTCGAGTTCCATCTCATTCCACCCACTCTACCAGGCCTGTCCGTAGTCATGCCCGGAACATTCCGCTAGACATAGGACTCCACGTGCCACTGGCCGGCCCTGACATCTCGTATCTCGTCTGCGGTCCAGTCTTGCTCGTTCCAGGCCAGGAGACAGGCCGCGAACACGCCTGCCTGGCGCTGCTGCTTGGCAGCGAAGCGGGGGCCCGTTATCACCGCACCGGATTGGGCTGCCATCGTGCGTGAAGTAGCACCCCAGGCGGTGAGCCACGCGCCAGCGCCTCTCTGCCAGCATGAGTCTCATACGGAGACAGATTCTGCCACAAACGGCCGTGGAGGTCAAGCTCTCGTCGGGAGGGGGGACACCCGCGGGTGGCGGGGTGCGCCATGCAAGGGGGCAGCCATGCTATTTGCGGACCTTGCGGTGGGACTGGAAGGCATTCATGGAACTGAGGGGATTCGGACCCTGATCTGTCGCCTGAGGCGACCGCTCTAGTCCGTTGGGTTCTGTCGGCAGCCTGTCCCCCGCCAGGCAGTGGTAGTGTTGGGAGGACAATAGGCAGACCCTTCTCGGCCGCTTTCGATGTTGTGTTATGACACTTGGCGATGGAAGCAGGCAGAGGGACCTGGCCTGTATCTCAGCCTTGTCAAGTAGGACGTGACCCCAAAATCCACCATCTATCAAGCATGCTCGAAAAGGCAACTCCTTCACCCGGCGGGTGCTCAAAGAACACCTTTGGGCCAACTTGTTAGAGGTGGATCGAGGGACCTGTCTGCACCTGGACAGTACTGTACGAAGTGCCTTGCTCTGCTGCCTCAAGGAGGCTGTTGTCACGGCTGCACGTTGCAGTTGGTCGTTGTTACACATGCCGGACCCATCTACCGCTCATAGGGGGCGATGCCTGCTCCTCCGATTTCATGCTGCACGCCAGCCTTCGGAATGTACTGATGAGGCAGAGGCCCCCTGGACCCGAATACTCACATCGGGGTATTCACTTGGCAGCACTCGCGACCTACTATTTGAGTGTTCGGATATGGAGCGGGACGCAGGGAGGTGGTGACGGCATGATTACCATTACAGAAGAAGCAGCGATTTTCCTACGGAGAAGGCTAGTGGACGCCTATACACAGGCAGGTGGTTTGAGCACAATTGCGGCATCTCCCTTGATGGGCCGCCTAATAGAGGCTAACCTTGTACGGGCATTTCAGGAGGCGGGGTTAGGCTTCAGAATCCAGTCGTCCAGTGAGCAAGAACCCGACACGGGCTTCACCTTGAATGTGGACGCGATGCATGACGATGACGAGGTGTGGGAAAGGGATGGCGTCAACATCCTGGTGGACCCTGCCAATGCAGCCATGGTAAACCAACTCGAGGCCACCTGTATCGATGTGTCGGCAGGCGGTCTGGCTCTTCGGTGATCGAGATGGTCTACAGGGAACGCGCCGTCTTCCATGATCGTACTGATGCAGGAAGGCAACTCGCACTCAGGCTGCAGGGATATCGGCGGCGAGAGGCCGTGGTTTTCGCTGTGCCTCGCGGGGGTGTACCAGTGGCCGTGGAGGTTGCCCGCCGTCTACGTTCTCCTCTTGACATCGTGATCCCACGCAAGATCCCCATTCCAGCCGAACCCGAGGCTGGCTATGGTGCCGTCACAGAAGACGGGACTGTGGTACTCAACGAGAGTCTGCTTAAGGGCCTGGGCCTGACCGACAAGGAGATCAGCTTTCAGGTAGGGGCTGTTAGGGCCGAGATCGAGCGCCGCAGCAATATGTTCCGCTCCAGATTACCGGCTTCGCCTCCGATTGCAGGTAGGACGGCTATCATCGTTGATGACGGCTTGGCCTCAGGGTTCACCATGATAGCAGCCATCCGTTCCTTGAAGAAGCGAGAGGCGGCCGAGGCAGTGGTTGCCTCACCTGTAGCTTCCGGTGCTGCTCATGACCTGGTAACCAAGGAAGCCGATGAGGTTGTGTGCCTCCACGTGTCACGCACGTACCCCTTTGCGGTGGCAAGTTTCTACCTCAACTGGAACGACCTGACTGACGATGAGGTGGTCAGGTTTCTCGAAAGATGGGCTGGTGGCCTTGGCCAGGGAGGCAAGCGACCTTGAACCTGTGCTTCCATCCCCAGTTTCCGCAATACGACCCAACAAGAAGTAGTTGCTAGGGCGAAGGAGGATTGGCAACTGCGACGCTATGGACAGGACAACCGAGGCCCTGGTGAACGAAACGCTTTGTGGCGATAGGAGATCTCTCGCCCGTCTCATCAGCCTGGTGGAGAAGGACAGGTCTGTGAGAAGCCAGGTGATGCGGCACCTCTATCCACGTGCGGGCAGGGCTCACTATGTTGGACTTACCGGACCGCCCGGAGGGGGCAAGAGCACCCTGGTTGCTGGATTGACCTCGATAGCCAGAGCCAACGGTGCCAAGGTCGGCGTAGTAGCCGTTGATCCAACAAGCCCCTATAGTGGCGGAGCGCTCTTGGGAGACAGGGTGAGGATGCAGGAGCACCATGTTGACGATGGTGTCTTCATCCGAAGCATGGCCACGAGGGGGGACGCCGGAGGACTGAGTCAGGTAGCCACAGACGTCGCCAGGATTATAGGTGCGTCCGGGAAGGACATGGTCATGGTGGAGACCGTTGGCGTTGGACAGAACGAAGCCGATACGAGCCAGATCGTGGATACGACCATCGTAGTCACCGTCCCGGAAAGCGGTGACTACGTACAGCTTATGAAGGCGGGGTTGATGGAGACCGCCGATGTCGTGGTTGTCAACAAGGCTGACCATGCGGGAGCCGATCAAATGATCGCCCAACTCGCCAGTATGCTCTGCGAGTCACGTACGGAACACGCCTGGTGGCGAGTTCATGTGGTCGCCACGCAAGCTGCAAACGGCCAGGGTGTTGACGAGCTGTACTGGCATGTCCGCGGCCATCTTGACGCCCTTGAGAGAAGCGGCGAACTTGCCAGAAGACGCTCTCAGCAGCGTATGAAGGAGTTGGGCTGCATACTCGAGGAGTCCCTCCTCTGCGCCGTCAAGGAGGCAATGGAGGAGGACGACGGATTCAATCCCTGCCTGGAGAAGGTAGCGCAGGGCGAACTGGACCCATACGCTGCCGCGGCCGAGGTCCTCGGCAGCCCTGGATTGCTGCAAAGATGCCTGCAGCGGGCAGGCAAATGCCGCGACATGGGAGCCCAATCGCTGAGGGAGGATTAGCCTGTGAAAGAGATGGTTATTCAAACTGTGGGCTTGGGTGTCCCTAACCTGCAACCAGTCATCCTGTTGAAGGAGAAGTGGGCCGACCGTTATCTTCCTATTTGGATTGGTCTATCGGAGGCACAGGCCATAGCAGCCAAGCTCATCGAAGTGCAGACGCCACGTCCGATGACCCATGACCTTCTATGCTCCGCGGTTGCGGCTCTGGGGGGCAGCATCACTCGCGTCGTACTGGATGAGCTTCGCGACGCCACCTTCTATGCAAAGGTGTATCTGGAGGTGCGGGGTGAACCTGTGATCGTTGATTCAAGGCCCAGCGATGCGATCGCCATTGCGGTCAGAACCGGCAATCCCATCTTCGCTGAAGATGGGGTGCTGGATGAGGCCGGTGTTGCCCTTGGGGACACTCAAATTGACCGCGAAACCCTAACCGATGAGCAGTTGGACAAGCTCCAACCTTTCGCTGACTTCCTCGGGACTCTCAACCTCGATGACCTCGGTGCTGATAGTAGTGATGATGCATAGCCCTTCGGCCGGCAAGCTCCAGGGCTGCGAAATTCTCACCAGTTGGGTGTCAGGGGTCAGACCGCGGTGATGCCCCGAGCTTCCTGCAGATGGGTGTGAAGAAACAATCGGCACAGGCTGCCTTCTGAACAAAGGGCACTAGCTGCACACAACCGGCCCAGGCGGTGGCTTTGTTTGGAGCAAGCGCTCAGAGAATCTCTACAAGCTGGATATCGAAGGTGAGGTCTTCGCCGGCTAGAGGGTGGTTGGCATCCAGGGTGACGTCAGACTCGGATATCCCGGTAACAGTAACAACGATTGACGTACCATCGTGGCGATTCCCCTGCAATTGCATACCAATCCTCGGTTCAAGATCGGATGGGAGTTCAGTTCGATCCATGACCACCGTCAATTCGTCGTGGCGCGGGCCATATGCTTCTCCTGAAGGGACTTCAGCGGTCTTCGTCTCTCCCGGACTCATGCCGATCACAGCTTGCTCGAAGCCTGGGATTATTCTGCCCTCTCCTAGTGTGAATTCCAAAGGCTCTCGGTTGGTCGACGTGTCAAATACCTTTCCGTCCTTTAGCGTACCTGTATAGTGTACTCTCACAGTATCGCCGTTTCTCGCTTCTGTCATTCTTCCCTCCCAAACATTTGGTGCTGCTGCGGCAAAGACCGGTTGATCCTCTATCTGAAACCTTGTCACCCACCTTCATTCTCGGGGGCCTCAATACCCGTTCCGGGGCTCGAGCCAGGGGGCCACCCGAAATCAATGTAGGTATTAGCCTTCTCCACCCCCTGACATGCCTATAAGCCCAAGGACGACTTGACCTGCCTGGCCATTTCAATCGGGAAGTAGAGGTCATAAGCTATCACTCTACCTCCCTGTTCGTAGGGGACGACTTCGGAACAGGACTCCCAGGTGCTCATCTTGCGGTAGACATCGTGGTCCTCTGTGTATAGAACGACGGTGTTGCCGTCCCCGAAATCCCTGAGCTCAGTCTGCCTCATGCCACTGGGCCCGCAGCTCCCTTCATTCATACATATCTGCCGGTCCGCTTCGTGCTCTGGATTCCGACGGCATGGGCCTACACGCCATCGACGGATATGGCCAGCACCACCTCGTCATCGGTAATCTGCGACACCTCGTCCTCCGAGACGAAGAGGTCCCTGGCCTCACCTCTTCTCCGTACGACAGACTTGGTGATTTCACCGGTCGAGAGGTTGTGCATCAGGTGATCGACGGTGCCTACGGGCGTGCCCTTCGAGTCCACTACTTTGGTGCCGTGCCTGACATTCAACTCAACCAGCCTCCCTGTCAGCGCTGCTGCGTTTCACCGGCCTGATCCGTTAGCGCCATGGAGCATGTGCCACAGGCTGCTCTTCGCCACGCATGACCGCCCTCCCTGCCCGTGAACCTGCCAGACGACCAATCTCATCATTTGGTCTTTCGCCCGCCGACCTTCTTCTTGGTCTTGGCCTTGCTGGATTTACCTCCCCCGCTACGGGCGCTATGGTATGCCTGCCTCTGTTTCTGCTTCTCTTCCTTCTTGCCCACTCCTTGCTCCTTGTCGTCCCTAATGCGGTACTGCGCAGTCCACGCGGTCGCTCCAGTCCCTGCCGCAGAGGTCACGGCACGATCACCTCTCCATTCTGGGCCATACCCGCCTAGGTAGCAATAACCCAGTGTAGTTATTCCGTCCCGGCCCCGCTGTGCCTGCGTGCTCGCCTTCGATGCAGCGAATACCAACAAAGGGTTATTCCTCCCGGGGATGTGCTCGGACTATGATGGGCTTCGGCAGGGTTCCGACGTGCGCGCTAATCAATGCTAAGACCCCTTCCTTCACACCTGGTGGTCAAATAGAGGCACGGCCTTCAACTCTGCAGGGAAGTGAAGTGGCCAATCTGAACAGGGTAATGATAATCGGCAACCTGGGGACCGATCCAGAGATGCGCTTCACCCCTAGCGGCAGTGCGGTCACCACCTTCCGTATTGCGACCAACTGGAGGTTCATCACCTCAGATGGTGAGCGAATGGAAGAGACCGAGTGGTTCACAGTGGTGGCCTGGGACAGGTTGGCGGAGGGCTGTAACGATCGGTTGAGCAAGGGAAGCCGGGCTTATGTGGAGGGCAGGTTCCGGAGGCGTTCCTGGCAGGGCTCGGACGGCCAACCCCGAAGTCGCAGTGAGATCGTGGCCAGACGGGTGCTCTTCTTGGACAGGAGCAATGCAGGCACGTCCTCCCAACACGACGCGTGGGAGTAGGACAACCCGCCCCGGTCAACGGAGGAAGTGGGGTCGGACAGCGGCCCCCTCTATCCACAATAGCGAAGGAGGTTCATGATGCAGTTGCGCTGGCTTGTCTGTGGTTCCGGCAATGCCCATATTATCGGTCCGTGCCCAGACTGCTTTTCCACCCAGTCCGGGTTGCTGCTGGGCACCGTGGCCGGCAGCTACAAGGGCAGGGTGACGGCGAGATGCGTTGACTGCGGCAGGGCCGAAGAGTACTACGTCGATGCTGGCGAGGAGAGAATCTGGAGGCTGGAGGAGGTGGGCGTGAAGGGAGCCGGTGTAGAGGTCTAGCAGCCTGGGTCAGGACTCGGAAATCCCGGATGAGCCAGGCACAAAACAAGCGTCTTCCGTCTCTTGGTCTAGCTTTGGGCGGATACTGGTGACCCAAGCTCCTAGCTGGCCCCGGCCTTGCGGATAGAGATATGCCTGGCGAGGCTATGACGAGTAGTCCTTAGACATGCTGGTGGAGGGTGAAGGGGTAGGCCATCCTTGGCGGCCGGTTTCGTTACCACAACATGCTGGCTTGTTGGATTGCCAGCGCATCTTCCAGTGGTAGGGCCGGGCTACTGGCCTGTCCCTGCCCTGGGATGGCGGCTGGGAGCGCGTCCCAAAAGCTGCAGTTGGTCGTGGCCAGGCCATTGTCATCCTGCGTCGTGCTACCCTGGCAACCGGCATTGCGGATTGCTAGGAAAACAGGCATGATTTCCTGCGACGCGAAACGCACCCCCACGACGCAGGCCATTCTCATCCTTCGTGGTGCCGCCGGCGGGCGGCATGAGGGATTCCCGCGTCACCAGGATCTACGTCTTCCTGGTAATACGGCGCATGGTGACAGGACGACGCATGTAGGCGGGAGTCTCCAGCCGGCTCTCGTCGGCCTCCACCTCCCTTATGACGTCCCTGAACTCCTCGTCCCTTCTCGCTGTGGTACGCTCGGCAGATGAGAAGCCCGTAGCCACCAGCGTTATCCTGACATCGCTGTCGAGGTCCCGGGCACCTGTCACGCCAAAGATGACCATGGCCTCCTCGTCCACCGCCGATTCAATCACCTCGGCTGCCTGGCTGACTTCGGCCAGTGTCAGGTCGGCAGGTCCGGAGACAACGTAGAGCACGCCCCGGGCGCCGTCTATGGGCACATCCAACAGATCGCTGGAGATGGCGGCCTGAGCGGCTTCAACCACCCTGTTCTGTCCGGTCCCATATCCGATGGACAGCCATGAAGTACCGGCATCCTGCATCACTGCCCTCACATCGGCGAAATCGAGGTTCACCAGTCCGGGCACGGTGATTACCTCCGTAATCGCCCGAACGGCCACCATGAGCACATCGTCAACCGTCCGAAACGCCGAGTCCACCGTCACCTTGTCCCCAGTGATGCCTAGCAGGCGCTCGTTGGGTATGACTATAGCCGCATCCGCATAGTCAGCGGTCTCCTTTATGCCCTCCTCCGCAATCTGCAACCGGCGTCCCATCTCGAACTCGAAGGGCTTGGTCACTATGGCCACGGTCAGCGCGCCGGCCTCTTTGGCCAGCCTTGCTATCACCGGGCTTGCTCCGGTCCCGGTGCCGCCGCCCATGCCAGCGGCGATGAACACCATGTCGGCGTCGCGCATAGCCTTCCCCAGTTCAGCCTCACTCTCCTCGGCCGCCTTGCGACCGAGTCCTGGATCGCCTCCGACCCCAAGACCGTGGGACACCTCCGGGCCGAGCTGTATGCGGGTGGGCGCCTCATTAGCCATCAACGCTTGGACATCCGTGTTCGCAGCAATGAAGTCCACGCCCGGAATCTCGCCACGGACCATCCTGTTCACCGCATTGCAGCCGCCTCCCCCTACGCCTATAGCCTTGATCCTGCACTGTGCCGCCTTGAAATCCGTTGTCGCCATGACACCTCCCCCGCCGGAAGGGCTCTCCTCCCGCACGCGCCTGCGCTACACCCCGTTTCCTATTTCTTCTCCTTCGACTCCGTTGTCCCTGCGCCCAAGGCGATCCTCGGCCTCCACCGCGAGTTCCAGGCACTGCCCAGCGCCGAGCGCAAGCCGGTCACAAAACCACCTAGACCACCTCCCAACTCGGCGCGGCCTATGTCTCCTCTGAACTCCTTCTGCGCGCCCCACTGCAGCAGACCCATGATGGCCGAGTACGCTGGCCCGTTGAAGGACTCGGCCCCCGGGGGCAAGTTGACCGGCAGACCGATCCTCACCTGCATGCCAAGCACCTCCCCGGCGAATTGCTCCATGCCAGGCATATTGGCTGTGCCGCCGGTTATGACTATGCCGCTGGGGACATACGGTGTCTTGGAAACCACCATTCTGAGCAGCTCCTCCACCCTGGCCCTGATGATATAGCTGACCTCTTCAGGAGAAGTACCTCGCTTGTCCAGCACCTTCTTACTCTTCTCGCTCACTTCTTCGGGGGGATAGAGGGCTCCGGCCGCCAGCTTGACTTCCTCCGCAGCGCTGAAAGACGTGTCCAGGCCGACCGCAAGGTCGTTGGTTATCCTGCGGCCTCCCACAGGCAGGGCCGCAGTATACCAGATAGCGCCATCCCTGAATACACCCAGGTCGGTTGTGCCTCCGCCGATGTCAACCAGGATAACGCCCCTCTCCTTCTCGTCGGGCTCCAGAACAGCCTCCGCAGAGGCCAGGGCGTTGGCCACGAAGCTGTCGGCGTTGACGTCAACGCCCGCTCTCTTTATACACGTTGCCCTGTTCTCAACATAGCTGAAGTCAGCGGTGACAACATGCGCCTCCAAGTCCAGCCGAAAGCCGTGCATGCCCAGCGGGTTCTTGATCCCTCCGACGCGGTCAATAGTGTAATGCCTCTTCACCACGTTGATCTTCAACCGGTCCTCGGGGAACTGGATTGCCTCGACCCTCTCTGCCACCTCCCTGAGCGTGGCCTCAGTCACCAGATGGTCTTTCCCTTCGATACCGACCGAGACAATAGGATTGGTGGAGCTGATCTGCTTCCCACTGAAGCCCACCAGCGCCCGTGTAACCTGGAACCCCGCCGCTTCCTGCGCCTGGGCCAGAGAGTTGCGCACAGCCATGGCAGCATCGTCCAAGTCCAGGATGATGCCCTTCTGTATCCCGCGCGAGGGTGCCTCACCCCCGCCGAGGACCTCGTTTACTCTGCCATCGCTTACATTGGCGACAGCCGTACATACCTTGGAGCTGCCCATGTCTATGGCTGCTATGGTAGTGCCCGCCATATTCCCTCCTTCTTTCCCGTTCCACCGCTTCCCAATGCTAGGCCCGACGGCAGGTTTGTCCCGCCACGATCCAAATACCGCCCATTCCCTGTTCCTGCAGACCCGCTACCATTGAAGCAGGCGGGTGTCGACGGTCAACACACCTCGCGCCGGCGGGTGTACCTCTACCGGCATCCCTATACTCCCTACGAGACTACAATAATACCGTGAGCGGTCCCAGGACTGAATACCACAACATCAGTATTCGTATGGGCAAATCGGGGTATTCTGCAGAACACTGACAGGTATGCAGCGATTGGTGAGGAGGAGAGAAGAAACCCTTGGTACGCTGCTATTTTCCCTGCTCTCTTCAGGAATGCCAGGACTTCGGCAGGCATCCCGGTACGTGGAACCAACACCACAGAGACTACCTCCCACCCCTCTGATCCGAGCCCGTTCAGATCGTCCTGGATGGCAGACTCAGAACCCATCGCTTCAACATTTCGGAACCTGACAATTGAGTATTCCCACGTCTGGCTCATTCCAGAAGCCCATCAACAGAGTTTGGCAGTTGTCCAAACCCAAACCGTTCAGGTGTACTGCCGGGTCGTTCCCTGCGTTCCGAATAGCTGCCCAGGCCCGCCTTCACGGCATAGGCCGCCAGTTGCTGCTTGTTCCGAAGTCCGAGTTTCTCCAAGATGTTCTTGATATGGACCTTCGCTGTGTTCTCGGTGATGAATAGCCTCTGCGCGATGTCCCTGTTGGTAAGGCCCATCGCTACCAGGCCCACGATCTCGGCCTCCCTATCAGACAGACCTTCCCTGTCGGCAAGCGTTGGCAGCAAGTCCTCATGACCATCCCTTGATGCTGAAAGCACTTCTCGAGCGCTGTCGGCAAGACGATCTGATATCACAAGCCTGCCCTTGGCCAGCAGCTCGACGGACTTGGTCAGGTCCTCTACTGCTGCATTCTTTACGAGGTACCCCCGCGCGCCGGCTTCCATAGCCGTGAACAGGTCCTCTTCCTCCTCTGAGTCCGTAAGAACAACCACCTTTGCGGAGGGCAATGAAGCGCTTATGTTCCTGATAACGTCGGCGCCAAGGCAGCCCGGCAGACGTATCTTCATGAGAATCAAGTCCGGTTGAGACTCCTCTGCCTTGCGCATGACTTCTCCACCCTCGCCACACCTGCCCACCACAATCATGTTTGGCTGGCTCTCCAGCAGGTGCGCAAGCCCCTCCCTGAACAACTCATTGTCGTCGGCAAGAAGTATCCTGATGGGCTCTTTCATTGTCTGCGACCTTCGTTACCCCGGGTCGCACACGCCCGTCGCCCGGGGGTTCCGTATGGGACTACTGTAGCACCCCACACTCCTGCCGATCAACCAAGACAACACGTTCTGAGGACAATGGGATGCCCTGGTGCTTTGGCACCCGCCGATCCCTTCCCTGGTTGGCGTCTTCTCCTGGGGCCTCAATCAGTTCGGGACGGTTGTAGCCGTTGAATCGCACCCCTCGCAACCTCCGCCACCGTCGTTCCTACAAGCTTGCCTTCGTAGATGGTCGCCTTTGAATGATCGTCAAGAAGGGCACGGAGGGGCTCGACGGCACCCACGTGGCCGATATATCCCAGCAGGTTGGCGGCATTAGCCCGAACAAGTTCATTGTCATCGCCGAGAAGCCTTATCAAGGTGAAGACAGCGGACATCAACAACTGGCCATTGTTCATTGCCACGACTGTCAATGCCCATGCGGCCGCTGCCCTCACGTCCTCGTCCATATCTGCCAGGAGGTCAACCAGCCGTGGTACGGCCGGTTTTATCAACTCAGCCTCATCGGTGCCAACGCGAGCCAGGGCGGCAGCAGCGCGAGCCCTCGATTGACCACAGTCGTCTTCGAGCAAACGGATCAGCAGCGGCGCCGCGGGCTTCACTGCTTCTGCCTCGGTCGTCGCCACCTCCGCCAGTAATGCGGCAGCGCTAGCCCGCACCAATGGATCAACATCGCCAAGCTGCGACACGACGACCGTTATCGCTGGCTTCACGGCCTCTGGGTTGCTCGCTGCAATGACAGCCAGAGTAGCAGCGGCGTTCTCCCTCACCCGGGCATCTGCATCTGCCAGAAGCCTGATCAGGGCCGGCACGGAGGGCTCGACCAGGGCTGCGCGTTTGCTGCCGATACATCCGAGGGCCCTGGCAGCATATCTCCGAACGACTGTGTCCACGTCCTCCAGACGTGAGGTCAATGCCGGCACGGCAGGGCCGGCCATCTCTGCCTTCGCATCCGCCAGCAGATCCAGGACATCAGCAGCAGCCACTCGAACAGATACGTTCGACTCTTCAAGCAGCAGGCAGAGGTGCTTGACCACGGACTCGTCCCGGGCGGCAGCCCGGACAATATCCTCACGAGGCCTGGTGGCCAGCAGTTCCCTGACCGATAGACTGTCATCGTCCTGTGTACACATTGAAGTACCGCTCCAATCATCATATCGCCAACACACAGAGGGCCCAGCCCGTGTGATGCTGACTGCCCTGGAAGCATTGTACCGAATGCTGCTCTGGAGGGGAATACCATCAGGCCAATATCGGGTGCGGCAATCATAGGCAACGCGATGCACCCTTCCTGGCAGCGCGTATGACAAGAAGACCTGGCCCGCCAGAGTGAGAGCCAGCAGACCCTGCCAGTGCTGGGGTGTCCCGCTTCCCCACTACCACGTTTTCTCCAGGAAAATACCAACAACGGGTTATTCCAAACGGCTCCCATTCTCGTTAACATATCGAGGAAGTGTGTGGCGGTCGAGCCACGGCAGAGCTGTCAGGCTATTTCCTGTCATCTATTGGCGCTGGGCAGACCTGGGCGGACAGAATGGTGACCATCAGCAAGACGGCCGTTGAGCTCCTCAAAGCGAAGCTGCTGGATGTTTACACGTGGGCGGGCGGCCTCGATATCGTCGGGATGGATGACAGCTCAATAGCAGTGATGAAGGAGACTCTCCTGCAGAAATGCAGCCAGGCTGGGATGGGGTTCAGGATGCGGGTTGACAGCAGCGAGACAGGTGAGTTGGTTTTCAGGCTGAACCTGGACCGCACCAGACAGGGTGACCATGTTCTAGAGATAGAAGGGCTCACCTTGCTTCTGGACCCGGGCACTGCTGCGCGTGTGTCAGAGTTGGAAGTCGGATTGATAGATGTGACAGCCGATGGCTTAGTTCTGAGGTGATGGTGAAACGAGGCCCTGTCACCAGCAGGAGCAGAGGTGGAGAGTACCGGGTGCATCAGCCAAAGCGATTGGGCTCGCTGTCCCCGGCAATCAGCCCAGGGCCTATGTACGATTTGGGAGTGTACTACGTATGAGGATTCAATACGGTGCTGAGGTTCTGGACTGCAACGGCGAGGTACTGGGCACGGTGGACCACCTGGTGCATGACCTTAAAGACGGGGAATTGCGCAAGTTCGTGGTACGTAGGCCAATGTCCCGAAGAAACCTGTTTGTTACGCCTGCTGATGTGCTGGACGCATCGCCCACCACGGTCAAGCTGAAGCTATCCCACCAGGAACTGAAGGAATAAAGAGGGCCCATTGCCCGCTTCGGAGCCGGTTGCCAGATAACGCATAGGAGGGCACATGCTAACTGTCACCGAGGATGCCAAGGAATTGCTGGGGATGGTCTTGTACTCCTGCAATGTGAGCGACCCTGAGGTTGCGCTCAGACTCCTGCCTGGCACCTCCGAGGAGTTGGATCTCATGCTCGATAAGGAGAACGAGGACGACGAGGTCGTTATGCACAGCGGGCGAAAGGTCTTGTTGGTCGGGCAGGAGGTACTGAGTCCTTATGCTGCAATGACAATAGCCAGAGGGACTGAAGAAGAGGGTGGTGGGCTGGTGGCCTTGGTAGAATAGTGCTCCCGCCAAAAGGGCTGTTCTGGCTCAACTCCCGCTGCCATCCAGCCCAACGCCGACTGTAAACCAGGCACGAGGATACTAGTGCCTATCACGTAGGGAATTGGCCGCAATTCTATGGCCCTCATCTATCATCTCTGAAGTCCGGCTGAAGTCCCAGAAGGGCACGTCGGTGAACTCCTCCACGACGATATGCCGGATCCGATGCTGTTCATGTTCGGCTTCACCTGAGTACTCCAATTCAGACGGGGTGTGTTGTTCCCCCATTATGCGTATGCTACGCTTCAACACGTTTAGCGGGCCTCTTATGTTGTGTCTTGCCCGAGAACTGCGGCTGAGGTCCACGGTCCAGACCTCGTCTGCGCCCTGGTTCAAGGCCACTCGGACAGGTACATCAATCAGGATCATCCCGTCGATGTACTGCTGACCCCGGTACGACCAGGGTGCGAAGTATGGTGGAAGCGCCATGCTGGCCATTACGGCGTCCACAACCGAGTCCGATTCATCCAGGCCGAAGACATGCATATGTGTGGTGTTCAAGTTGGCCGCCACTATGTAGAGCTCAACATCCTCCATGTCATAGAAATGCCGTGCTCCCTCGGGGATGTGCTCCTCTATCAGCCTCTTCAACTTATCACTGGACACCAGCCCGTCCCTGCGAGTCAGCATACGCCATGCCATCCTGGGGCGGCTGGGAGCCAAGCCGCGCTTCGCCACCTCCACCCATGATCGAGCCAGGCGACGTACGCCCTCTACCGTGGGGTCGGCGGCAATGGCCGCCGCGTTGAAGGCCCCCACTGAGGCCCCTACCAACATGTTGGGCTGGGTGCCATGTTCCAGCAGAGCGAGTACGGCTCCCACCTCCAGGGCGCCACGGCTTCCTCCGGCCGTAAGCACTATAGCCGTCTTCTCCGAGGCCACATTGGAACCGTTTGCCCTGATATCACGGCCTCCGTTTGTCAGCATCTCTCACGTTGTGGCTTCCTCATGCAGCCGGGGTGAATCATCCTCCACCGGCCCCCCTGCAGAGTCTTCCCCACGGAGCTTATCGCCTGTACTTGCCCATCAATTCGGCGTCGCCCAGTACGTGTCCTTTCATCGCTTTCAGCAACTGCTCTTTGGTGGCGCCCGGCGGCAGATCGAGGAGTTTGCTGAGGGCATATAGCCTGAAGAAGTAGCGGTGAGTTCCGCCCGGTGGGCAGGGGCCACCATAGCCCAGTTTCCCCCAACTGTTCTTTCCATGCGTGCCGCCCGAGGGTAGCTCAGTAGCGGGTGTCACGCCTTTTGAAAGAGATGCAGTTGCAGGCGGGATATTGAACAGGAGCCAGTGGTCCCAGGTACCCACGGGGGCATCGGGATCATCACAGGTAAGGGCATAGCTAGCGGTCCCTTCAGGCGCATCAGACCACTGGAGTGGTGGGGAAATATCATTCCCGTCGCATGTGTATTTCTTCGGTATCATGTCTCCGTTGGAGAAGGCGGTGCTGCTCAACTGAAACGCCATTTCGTGACCTCCTTGATCTCCATGTAGCGCTCCGCCCGTAGCGTCGCACCGTGTCCCCTGCCACTGGCATTACCTCGGCAGATGGCTGGGCTATTATACTTGTGTCACACGCAGGCAGCACATACCAAATCGTCGGTATAGCACCCATGGCTCCTGACTAGCCAGATGGAATCGGGATACCACCATCGCGGTATTGTTGCGGCGCGGGCCAGCAACTAGCATCAATACATAGGTGCGGAAGACGAGCGCAGAGAAAGGTCGCGTCTTTCCTGGAGCGCAGGCTCTAATAGGCTGGGAAGGGGGGCAAGGGACGAATCTCATGAAGAACAAGAACGGTCAGGCACACATTCGCGACTTCGGCGATGGCAGGACCATCGTTGTCTACACTGAAGATGACGGGCTGCGGAACCAGCTTGAGCGTTTGGACGGCTGTCAGCTAGTGGTCCCTTACCAGTTCGGCTCACGCACAGTGGGAGCAGACCTCTATTTCCCCAAGGAAGCCAGGCGTGAGATCAGGACGTTGCTTGGGGCATGAGTGGACACGCCGCCCGCTTGCGGCATAGGGTTGGGGGGGGGTAGCAATGGGGATACCAAGGATAGTGCCCACAGGAGCGATCCTGCACTCCGCAGTGACAAACCAGGTCGGGGAGAACTTGGGCAAGATCACCGACATGTACATCGATGTTGAGACCGGGCAGATCGCCTATCTGGTCCTGTCCTTCGACGGCTTCCTTGGCTTCGGCGGGAAGCTGTTCCCCATTTCGTGGGGAGCCCTGTCCGTCGCTCCAGACGGCAGGTCTCTGGTACTGCATGTGCCAAGGCAAGTGCTCGAAGATGCACCCGGCTTCGACGAGGATGCTCTGCCGCAGGTGAGAGACCCCGGTTGGCTGGCGGCACTGTACAGGTACTACGGTTTCATTCCCTACCGGGAGACGGTGGAAAGCGTACATGAAATCGGTGAATAGGGGCCAGCCGCGGGCCCGAGGCGGTCTATTGTCAGTGAGTTGCGGCGTTGTGCTTCGAGGCGGGACGGTCACACAGGATGCGAGAGGAGCGATGGCCATGGAAAAGGACCTGCTGCAGGGGTTCAGCCCCAGGGTATTCGGCACGCAAGTGGAAGACCCCTGGAACGGACGTGTGTTTGTGTGGGGGAAAATGGGCTGGTACGAACGTCTTGAGGGGGAGAGTGGTGCGGTAGCCTTCTCTCCCATAGCGCACTCGGAGGAAGCACTGCGGCGGCAACTTCATGCAGAGGGCGCGCCAGCCCTCGTGGATCTGGACGACGATTTTGCCAGTCTCGTAATCCAGGAGTTCTCAGAGCAAGTCCCTTTGTACCCCGAGTCACCCGAGCTCTCAGACGAGAAGCCGTTCCGGGAACAGCAAACGGACTGAGCGCCGCAGCAGAAACGGCTAGGACACACCTTTCCCTCCTGGCAGCCCGTGTACTTCCGTATGACCTTTGGCGAAGCGATCGTGTCTGCTCGTGCGCCACACATGGACCAGCTAGCAGCCGTCAGGCCACGCCGGCCTCGGCAGCAGACTTCAGCCGGTCCAGCTTGGTATTGGCCTCACGACTCATGCGGCTTCGCAGGAGCAGCCTCCGGATGGGGCGGAGCACGCTGTTTCCAAGGATCTCGAGGCCGAGCGTGAAATGTACCCTGGTTCCTCCCGGCTCGGGCTCCAGACGCCAGTACTCCTTGATTTTGGGATGCTTCGCAAGCACCCAGGCCATAGACCCGCCTTTCTTCCACCTGGTTATGACTGCTGGGGAGTCCAACTCCTTGCCTGCAACGCTCAACGTGAGGCTACTGACTGCACCCGGGTGGAGCGTTCGTTCGCCAACCAGCTTCGCATCACCTACCATGGGGTCCCAGTCCGCTGCCCCTTCGAGCCGCCTCGATATCAGGTCGAAGCAGGACGGAGCCCCGGCCCGTACCCATAGCTCGCGCGACACCAGGATTGACCGGCTGGCATCAAAATCAAACGCATCCGCAGGTAGGTCCAGCTTGGTTCTAATCCCTGCAGTGTTCCGCTTCTTCTTCCGGCTATACCCGCGTTTTGTCATTTTCTTCATGGTGGGTCGTGTCGTCCGGACCCGCCACCAAGCGGTGGACCGCGACACGGCTGTCCACCACCATAGCCCGGCCGTCCTCCACCAGCAATACCCAGGTGATGGTATTTGCCGGTTGCATGGCGTCATCCTACGGCGCTCCGATAGAGCAGGATAGCGCTGCCACCCGTCGTGGAGCCCCCAATGCGGGAACCTGCTGGCCAGATACCCCACAAATACTCCAAGAATAACTACACATGCCTATCCTAGTGACTCCGCAAGTTCCAATCCCCGCGTCGAGACTGTATCTATGCGGACACACAATCCTTCCGAGTACGGGGGTAGACGATGAAAAAGGGCACTGCTATACTTCCGCCA
>Ga0180432_10002181_pt1 | contig 29674 bp, 22 predicted proteins | sample SS_ome_10_FD_132414 | JGI IMG/M metagenome (GOLD analysis project Ga0180432, IMG submission 132414) | Hypersaline lake sediment archaeal communities from the Salton Sea, California, USA - SS_1_MS_2 metaG | ecosystem: Environmental > Aquatic > Non-marine Saline and Alkaline > Hypersaline >...
GGGAATCAGTTTGGGCGATCTGCTTGTTCAGCCTCTTAAAGATAATGGCCTCATGAGCTGCATGCTGGTCTATAAGCACAAGGCCATGAGGCCCTTCTACCAGTATATAACTCTTTGCCAACTGTCCCAAAACACGAAAATCACACCATAAATCTGCTAGGTCAGACTCTTGGACCTGGTGGTCCTTATCAAGTAATGCCTGAGGCACTGTGCCGGCAGTCAGGGCTGTTTTCTGATTTTGCCGGGGCGATGAACCTTTCCCGTAACCGGAGAATGCCTCCGAGACCTGAAGGGTGTCAGAAAAAATATCCAGTTTCTGCTGATCAATTGAAAGCCCTGTTTCTTTTGACCCTGCCGGGGTCTTTTCAAAAGGCGAGGCAATTACCTTTATGCCTTCAAGGGCCCTTTGTACAGAATGGTAAACAATCCGGTATATTACGTCTGGATCGTGGAAACGGACTTCTTGTTTGGCAGGATGTACATTCACGTCTACCTGGTCCGGCTGTACCTCCAGAAACAGCGCCCCCACAGGGTATGAATTCTTCATCGTGAAGCCTCTGAATGCCTGATTAAGGGCCTTCCACAGCAGTCTGCTGTTTATGGGTCTTTGATTCAAAAAAAAGTAAAAGGACTTAGGGGATGCCCTTGCCTCCTCCGGCGGCGTCACATAACCTGAAACCAGGATTTTCATGGATTCGCCTTTGACCGGCAGCATCTGAAGAACAAGTTTATCTCCTGCCAGTGGCCAAAGGCGTTGGGAGCCATGGCAACCGGGACGGGATCGGAATATTTCCCTTCCATCACTCAGGAGTTCAAAAAGGATATTTGGAAAACCTACTGATAGTGTACGTACTATTTGGGAAATATGCCCCAGCTCCGTCTGACGTCTCTTGAGAAAATTGCGTCTTGCCGGTATCTCCAGAAAAAGGTCCTGTACCTCAACTTTAGTACCTGAGGGGCATCCTGCGGCCACAATTTTTTTGTCTCTTCCGAAGTCCACTCTCACCTGCCACCCTTCAATATTGTCATAAGGCCTGGAAGTTATGGACAGCCGGGAAACAGCCCCGATACTGGAAAGGGCCTCACCCCTGAAACCCATGGTGCGTATAACATCCAGATCGGCCTCATCTATGATTTTGCTGGTTGCGTGGCGCTCAACCGATAGATCGATATCTTCTTTTTCCAGGCCGATGCCATCGTCTGTAACCCTTATCAGGTGTTTGCCGCCATCTTCCAGCTCTACACGGATACGCTTTGCGCCTGCGTCTATAGAATTTTCCAGGAGTTCCTTTACTATCGAGGCCGGTCTTTCCACTACCTCACCTGCCGCGATCTGATTGGCTATATGGGGAGGAAGGATATGTATTTTTGACACAATAATTCCTGCTTCACGTAATTGTTTATTCGATCTAAATATTCATGCTCCACGTCAGGGAATAAATAATTATTGCTTCCTGCAAGCCCATTCAATCACTTCGCTATTGTTGCCTTGGATATGCTCTGTTATAGTTCACGACTTCTTCAACAATTTTACCATCCAAGATCATAAAAATGAATTGATAACAAAAAAAATTGCAAATACATCACAAAAAAAGAGATTTTTTCCTTAGACATGTCTGAAATATATCTTGATTACAATGCAACCACACCGGTTGCAAAGCCGGTGCAGGAGGAAGTAAGTTTCGCACTGGCAGAAAAATGGGGCAATCCCAGCAGCGGACACAGGTTGGGCCAAATGGCCAAGAAAGCGCTGGAATACGCCAGGACCCAAGTGGCATCGCTGCTCAACGCGGATCCTTCTGAGATCCTCTTCACCAGCGGAGGCACAGAGTCCAACAATATAGCTATAACAGGCTTATGCCAAGCCATGTCAGGCAAAGGCCGACACATCATCACCACTTGTATAGAGCATCCATCCATTATGAACCCCTGCATGCATTTGCTTGAACAGGGGTGGGAGGTGTCCTTTATAAAGGTAAACAGTCAGGGTGTTGCAGATCCCATGGAAGTCGAAAGGGCTTTGCGCCCCGATACAGTTATGGTCTCTGTAATGCTGGCAAACAATGAGACCGGGATTATTCAACCGGTAGCTGCGGTTTCGCAAGTGGCTCACAGGCATGGGGTATTGGTCCATTCAGATGCGGCCCAGGCCGTGGGCAAGATACCTGTAGATGTCAAGGACCTGGGGGTGGACTACCTGAGTATTGCGGGGCACAAACTCTATGCGCCAAAAGGAATAGGCGTCCTGTATTGCAAAACAGACGCACCTCTCGGCCGGATTATGTTCGGCGGGGGCCAGGAGCAGGGTCTTCGACCCGGTACTGAGCCGGTTCCCCTGGCAGTCGGGCTGGGGGCTGCCTGTAATTTTGTCGCCAGAGACATTAATGCCGAGTCAGAAAGGCAGAAATGTCTTCGGGAGAAGCTTTATACAGAACTGTTCAGACTGGACCATACCATAATCAGGCATGGCGATCCTGAGAATACAATTCCCAATACCCTTAGCGTCAGTTTTGTCGGCAAGAATGGAGCGGAGATATTGAGCCGGGTCCCTGAAGTCATGGCCTCCACCGGTGCGGCCTGCCATGACAGGACAATTAAGGTCTCCCACGTGCTTGCCGCCATGGGTATCTCACCGGAAGTAGCCTCTGGGACCGTTCGTTTTTCACTGGGTCGGGGTACTACCGAATCAGATATAGAAAAAGCCGTCCGGCTTATCGGCAGGTTATTCGACAGGATGTAAGCGTTTACAGGGTACCATATCTGCTTCTCTGTCGGGTACTCGAAGTACGGGAAGTACGTCTGCGTGCATTCTGTCTCGCATCTGCATCACCCTGTAAACGCTTACGAAAGGATAAAAAAATGAAATTTGTTGACTTGGACAGACAGTATCAAAGATACAGATATGAAATAGACTCGGCCATTCAGGAGACAATCAAAAAGGGCCAGTTTGTATTGGGCAAGCCGGTGGAGGACCTGGAGAACGCTCTTGCAGCTTATGTAGGGGTCAGACATGCGATAGGGGTCGGCTCGGGTACGGATGGGCTGCTCCTTGCCCTTATGGCCATGGATTTGAGGCCTGAAGAAGAGGTCATTACAACCCCTTTTACATTTATAGCCACTGCGGAAGTCATGGCCCTTCTGAGGGCAAAGCCTTTGTTTGTGGATATAGACCCCGAGAGCTTTAATCTTGATACGGGCGGGATTCGGGATGCCCTGGTTAAAAGGCAGAAGGCGGGGGCCAGGGTGCGGGGCATTCTGCCCGTGAGCCTTTATGGCCAGTGCCCTGATATGGACGAAATCAATGAAATTGCATCAGAGTTCGGCCTGTTTGTTGTTGAGGATGCCTGTCAGTCATTTGGGGCGGAATACAAAGACCGCCTTTCCTGTGGCCTCAACGCCATGGGTGTCACCTCTTTTTTTCCTTCAAAGCCCCTTGGTGCATATGGGGACGGCGGCATGGTCTTCACTGATGACAATGTAATGGCGGATATGATAAAATGCCTCAGGGTTCATGGCCAGAGGGCCAGATACCGGCATGAAGAAATAGGTCTTAACGCCAGGCTGGATAGCATCCAGGCCGCAATAGTCCTGGCCAAATTCGCCCACTTTGGTGAAGAGATTAAGGCCAGGCAGGAGGCTGCCGACCGTTATTCAGAGCTGATTAACCAAAAAATACCGGAGATAAAGACCCCTGCAGTAATGCCTGACAGGACATGCGTGTATGCCCAGTATACCGTAAGAATCCCAAGGGGATTGAGGGAGAAGGTGACCACTCATCTAAAGCAGGAGGGCATTCCCTTTGCCATTCATTATCCTATACCGATCCACCTTCAGCCCGCCTTTAAAGGCCTTGGACTTGGGCCGGGTTCCTTTCCTCATGCAGAAAAGGCCGCAGAGGAAGTACTCTCCCTTCCTATGCATGCCTTCATCACACCTGAGGAACAGGAGAACGTCATAAACGGTCTTGTAGAGGGCATCGGTTCAAAGACTTGATTCTGCTTGGGGAAACACTAATTGAGTTTCAAGTTCCTAGCGTCGTGGTATGTGCTTTCACTGCAGTTACTCAGGTTCACTTGAAGCGTTTTCCCTGTCTATCCAGCGCGGGATGTTTGGCAGTGTAATCTGCGCAACCTGTGTCAAAAGAGATAGAATTTGTAGTCTTACAGTCAGCCGATAGCAGACGGAGAAAAATTTGAAATGTCATTCGAAATGGAGTATTTTCCGTTAAATAATAAAAATGTTATAGGAGAACCAATTCATGTCTCAGGGACCTGAAGCTTATATTGACAAATCCAGACAATTAAAAGATGAGGATACCTTTTGCTTTTCCTGTACGCCGAATAAGAGCTGTTTTACAAACTGCTGTTATGATTTAAACCTGATTCTCATGCCTTATGACATACTGAGGCTCAAGAATCACTTGGGCATGAAGTCCTCTGATTTTCTGAAACGTTATACAAGCATATACATAGGACAGAATTCAGGGTGTCCGGTAGTGTCGCTCAACATGGAGGGCCCCTATTTAAAGTGCCCGTTTCTGGAAGAGGGGAGAGGATGTATGGTTTATGAAGACAGGCCTGGTGCATGCCGCACCTATCCCCTTGCCAGAATGGCCTGCCGAAGCAGGGAAAGAGAGGGGGTGGAGGAATTCTATTATATTGTCAGGGAGCCGGATTGTAAGGGATTTCAGGACGGAAAGGAATGGACCGTCAAGAGTTGGAAGGACAATGAAGACATCGAGCCATATAATGAAATGAATGATATCTTTGGAGAGATACTTCAGGCCAAGACGGTTTTAGGGATAGATTATCTGAGCGCGGATCAGATCAACACCTTTCACATGGGATGCTATGATATTGACAGTTTCCGCAGACATTTTCTGGAAGGCCCTAACCTTGACCGCTATGTGGAATCTGAAGAAGTGATAGAGTCTATCTCCAATGACGAACAGTCCTTGCTCAAATACAGCATGCGCTGGGTTAATAAAAAGCTTTTCCAGGGTGGGTGCCTGGCTGCCGGGTCCGGCTGCAGTCGCTGATCCGACTGGCGAATTTATATTGCGCACTTATTGATACTCGGTATGGTCTCAATCCTGACTGGTTAAAGATTGTTTTACTATATTTGAGTTTCATTGGATGCCACAATGTCCTTAAAAGTATGATAATCAACCGAATCTATACTTCAGCGATTGATTTTCATACAATTCTATGGGGCCGTCCTCTGAAACCTTTATCACTTTTCCAAGGCTTGACGCAGCAATCGCCGCTGTTGTCCGGCCGCCACCTACTGCTTTTCCTTTGGTAATCCTGGAAGTGTCTGTAATCACTCCGGTGTCAACCAACTGGCCTTTGTAATTGACAATCGTGAGTCCGTCTGCTGACAACATTTTAATTAAATCACCTTTGCTCTTAAGCGAGCTGATCGATGTATCTCTCGCCTTTTTAATCAACTCCTCGCTTAGCAAGTGATTTCCAGCCACCGAACCTTTTCTGAAATTCTCAAGCTCCTTTTTTGGGGCACTGGTTATAAGAATAAGGGTACCGTGGCGTGTTTTTGACAGCGAATAAACAGTCCACAACAATTCATTAATTACCTTTTCTCCCAATTCATCCTGAAAGAAAAAATGAAAGATATCAGGATCAAAGATATTCCATACCCCCTTTCTCCATACTATGATTTTTTCTTTTTGGAGAATAACTTCCACTTCTGACGAATTGTTCAAAATAGCTGCAAAGGCATTTTTACCCGCAATTTCGAGAAGTCTGTATAAATTGGCATGACTAAGTATGTCCACGGCATCATCAATGGAATGCTTGGAACGAATCGTGGCCACAGCCTTCATCTGTATGCCGGTGGCAAAAAAATTGTGATTTCCATCTACATATCTGTATGTGAGGGGACTACCGAAAAAGTCATTGTCTATTTTGACTGGTGTGAGATCTATCCAGTAACATCCCTGGTCCCTTACTTTATCGCAAACCGTCTCCTGTTTGGTTCGAAAGACAAGGAACCCTGTTGTAGCAGGAGAGCCCTCGTATCTTTCATAAGACAGTCTTTTCAGAACTTGTATCAGTCTTTGGACAGATGCAAAGCCACTTGACCTTTTTCCTCTCAGGAAACGAGCGAGAGTTATGTCCATGACCGATGAGGATATCGCTGTACGAAGGTGCGCCTTATAACCCGTGGTGGATTCAAACCTGTTGAACAGCACGGCGAATGCCTTGGCTGTCTGGTTAAGAAGCTCTGCCTCAAAGGGAGTAAGTCTGATTCCCTCTTGCGTAACCTGGATCCTCTTCTTTTCTCTCCCGACATCAATGGGCTTTGATGCATACTCCTGTGAAGAAAAATCATTGTCAGCCGGGACGAGATTCACCCGTCGACCCCCAAGCAGGCTCTGCACCGCAGGTTTAAGAACTTCAAAAGCAGCTTCGGGCATCTTTTATTATTCCTTTACTCGTGGTCATGAAGAAAAATTGATTTGCATTTACTCGTGATTCCTAAACTAAGCCGGATATCAGCATGTCCATGCATGGTGTCTTTGATTAACCGGCCACAAAAATAATCTTATGGGCTTACTTGCCAACAATGGCCTCCTGAACAATGGCTTGAAACGTCTTCCTTCTGTGTTTCATGAACGCTCATTCGGTTGTCTTGCTCTTTCTTATTACCCCCAAAAACCGCACAGGGCAATAAGTTGCCAAATCCCTCTTGAGTGACAATGCAACTTGCCGTGACTTGCTACTGAGCTATATAAAGGCAGCCCGGAAAGCTACATGCACCTTTTGAGAAAAGGCGTTTGAGCTATGCGTGTGAATGGTAAACATGATATAATAAAAATGAATGTATGGGTTGAATAGACGAAAAATATATGTTGTGTTTTATGTATGGGTAATCGATTCACAGCGTAATATTTAAGATATCTTTTTGGCAAGATTGATTTGTAAATTGACATAAAAACCGCGTACAAACCCATGGAGGCAGATGGACTATATAACGCGGTTTTGTTTGGGCATATACAATTCTCCTTTCTTTCAGCCGGTAATACTTTTTGAGTGTAGCCAGGTACGAAATTTGAAACCATCACTTGCCATACCTCTTGCTTCTGATGGATCTGACAGGCGTTTTTTCAAGATCCGGTGGAAGGGCAGGCCCGCCGTGGCAATAGAACCTTCACCTGAGGATATAAATATCTCTGAGACTTACAGTTATGTTGCTATTGGAAATCACTTGGCCGGAGTGGGAATCCCGGTTCCTAAAATATACGACTTCGACAAGGATACCGGGATTATTGTGGCGGAGTATCTTGGAGACAGGCATCTGCAGACAGAGATTCTGACGCTGATATCCAAACATAAATGGTCACAGGTCAAGCGGTTTTACCAGCAGGCCCTGTATTTGCTGGCAAGGATGCAGGTATGGGGTCGCCGGGGATTCAACCGCTCATGGTGCTATGACTCAGAATATTATAACAGTGAGCTGGCCAGGGAACGAGAGGCCTTTTATTTTTTACGATCCTTTGTTGAAGAGCTTATGGGGTGCGTTAAAACACCAGGGCTTGAAAACGAGCTTACACAGCTGGCTTTGCAGGTAGATTTAATTGAGCATAAGGGATATTTTCTGCACCGGGATTTTCAATCCCGCAATATCCTGGTCCGGAACGGGGCCTTAAGGATAATCGATTTCCAGGGCGGTCGTCTGGGCCCCCTGGGCTATGACGTTGCCGCCCTGCTCCTGGATCCCTATGTTGCACTGCCGAAGAATATCTGGTCCGGGCTTTTACAATTCTATATGGATGAACTTGATACTTTGAATATTGCCTTGGATAAGTCCGGGTTTGAAAAGGAGTTTTACCTCCTTGCCCTTCTTCGTACTATGCAGGTACTGGGCGCATACTCACACCTATATCTTAAAAAGGGTAAGATATTTTTCACGCCCTATATCCCCCCAGCCCTTTCAAATTTAAAGGCACTGCTTGACCGTAAAGACTTTGAAAACTTGGACAACCTGAAGTTGCTGATGGCCCATCTCTCTGATAAGACTCAAAATTCGCCGCAGAGGCGAAATTCAATATGAGCCGGTTGACTCTTTGTAAAATCAGAAATGAAAAAGGCGCGTGCTGCTAAAATCTTTATCTCTGTTCTTGTGATTGTCGGGTTCCTTGTGTTTCTCACCCCATATTTTCTGAAATTGGAACAGGTCCGCTCCTGGATGACAAATGAGATAACCCATCAACTTGAAGATACTAACAGTACAATTAACATCAAGGCCATCTCCTGGCAGTGGCTCCCCTTTCCCAGCATAGCAGTCAGTAACGCAGTGATTTCCAATAAGCAAATAGAAATAAAAGTCCCGAAGACCATGCTTTCCCCGGACTGGGCGGGTCTTTTTCGTGGAAGGCCTGGAATAAGCCGAGTGGTTCTTAACAACCCCGATCTATATCTCAAATCACTAGATCTGTCTGCAGACAAAGGGCCGTGGTTGTCACCTCTTCTTTCGGTCGAACTTGTTATAAAAAATGGCAGCCTGGCTTTAGGTCCGGAAAGCGTTTTGCCGGGACTGCTCCAGGACACCAGTGGCCTTGACTTTTCAAATGTCATGGCCAAAATAGATGTGAGACCTGACAGGATTGATGCAGCTTTCACATGCACACCCCCATCCGCTTACGCCAAAAAATTGGAGGCCAAAGGCCATTTCGTACCGTCAGAAGGCTCTTACGATTTATGGATAAGCAGCCAAGAATTTAAGTTCCACAAAACCCTCATTTCTGCCGTGAACAAGGGCACGGTCAAACTGTTAGACTCAGATGTAAACCTGGAGGCTGCCATCACGGGAACGGGTCTTGACCATATAGAGGCCTCAGTAAAGGGCGATTTCCCTTATCTAAAAATCGAATCACATGGCAAAGAAATGCAGTTTTCATCCGATTATACAGACCTGGGTTTTAAAAAACAGGGGCAGGAATTTCAGGTGATGGTGCGTGCCTTAGAGCTTACTGATCCAGAGCTGACCATGTCAGGAGTAATAGAAAGACGTTCAGCGCTTACTACTGATGAGTCCACCTGGCATATCGACCTCAAGGCAAAGGAGGTAGATCTTTCGGGCGCTAGAGAAAGGATTCTTAACCTATTCGGCCGGCAGAAGGTGGCCGACCTGGTGTGCAGCATAGTTCTGGGAGGAAAGGCAAGAGAGGCGACCTATTTCTTTGAGGGGACTGTGCAAAGCTTTCGTGAACTAAAGTCCATGACTATTACAGCAGACGTGGATGAAGCTTCGGTGCACGTTCCAAATGTAGACCTGGATCTCGAAGAGACACGCGGACAGATTGAGATACGGAACGGGATACTGACGGGGCGGGATCTTTCAGCCAGACTGGGCGATTCCCTGGGCACAAATGGCTCTATTACACTGGGCCTGGTTGGTGAAGACAAGATATTCAGATTGGATATTGGACTGGATGCAGACCTTTCAAAGCTTCCTGCCCTTTTACACAAGCTTGTCAATCACCATGGGTTCAGGAGTGAGCTGGCAATGTTCAGCAATTTACAGGGCAAGACCTCGGGTCATCTTATCCTGGGGGACAGATTAAAAGATATTTCAGCGCACGTTGCTGTTTCAAACATTGAAGGAACGGTAAATTACGAGCGGATTAAATGGCCCATCAAAATCACCAGAGGTCAACTCCAGGTCTTTCCGGATAACGTGAAATGGAGCGATATTCAGGGTGCAGTCGGTCCGCACTCCATCCACGAAACCGAGGGGACCGTCGAATGGAAAGATGGAGTTTCCCTCGACATCAGAAGGCTTAATGCCTCCCTGGATTCGGGCCCGCTTTTTGCGGAGTTGAATCGCTACCAGGTGTTGCAGGAAGCTCTCTCCAGGGTACTTCTTTCCATTGATGGCCCTCTGGAAGCAACGGACGCCTGGCTTAAAGGACCGGTGAAGAAACCATTGAAGTGGGAGTACGGCACAACAGTTGCTACCAAGGGCATTGATTTTCACAGCCCCTTGCTTCCCGGACCTTCCCATGCTGAAGATGTCTCTGTACGGACTGATCAGGAAAATGTTCAAATATTCAATTGTAAAATGCGCCTTTCAGATCAACAGATAGAGTTAAACGGGGACCTCAGACACAAACATTGGCAAAACTGGCAGGGCTCGCTTGATCTCAGTGGTACCGCAAGAAAAGGTATAGTCCAATGGGTGAAGGCAAAAGATTGGATACCCAATCTGTATTTCCCTGGCACACCCTGCACCCTGAACCATTTAAAGGTTGCCTGGGATCCTGAAAAGACCGGTGTAAAGGGAGAGATCATCTCAGACCTAGAAAATAAAAAGGGTATAAAGATAAAACTGGATATCAGTTCCGGTCTAAAGGGACTCTCTATAAAGACTCTTACTATCACTACCCCAGCGGACAAAGCAATACTTTCTGTCAATTTGCTGCGGGCTCCCGAGAGAAAATTGCTGCTCAACTGGGAGGGCTGCCTTAAAGGTGGAACGCTGGATAAAATTCTGGAAAAGAACAAGATATTATCAGGTCATATAAAGGGCTTGTCCAGCCTGAGTTGTTTTCTGGAAGATCCGAGTTCTGCAAGACTTAAGGGATCTATAGAGGCATCTGAACTAAACTGGTTATGGGGCGTTCCAGAGCCGATATCTGTAAATTATGCCAACCTGGAAGGTCATAACTCATGGTCAGATATAGAAAAACTATCTTTGGAAATAAATGACGAAACAGTAGTATCTAAAGGACGGGCCTCATTTTCAGAGCATAATATTGATTTGGACCTGGATTTGAAATCCGAATCTCTTTCATTTAAGAATTTATCCCGATTCATTGATCCATACAAAGAAAAACATCCTTTGCAGGACCCTTCATATACCTACAAAACACCCAGTTCTTCCCTTTCTATTACCGGTAAAATCAACTTTGATTTGGACAGGTTTAAATATACAAGCAGTAAAGACCCAGCCTTTCCGGATAAAGACCAAAAAGTCATTAATTATTATATCTGGCAACCCCTCATAGGCCAAATGAAACTCTTGCCTCAGGGGAAAATAGCTGTTTCTGTATCCTCTGGAACAATCTGCAGTCTCGATACCACTGGTACCTGGCGTTCAGGACTCGGCCATGAACTGGCCAAATTAGTCATTTCTACTAATCACGGAAAAGAGGTGCTTTTCCAAGACGTGCTTTCATGCCTCGGTCAGGACCAGGATATATTAGAGGGTTCTTTTTCCTTTAATGCAGACATTGAAGGAACACTCGGCAACTGGCAGCGAGGTACGGTTGAACTCCGATCCTCTAATGGCATCATAAGACGGATGACAATGCTTTCTAAAATATTCAGCCTTCTTAACGTTATAGACCTTTTTTCCTCAAATGGGCTTCCGAATCTTTTTACTAGAGGTTTTCCTTTTTCACTAATGGACATTAAGGGCGACATAAAGGACAATAACCTTATTATTGATTATGCTATAATAGAAGGTAAAGGGTTAAACCTCTTCGGTAGCGGGACAATTGGTCTGGAGCACATGGATCTAGATATGACTGTATTGGTGGCTCCATTAAAGACCATAGACAGTATTATCTCAAAGGTGCCCCTGCTGGGGAAGGTCATAGGAGGGAAGGACGCTGTGGTTGTAGCGTTTCCGGTAAAAATCAAGGGAAAAATAAAAGACCCGGAGGTCACTACGCTTTCACCTGATGCAGTAGGAGGAGCTATGGTAGACCTGGTTAAAAATACGCTAATGCTGCCTTTTCAAATATTGAGCCCAATTTTTCCATAAGAATTCAAGGGAGCCACTTGCAGGAAGAGACTCGTTATATTCATGTATATACTGGTAACGGAAAGGGAAAGACTACCGCCGCACTTGGTCTTATCCTCAGAGCGGTTGGAGCTGGTTGGCGAGTATTGTTCTGCCAGTTTCTGAAATATGGTGAATTCAGTGAAATAAAGGCCCTTAAAAAATTTGGAAAGCAGGTCACTGTTCGTCAGTACGGCTCAGGCGGATTCGTCAGAGGAAGGCCCTCTGAAAAAGAAATAGGAATGGCACTGGCCGGCCTTGGTGAAATAATGCAGGCCATGGAAGAGGGAAAATATGATCTGATCGTACTTGATGAAATAAACACGGCCGTTTACTTAGGGCTCATTTCCTTAAAAGATATAAGGAACCTTTTGGAAAGACGGCCTAAGGATGTAGAGCTCATACTTACCGGTAGATGGGCACCTGAAGAAATAATAGAGCGAGCCGATCTGGTAACGGAAGTGCGAAGGATCAAGCATTATTTCAGCAAGGGAGTGCCTGCAAGGGAAGGAATAGAAAAATGAGGGGCTAATAAAAAGGGGTAATGTTATTTGTAATAAAAATAGTCAATACCCTGCTTTTCATGGCAGTTTATGAATAATTTCTCTTGAGGACACTTGCAATACATCAGATTTTAGTCTCGAATGAGGTATAATAATTCCTGACTGTTAACAGTAACTCATGTTAGGCCTATGTGTGATTGTTCATTCCCTAGGTGGGAACAGCCATGGTATATGGACTGTTAATGATACAGCCTTTTATTTGAATAGGATTTATAAATATGAAGACAAAGTTCATTTTTATCACCGGGGGTGTCCTTTCATCTCTGGGGAAAGGGCTGGCTGCAGCTTCTATAGGTGCATTGCTTGAAGCCAGGGGGCTTCGGGTTACCATTCAGAAGCTCGATCCATACATAAACGTGGATCCTGGCACTATGAACCCTTTTCAGCACGGTGAGGTTTACGTAACAGAAGATGGCGCTGAAACAGATCTGGATCTCGGACATTATGAGCGATACACTCATGCCAAGCTGGGCCAGAGGCATAACTACACTTCAGGGCGTATTTATTATAGCGTTATCACTAAAGAAAGAAGGGGAGACTATCTTGGAGGTACGGTTCAGGTCATCCCTCACATAACTGATGAGATCAAACGGGCGATTCTTCAATTAAACAGTGAAGCAGATATAGCCATTATAGAAATAGGGGGTACGGTAGGAGACATTGAAGGCCTTCCGTTTTTAGAGGCCATCAGGCAGTTAAGGAGCGATCTGGGTACTGAAAATACCCTTTATATCCATTTGACCTATGTGCCCTATATACAGGCAGCAGGTGAACTTAAGACAAAGCCGACACAACATAGCGTCAAAGAACTTCTGTCCATAGGTATTCAGCCGGACATCCTGCTCTGCCGCACTCAGATTAGTCTTTCGCAAGATATCAAGTCGAAGATTTCACTATTTTGTAATGTAGAAGAAGATCGGGTTGTTGCAGCCAAAGACGTAAAATGTATCTATGAAGTACCAATACGATTTCATGAGCAAGGGCTGGATGAACGCATTATCGAATCCCTTAATATGTGGACAAGGGCGCCGGTGCTTACCGAGTGGGAAGATCTTATCGCCAAGATTCAGAAACCACAACATAAAGTGAGGATTGCTATGGTTGGCAAGTATGTTAACCTCAAGGAATCCTACAAAAGCTTAAATGAGGCCCTTTCCCACGGGGGTGTTGCAAACAGCTCCGAAATCGAAATAGACTTTGTTAACTCGGAGGAAATAGAGGGTGGAGAGCTGCAGGACCTGCTTTCAGAGGCCGATGGTATTTTAGTACCAGGTGGATTCGGTTCAAGGGGAATATCTGGAAAACTTGAAGCCATTACGTATGCCAGACAAAACAAAGTGCCTTTTTTGGGTATCTGTCTGGGTATGCAGCTGGCGGTTGTTGAATTTGCCAGAAACGTAGCCGGGCTGCCCCGGGCTGACAGTACTGAGTTCGAGTCGAACACACCTGATCCGGTAATCTATCTGATGACGGAGTGGTATGACTACCGTACCGAAAAAATACAAAAAAGAGATAAAGACACTGATATGGGAGGCACTATGCGCCTTGGTGCATATCCGTGCCGCCTGGTCAGGGGCAGTAAGGCCCATGCTGCATATGGAGTTACTCAGATCTCCGAAAGGCACCGCCACAGGTACGAATTCAACAATTCCTATCGTAAGGCCCTTGAGGACGCTGGAATCAGCTTTGCAGGTCTGAGTCCCAATGGTGAACTGGTGGAAATCATCGAAATACCTCAACATCCCTGGTTTCTTGCCTGCCAGTTCCATCCCGAGTTCAAATCCAGGCCCCTTGATCCCCACCCCCTGTTTGTAGCATTTATACATGCCTCACTAGCAAAAAAGCTCAAGGCATGAACCATGAATATAAAAGATATTCAAGTAAAAAATGTGCGTATAGCCGGATTCAGGGTCGGTGCGAGACAGTCACCTTTACTCATTTCAGGACCCTGCGTGCTGGAAGACATTGAAACCGCCCTTTCTATCGGGGCATTCATGGCTCGGGCTGCCAAGGATTACGGTTTTTCCTATATGTTCAAGGCCTCCTTCGATAAGGCAAACCGGACATCCATAAGGTCTTACAGGGGACCAGGTCTAGCTAAGGGCCTTGAAATGCTTTCAGTTATCAAAAAGGAACTGAATGTGCCTGTGATTTCAGATGTCCACACTCCTGACCAGGCGGCTGCGGTCGCAACTGTCCTTGACTGTATACAGATACCGGCCTTTCTATGCAGACAGACAGATATTTTGAGGGCAGCCGCTCGAACAGGTCGGCCAATCAACATAAAAAAGGGACAATTCATGGCCCCGTGGGACATGAGACACGCAGTTGCCAAGATAAAAGAGAGTGGAAATGACCAGGTAATCCTCACTGAAAGGGGTACCTGCTTTGGCTATAATAACTTGGTGGTTGATATGCGTGGTCTGTCTATAATGAAGGAATTTGGGGCTCCTGTGGTGTTTGACGCTACACACAGTGTTCAACTCCCGGGCGGTGGGGATGGATGCTCATCAGGCCAGAGAGAATTTGTGCCCACCCTTGCAAGGGCTGCAATGGCAGCAGGGGTGGAAGGGATCTTCCTGGAGGTCCATCTAGACCCGGACAAGGCCCTTTGTGACGGTCCCAATAGTCTTTCCCTCGAAGCTGCCGCAGACCTGCTGAAGGTCCTTTCCAGAATCAGACAGGCGAGTATTTTGGGTGTTGAATCTTCAGATGGCACATATAGATAAAGAACTGCTCATGACCAAGGCCCGCAACATCCGACTTGTTGCGTTGGATGTTGACGGAGTGCTGACCGACGGAAGCATCATATACACATCTCAAGGGGAACAGGTGCAGAGTTTTCATGTGCATGACGGGCTTGGCCTTAAGCTTCTTGGTCTGGCAGAGATTCGTGTAGCTATTATAAGCTCCCGCTCTTCTCGTGCCCTTACTATCAGGGCCGAGGAGTTGGGCATAAAGCTGATATATCAAGGACTGTCTGACAAAATACAAGTATATGAGGAGATAAAGGAGAAGCTGGGGATAACAGATAAAGAATTTGCTTATATAGGAGATGACTGGGTGGATTTACCCCTTCTTCGGAAAGCCGGTCTTGCCATAGTAGTTGCCAATGCTACACAGTCCATGAAAGACTATGCTGACTATGTTACACAAAAACCCGGGGGAAGCGGTGCTGTCAGAGAGGCCTGCGAACTGATCCTTAAAAGCCAGAACAGGAGGAGTGAATTCCTGAATTTTTACCTTAACAACTGATTTAGTATTGGCTTATTTCCCAGAACACAAATCCATCTTACCATTAATCTCCTATCCAAATGTCCTGCAAAACCGAATGCCGCCACATGAAACTCGACCAAAAATATCTATTCTGGATAATTGCCGCCTGCCTTTTTTTGATAATTCTCTGGAGTCCGTGGCAACAAAGCCAGATTACCAATGATCTCTGGACCACAGATTTCAAAAAAATGAAGTCCGATTTTACCTTTGAAGGTATTCGTTACACGAGAAACATAGGTGAAGACACCCAGTGGGTCCTGAGGGCAAATTCAGCCCAACTTTATGAGGACAAAAACATCATGGATATTGAAACGATAAGAATAAAGTTTTTCCCTGCTGGAGGAGGTCGTGTTATTGTTACTGCCGATTCGGGCGTATACAGAATTGATGATGATGAGATGTCACTAAATGGCAATGTAAAAATACACTCTGAAGGTGGCGCCACACTCTTTTCAGACACTATGTACTTCAGCCAGAAAAGGAGACTTTTCTGGACCGAAGACAGGGTGTTTATCAAGGGAGACGGGCTGGAAATGAAGGGCGAAGGGCTTGAGTATGATCTTCAAAATGGTAAATTTACAGTAAAGAGACAGACAACCGTCCTGCCGGAAAATGGCAAACTGGAACTTTAAGGAAAAGGCAATTCCGGACCTTCGGACGCCCAAAAGGAATTAATAATGAAGTGTCAAAACTGTATACCCCGGCAGATGAGCCAATTAGGAACCATAGCTCAGACGACATGGTTTTGTATCCTTATTTTTATGCATTTCTCCTGCTCGATTGCGAGTGCCCAGATAGGAACCACAGAAACCGTGCCCACCCCTGTGGAAGACGAGGGTAAACTACCAATCCATATAGAGAGTGATCTGATGGAGGCCTTGGATAAATCTGGTGTCGTGGTATTTACAGGACATGTAAAAACCACGAGAGGAAATCTTGTAATACACTCGGACAAACTTGAGGTCTTTTATGAGAAGGAAGAGCATGAGACAGAGACGAAAAGGGCAGTTAAAAAAACAGTGGCCACAGGTCACGTGCGCATAACCCACGGTGAGCGTGTTGGTACCGGAGAACAGGCTGTATACGACAAATCTGCTGAAAAGATCACTATTACAGGTAAGGCCCGGGTTATGGAAGGTCCTAGCCGGGTAAGTGGCGAACGGATAATCTTTTTTATTAATGAAGATCGAAGTATAGTTGAAGGAAGCAGCGGAGCAAAGGTTGAGGCGGTTATCTATCCGGCGGAGTAAAAAAAATATTAAAAGAAATCCCAAATTATTACCGTTAAAGAATATATGAGTGAACTGAAGGCAAAGAAACTGGTAAAACGTTTTGGTGACCGGACAGCGGTCAATGACATAAGCCTTGAGTTGACAGACCATAGTATAGTAGGATTGTTAGGCCCTAATGGTGCTGGCAAGACTACTATATTTTACATGATTGCCGGTCTTATTAGACCTGATGCAGGAAAGGTTTTGTTTGACGGCGAGGATGTAACCAATTTGCCTATGCACGAGAGGGCTCGTAAGGGTATAACCTATTTACCTCAGGAACCCTCAGTATTCAGAAAGCTGTCGGTAGCTGATAATATCCGCCTTGTAATGGAAACAATGGGTCTTTCCCGCCAGGAAATAGAAAGTAAGACCCCTAAGCTCTTAGATGACATGGGACTTTCCGTTCTCGCGGATCAACAAGCACAGTCGCTTTCAGGGGGAGAGCGAAGACGGGTTGAGGTTATGCGGGCCCTTGCTACAGATCCCTCGTTTATTCTTCTTGACGAACCTTTTGCAGGTGTTGACCCATTGGCTGTCTCCGACCTGCAGGAGATAATACAGGACCTGAAGGCCAAAGGAATAGGGGTTTTCATTTCAGATCACAACGTTCGCGAAACCTTGACTGTATGTGATCGGGCCTATATTGTTAATTTGGGAATTATTAATGAGGAAGGTACTCCCGAACACATCGTTTCAAGCGACATTGCACGAAAAATATATTTAGGAGAAAATTTTACATTATAGGCTATTTTACAGCTTATCTCATTTTAGTTGATACCTTAAGATGATAGAACTTCGTCAACAACTTAAGCTGGCGCAGCAACTGGTGATGACGCCTCAGTTGCAGCAAGCTATAAAACTGCTTCAACTCTCACAAGTTGAATTAGTTGAAACGATTGACCAGGAATTAGAAATTAATCCTGTCCTGGAGGAATCTGAATCAGAAGATATCTCATCCTTAAATAATACTAATAGAGACAACGCGTTTCAAGAAAATGAACCTATCTTGCACGAGACTCAGATTCCCACCCTGGCTTCCTCTGAACTTGAGAAAATACCATGGGAAGAAAAGGCAATTCAGGACATAAACTGGAAGGATTTCTGGGACGACGATAACAGATCCTCATTTCCTTCACATTCCTTTGAAAAAAAGGAAGCCCTAAATTATGAAAACTTATTTGCTCGCACTAAAGGCCTGGAAGAACATCTGCTATGGCAACTTCAGATGTCACATTTCAGCGATATAGAGCGTAAAAGTGCCTGCCTTATTATCGGTAACCTTGACCGAAATGGTTATCTCAAGACTACTATTGAAGAGATAGCTGAAGAAGTTGGATGTACTCAGGAAAAAGTAGAGGATGTACTAAAAAGGATCCAGATCTTCGACCCTGTTGGTGTGGCAGCAAGGGATCTCAAGGAATGCCTGTTGATCCAGATGGATCACTTGGGCATTAATGACCCACTGGTTTTAACCCTTGTCAGTGAGCATCTTAACCATATCGAGCGACACAATTACCAGGCTATGGCTAAAGCTACCGGTCAGTCATTGGAGGAAATAGCACAGGCAATTGAGATAATAACCGGTCTGGAACCTTGTCCTGGCCGACCATTTAGCAGCGAAGACATCCGATATATTGTTCCTGATATTTATGTGTATAAAGTAGATAATGAGTATGTAGTTGCCTTGAATGACGAAGATATGCCAAGGTTGAGAATAAATTCTTTTTATCGCGATGCAATTAAAAACGGAATTGCTTCTTCCTCTGCCAAGGACTTCATACAGGACAAACTCAAGTCTGCGCTTTGGCTGATTCGCAGCATCCAACAGCGGCAAAAGACTATCTACAAAGTCACTAAAAGTATCGTAGCGTTCCAGAGGGAATTTTTGGACAAAGGAATAGCCTATTTAAAGCCTCTAATACTCAAAACCGTGGCGGATGACATAGAAATGCACGAATCCACCATAAGCAGAGTAACCACAAATAAATATGTCCACACACCGCAGGGTATTTTTGAACTCAAGTTCTTTTTCAGTGCGAGTCTCGGCAGGGATGACGGCTCTGATGTGGCATCCTATAGCGTAAAAGAACAAATTCGTCAGATAATACAGGCAGAGGCGCCAACTCGCCCATACAGTGATAAACAGATTGTGGAAATGTTGGCAAAGGAACATATACGTATTGCAAGACGGACTGTAGCAAAATACAGAGATCTGCTGGGTATTCTGCCGTCCAGTCGCCGCAAGCGCCCAGCAATAAATTGTAATTTAAAAAAAATTAGCAATTAGCTAATTCTCTATTTGGAGGAATAATATGCAAATCAATGTGACATTTAGACGTTTAGAACCTTCAGATGCATTGCGCGAATATGCTGAAAATAGACTCCAAAAACTCAATAAATATGCTGATGGTCCCATTGATGCAAATGTCGTTTTATCAGTTGAGAAATTCAGACATACAGCAGAGGTTACGATTTCCGGAGATGGGGTAAGGGCGGCAGCGAAGGAAGAACAGAATGAAATGCGGGCCGCTATAGACCTGGTATCTGACAAAATTTATAAGCAATTAAAGCGATATAAGGAAAAAATTCGCAGCAAGAGAGGTGCCGGCTCTGCGTCAGAGCCTGATCTTTCAGACGTCTTGCCATTTCCTGAACCAGAAAAAGAGGGTTTGGGTATAATTACTACAAAAAAAATGGATGCCAAACCCATGGCTGTTGAGGAAGCAGCTGCTCAGTTCCAGTCTCTTAATCAAAACTTCATGATGTTCACCAATGCTGAGACCAACGCAATAAACGTCCTTTACCGGCGTATGGACGGCGCCTTGGGTTTGGTCGAACCATAATGACTGTGAAGATACTTAATTTTCTTTGCAACAGATGTATTATCCCCGATCTTAACACAAAATCCAAGGAAGAGGCACTGGTCAAACTGGCCAAAAGGGTGGCAGAAATAGAACCTGCCGTGAATCAGGATTCCGTATTATCTGTCCTCAAAGAGCGTGAACAATTGGGCAGTACGGGTATTGGGGGTGGAGTGGCGATTCCACATGGGAAGCTCCCCGAGATGAGCCGCATGCTCATAGTAATTGGTCGGAGTCCAGCAGGTATCCCTTTTGACGCAATGGATAATTGCCCGGTTCACATCATGTTTCTTTTGCTTGCGCCTAACAATCCCGCCAATTCTTATCTCAAAATATTGGCAAAAGTTTCAAGGTTGTTAAAGATCCAGAAATTACAACAACGAATTATGGATGCGCCGGACGCACGTTCCATTCAAAAAGTAATTGAAGAATTAGATGACTAGGGCTGAGACCCTCAGAGCCTCACACAAAGAACGGAAAGTGAATGAAAAATCTGTACAGATCCAGTCTCAAAAAGATGCGACGGCAGTAATTTCAGAATCAGATAATCCAGTCAGACTGGTTCAAGCAGTAATAATAACCGGCATGTCCGGATCTGGTAAGAGCACTGCGCTAAAAGCCTTTGAGGACATGGCCTACTACTGTGTGGACAACCTTCCGATAGCCCTGCTGCCCGAGTTTCTGTTCCTTAAAGAAAATGCTTCTAAAATGCCAACCCGTGTGGCCCTTGTGATGGATGTGCGGGAAGAAAGCTTTCTCGATCAATATCAGTCCATCTTCAAACAAATTAAAGAAGAAGGTTTCTACCTGGAAATTCTGTTTCTCGATGCAAAGGATGAAATTTTAGTACAGAGATTTAGCCAGACCCGCCGACGGCATCCCTTGAAGCCCAGGGGCAATGTGCTTGAAGGAATACATGCTGAAAGGGAACATCTGATAGGGCTCAGGGAATGTGCCGACAAATTGTTTGACACCTCAGATTTCAATGTTCATCAGCTGAGGCTGGGTATTGTCAGGCTTTACTCCCCCAGAAAACGTCTGGATCAACTCGTGATACATATACTGTCATTCGGCTTTAAGTATGGGGTTCCTGCCGATGCCAATCTGGTCCTGGACGTCAGATTCTTGCCGAATCCATTCTTTGAGTCGGAGCTGCGTTCATTAAATGGATGTGCACATAAAGTCCGGAACTATGTCTTGGAAAAGGAAGACACGATTGAATTTCTCAAATACGCCGAAGACCTTTTGAAATTCCTTATCCCAAAATACAGAGATGAAGGTAAATCATATCTTGTGATTGCCGTGGGGTGTACAGGAGGACGACACAGAAGTGTTGCCATTGTAGAGCATCTAAAAGAAATATTTACAGGCGCCAATGAGGAGGTTATCGTCACACACAGAGACTTGAAACTGGAGGGATAAAATACATGGTAGGCGTTGTTGTGACATCCCATGGCCGTCTTGCTGATGAGCTGTTATTAACGACGGTTTTTATCGTGGGCAAGGCTGAACAGATGATTGCCCTTTCTATAGATCCGTCAAAGCCAATAGATAAATTGCAGTCTGAAATCCGCAAAGCCATTAAGGAAGTAGATACGGGTGATGGTGTGCTGATACTTACGGACATGTTCGGCGGGACTCCGGCCAACATGACCCTTGCTTTTTTGGAGGATAACAGGGTCGAGGTCATAACAGGGGTAAATCTTCCTATGTTGATCAAATTGTGCCAGTGCAGGACTAAGAACCAGACCCTTCATGAATTGGCAGATGAAGTGGTAGATTACAGCAGAAAAAGTATTAATCAAGCGAATGCAATTCTGAAAAAGTAATCGGTGGCCTTGATTATCATTTTGGCCATTATAACTGATGTTTAAATATCGAATAACAGAACAGGTAATTATTAATACAGAAATATAGAAAGGGATTGATTTAAAATCTTGATGACTCGAAATACCTTGTCCGATTATTCTGTGGTTTGACAACGTGTTGACAGGAACACATATCAGGACCCAACTAATATAATTAATCCTGAATATTTGCTGCCAGGAGGTTCAGACATGACTATTAAGGTCGGCATAAACGGTTTCGGACGCATTGGAAGAAGCATTTTCAGGGCTTCTAAACTATATAAAGAATTTGAAGCCATCGGAATTGAGGCCATAAATGACCTGACAAACACCCATACACTGGCTCACATGTTAAAATATGATTCTGTAATGAGGACATTCCCTCTCGATGTGAAGCAAACAGATCAGGGAATAATTGTGGACGGCAAAAATATACGGATAACAGCCATCAGGGAACCCTCCCAGTTGCCTTGGCAGGAAATGGATGTGGAATATGTAATAGAAGCTACTGGACGATTCAGTGATGCAGACCTTGCACGAGGGCATCTGGAGGCCGGTGCGCAAAAGGTCGTAATAACGGCCCCTGCGAAGCATGAAGATGTCACGATTGTGATGGGGGTCAATGAAGACGACTACGATCCAGCCGGTCACCACATCGTATCTAACGCCTCCTGCACTACCAACTGTCTCGCCCCTGTAGCTAAAGTAATATTGGACAGATTTGGTATAGTTGCAGGGCTGATTAACACTGTACATGCCTATACAAACGATCAGAGACTGCTTGATTTTCCTCACTGTGACCTCAGACGGGCCAGGGCCGCTGCTCTTAATATGATTCCTACCAAGACAGGTGCCGCAGCAGCAGTAAGCAAAGTCATTCCTGAACTTACAGGCAAATTTGACGGTTTGGCAGTACGTGTTCCTACTCCTAACGTTTCCATAGTAGATCTCGTAGCCCAGGTGGAGAAACATGCTACTGTATCTGAAATAAACAAGGCCATCAAGTTGGCTACTAACCGCTTTCTTGGATACATAGATGAACCACTGGTCTCCACTGATTTCATAGGAGACCCCAGGTCCTCTATTGTGGATGGCGCATGCACCAAAGTTATTGGAGACAAGTTGATCAAGATCATGTCATGGTATGACAATGAATGGGGTTACTCAAACAGGATATTGGACCTGATACTTCACATGAATGCTCATAAAATCCTTTAGTGACAGATATATAATGTAATCGTTAACGCGAGCCTTTTGCAAGATGCTTTTTTTGCAAAAGGCTCGCTCGTTTTGAAATATAAATAACTACAAACATGATATTATCAGAAGCCCTCCGCGCCAACCTTGAGGCTACCGCCGTAAAGGAAGCAGAGTTTGATTCCCGCTACCAGGTTCTCCGGGACGCAGTCAAGGATTATCAGGGCATAATTAAGTCATTAAATGGTCTTCTTTTTGAGCTTCATCATCCATTTTGCAACTGGGAAATCGTAATAGGAGATCTGAGGTCATTTGCCCTCAAGAATCTTGCTACATACAGCCGTTCCTCCCAAGGGCCTGAGGCCATTAAATTACTTTTGGATACCTTTTTAAATGTCATCTCCGATGCCCCTAAAGGTGAACAAAAGACCGAAGCCGTAGACGGGCTTCTGGCCTTTCTGGAAAAAATTATTCAAAAAATGAATACTGAAAAGCTGTTTACAATACTGCCTGATATTGAGCATACCTTACATAGTCTTAAGGAATCTAATGAGCATGTGATCATGGCTATTGCCTGCAGTTATCATCCTCTATCATGTCTTATACAAAATTTTTCCAAACGACTGGTGGGACGAGAACTCTCGCCAGAGTTTTGGGATGAAGCGGGAAGACTTCTTATTGAAGTTCAGAAATCTACTTTTCTTTACTGGCTTGAGCAGGAAGACCCTGTTAATTGGCTAAACCGCTCAGTTGAATGTGGCTTCATGGAGCTGGATTCTGAAGACCTGAAAGAGACCATAAGACTTATTGAACCGGTCTCCCACAAACATTTCATATCCTCTTTGAAAGACCTTGAAATCTCAAAAAAGGCGCCTCTTACGGAAAAAGACGTTTTGGAGCTGGCCAGGCGCCATGGCTATCTGGATATAGTGAATCATTACAGAAAGATTGTCCACGAGCTGGGCCGTCTCTCATATCAAATCTCATCTGTGTCATCAAAAGGGCAGGCATACCGGAAACAGAAGACAGAATTATGTCTTTTATTTCCATTTTATCTTATTGAAATAGAAGGTCTCGCCTCGATCCATGAAGAAATTCTTCGTCAGATTAATCGCATATTTTTGTATCTTATACGTAATGCTGAACTGGAGCAGCTTCAAGAGATCCTTTCCAGAGGCTTTGAGCTTCTAAAGCAGCAAGTAGGCAATTTTCCAAGGACTGCTCTTCAGTGCATCGAGGCCCTGGGTTCAGAGATCATCCGCAGAGATAACACAAGGCTTATAGAGCTTTTTTTCAATCAAGTTGTTCGGTTCGGCTTTCAACCCCCTGGAATTAAGGGCGTAGATGCCGAATGGCATGTATTAACCAATCCTGCTCATCTTCAGAATATTCGGGTCTGGCTGAAATTTGTAGAACAAAAAACCGATATATCCGGCACGCTATTGTCAGCCCTTATTATAAACCTTAAGCTGGCAGGCACATGTATCCGTGATACAGATCTGTTTCAGAAAGACGTCAGCAGATTACTTAACTGCGACATAGAACCGACTTACAATCTGGTCAAGCAACTGGCCAAGATCCTGCCGGTTTACTTTAATGAGATCGGTGCCGAAGGTCTCCTGAGGGACGTTTCAACAGAGCTGGACGAGATAACTTGCCGCAAGGACGTCCTTATTCATTTTCTAAGAAAACAAAGCCACGTTGAGAGTAATAACCGAATTGTCGACTTTATTGAGGCCATTTTATGCTTTTGGTTTAGTAAACAAAAGGAGGAATTGACTTCCTTTTTACCCCCTGAAATCCTGGAACAGATTCCTGCCAGTGGCCCATACGTAGATCAGGTCAACAGGCTTATACAGCATCTTGCGGATGTATCGGGTCCCAAAGAATTTACTCGTAGTAATATACATAGTCTGCTGAATTTTAAAGAGGAACATCTATCTCAAGTATTGAGTCAAATCCCTGACATCTCCACTCGAGAGAGAAGACGTGTTGAACTTCTCATTCGGATGTACCGGCTCGAAACTCATAAGTACAAACTCGGTATCCATGAAATCCGTCATCATCTTGAAGAAGCCAAAAATCAGGGTTTTGAGGGATTAGACAAAGTACTTGAGGTCCTGGATGTGGATAATGATCCGGAACATTGTCTTGAGGTGATCCTGGATCAGCTTGATGTCCTTAAGGGCATTATACTCAGTAAGGAAAGGTTTGAAATCAGGGAGGATATATACCACAAGCGGCATATAACAGTGGACATTCCTTCAATGTATGGCCGCTACCATGAGCGAAAGTTTGACGCCCTCAGCCTCAGTTTTCGTCTTGAGAATCTGGCCAATATTCATTTCGAACGCCTGATAGCCGAGATAGATTCAACCTTCATCTCAAGGCCTATCTTTGTGCGAATTTTGAGATATCTCCGTCTATTCTGGAGAGCCGTACAGTTGGACGGAGTGTATTCCAGAAAGTTTGCCACTTATATCGCCCTGCTGGAAAAATCTCTTGAAGTCCGGCGATTTGCTTTTTCCCAGTACCAGGACGTGGTAAGAGGGCTGTCTGATGGAGTTAAGGACATTATCCATGTCTATTATATAAGCCCGCATCAGGACAATGTATCTCTTGTTATTCGTCAGTTGAACAAAGACAATCTACTGCAAAAGTATCAGGCTGCAATAAAAGAGAGTGAAAACGAGACCCAACTGATTCTTCAGATAACAGAGTGGTTCCTTAGAGATCTTATCTCCGGCACCTTTGGTCTTCAGTATCTGGATAACTTTATTGCCCGGGTATATCAGGTGCTTGGAGAGCAGAAAGAAAGACTGGATCATAATGACCTTGATTTGATGTTAAGCTATGATCCTGATCAGATTCTATGCACTATACACAGCCCGAATGAATGGACAAACAACCTTATACACCTGGGCAATAAAGGCTTTAATCTGGTGCTTCTGGCAAAGGAGGGACTACCTGTTCCGCCTGGAGTAATAGTTACCACCGAGGTCTTCAGGTGCTATCCTATTATCAGGAAACTGCCCAGTGTATACATAGAATTCAAGTCGCAGCTTCAGAAGGCCATTGGGGAGATAGAGCATCAAAGCGGGCGCAAGTTTGGAGATCCCTCAAATCCATTGCTTTTATCGGTAAGGAGTGGAGCAGCCATTTCCATGCCTGGGATGATGTCAACAGTTATTAATTTGGGCAGTAACCTTGAAATCATAGAGGGCTTGGCGACAAAAACAGGAAACGCCTGGTTTGCCTGGGATAATTACCGAAGATTTATTCAATCATGGGCTATGGCCTTTAATCTAGACCGCGAGATGTTCAACGAACTCATTAGTAAGCACAAACAACGGTACGGAATAAAACAAAAAAGGGAATTTACCGGAGAGCAGATGAAAGAATTGGCCTTGGATTATCAGCAAGTCACGCTGGATCAAGGTCTAAAGCTCGAAAAGGACCCTTTTGAGCAACTTCTTGTAGCTATACGACTAATTTTTACATCTTGGGAGTCTGAAAAGGCAAAAAATTACAGAGAAATAATGGAGATATCAGATTATTGGGGAACGGCTGTGATAGTTCAGGCCATGGCCTATGGAAATCTCGCTGAAACCTCTGGGAGTGGTGTTGCCTTCACGCCGATCCACACTGACAATATAAATAATATCTGCCTTTGGGGCGACTTTACTACCGGGAATCAGGGAGATGACATTGTAAGTGGTCTGGTCACAACATATCCGATTTCAATAAAGCAGCAAAAGGCCATGGGGCTTGATTCTGAAATGACTTTAGAAAAAAAATTTCCTGAGATTTATAATTCTTTGTTATCCATGACAAAAGAACTCATCTACAAAAAAAGATGGGATCCCCAGGAGATAGAATTTACATTTGAAGGCCCAGAGAGCAACAGGCTTTTCATACTCCAGAGCCGAAACATGACTACAAAGAGGCGACATATCGTTCAGGTTTTCGTATACTCGGCAGCGTTGGCGGCCAGTTATCTGGGCAAAGGCATTGGAGTGAGCGGGGGGGCCATGGCAGGCAAGGCCGTATTCACCATATCTGAAATTAAATCCTTGCGCGAGAAGGAACCGGGGACTCCATTGATCCTGATTCGTTCAGACACCGTCCCGGACGATATCAAAGAAATTACGTCAGCAGAAGGCCTTCTTACGGCAAAGGGAGGGCAGACGTCTCATGCAGCTATTATTGCATTTCGCCTTGACAAAAACTGTATTGTGGGTTGCAAACAACTGCAGGTTTCTGAAAATCTCGGCTTTGCGCGATTAAACGGCCGCGTAATTCGTTACGGCGACTTTTTGAGTATTGACGGCAGAAACGGCTCAATTTACATAGGTAAGCATGTTACTCAGATAGAGGAAGAGATGTTTCTGGTTTGAGAATTTGGATTATCTCCAGTTTAGTTAAAAGAAATAAGGGGGGAGATGCTGTAATGATCAAATACATAGACGAAATTCCATTGAAAGGCCAAAGGGTCCTGATGAGAACGGACTTCAATACTCCTCTGGACGATTCAGGCAATATAGCAGACGACAACCGTATTAAGGCAGCCCTGCCAAGCATACGTTATGCCATAGATGCCGGAGCTCGACTGATATTATGCTCGCATCTTGGCCGTCCAAAGGGACAGAGGATAGAAAAATGGAGCCTGAGACCTGTAGCCCGAGGTCTCGAAGAGATGATAAACCAGAAGGTGCCTCTGGCCCCTGACTGTATTGGAGATGAAGTGGAGAAACGAGTCAGCTCAATGTCAGAGGGAGAAGTTCATCTGCTTGAAAACCTAAGATATCATCAAGGAGAAACAAAAAACGAGCCTGGATTCGCAAAAGCCCTGGCAAAATTAGCTGATATATATATAAATGACGCCTTTGCAGTATCCCATCGTGCCCATGCTTCAGTGACCGGAGTGCCCGGTATAGTGAAAAATTGTGGAGCAGGCTTTCTTATAAAGAATGAACTCTTATACTTCAAAAAGGCCCTTGAAGAACCTGTCAGACCTTTAGTGGCAATTCTGGGCGGGGCCAAGATAGCCGGAAAGCTGGAGGCTATTAATAATATATTGAATAGGGTGGATAAACTGATAGTTGGCGGAGCCATGGCCAATACTTTCCTGGCAGCGCAAGGCGTTGATATAGGAAAATCAATTACTGAGAAAGATCTGACAGATACTGCCAAGGCCTTAATTGATAAGGCAAGCAACAAGGGTATTAAATTCTATCTTCCAGTTGACTGCATCATAGCAGAGAGTCTTGAGAAAGACGCTGTAACCAGGATCGTTCCGATTCAGGAAATTCCTGATGATTGGATGGCATTAGATATAGGGCCTGCAACAGTAAACCTGTTTAGTGAAGTTCTTTATAATGCCAAAACCATAGTATGGAATGGCCCAATGGGTGTTTTTGAGTTCAAGCCTTTCAGCCGAGGCACAATGGCCCTGGCGCATGCTGTAGGCAGCAGTCAGGCCCTCAGTATTGTAGGCGGAGGAGATACTGATCTGGCCATTCACAAGGCCGGTGAAGTAGAAAATATATCTTACATGTCCACAGGTGGGGGGGCATTCCTCTGCCTTTTGGAGGGGAAAAAACTGCCTGGCATAACGGCACTTGAGGGGTATAGAAAAAAATGAAATCTTTAAAACGAATACCTGTTTTAGCTGCTAACTGGAAGATGTACAAAACCGTAGGCGAGACCCGTGAATTCCTTAATGTCTTTCTGCCCCTGGTGGATAACTTGTCAGAAAGAGAAGTAATAATTGCGCCTCCGTTTACTGCTCTTTCAGCCGCCAGTGAAATCATCAGGGAAAGTGAACTTGTGACACTGGCGGCCCAGAACATGTACTTTGAGCAGAAAGGGGGCTTTACCGGTGAAATATCATCGATTATGCTCAAGGAGTTAGGAGTTAAATGGGTAATTCTGGGGCACTCGGAGCGCAGGCACATTTTTGGAGAAAAAAACAGCCTTATTGCCTTAAAGGTCAAATCTGCACTGGAAAATGATCTGCGTCCAATCTTATGCATCGGGGAAAAATTAGAGGAAAGAGAGGGCGGACTTATGCATGAGATACTTGAGAAGCAATTATCCGCGGGTTTTTCAGAAGTGAGCAGTACCGAAGCGGATAAAGTAGCGGTTGCCTATGAACCTGTATGGGCAATAGGCACTGGCAGGACAGCTACTCCGGATCAGGCACAGGATGCCCATATCCATATACGGTCCTGGCTGACTGGTCTTTTCGATTCCGGTATTGCAGGGCAAATTCGAATATTGTATGGTGGATCAGTTAAGCCGGAAAATATCAATGAATTAATGGCGCTTCCCGATGTGGACGGAGCTCTGGTTGGCGGTGCATCGCTTAAACCTGAAAGCTTTGGTCAAATTGTGAGTTGCCGAACCGGTTAATTAAGAGAGTAACTCAAAGGAAATGTTTTGTATTCTATATTAATAGTAGTTTACGTTATTGTCTGTATTCTCTTGGTTCTCACCGTCTTGCTTCAGCAAGGCAAAGGTGCGGAGATCGGTGCTGTCTTCGGCTCTAGTGATACAATTTTTGGCAGTGCAGGACCAGCCTCTTTTCTGCATAAAATAACCGCTGGGCTGGCAGTGTTCTTTATGGTTTTTGCCCTTATTCTTACTTATTTGTCAGCTCACAAGGTTGAGGATTCGATAATGCAGGACGTAGAGGTCACTACCAGTAAGGATACTACCGAGCCGGCTGAAATTTCTGAGGCCGCAGAAACCACGGAGACTATTGATACGGTAGTCCCCGAATCTGTTGAAACTACTCCTGTACCATTGACCGGAGTTGAGGAACCTGTGCAAGGCCCGGGCGAAGA
>Ga0180432_10002183_pt1 | contig 29664 bp, 16 predicted proteins | sample SS_ome_10_FD_132414 | JGI IMG/M metagenome (GOLD analysis project Ga0180432, IMG submission 132414) | Hypersaline lake sediment archaeal communities from the Salton Sea, California, USA - SS_1_MS_2 metaG | ecosystem: Environmental > Aquatic > Non-marine Saline and Alkaline > Hypersaline >...
GCTGGAAACCGAGTTAACACGGACGATACCGGCGGTACCGGCTGGCCGGGGACCACTTACTACGGAACCGATGGCTTCGACGACCTGCCTATGGAAACGTGGTTCGAGCTTGGCGTAACGGCCGACATGGACCCGTCGAGCGATACCTACAACCAAATCGTGCAGTTGAGAACGCGGAACATCATCACCTGCGAGGAATGGGTAATGGACATGCCGGTAAATCCGCATGATGGGTCGCCCGTTTACATCGGCGGTGGTGAAACTTCAGAACTGAGCATCGATACCTTGGGACTCTACAACGTCGGTTATGGCACGCTTGCGGCTTTCGACAACATGGAAGTCGACGGCACGAGCACCTGCAAATGGGAAGGTGGCGACGGTAGTTGGACGAATACTAACTGGGACGACTACTCTACGACAACCACGGGACCGATAGCAGGGTATCGGATGGTTATCAACGCCACTACCGATGTCAACGGAAATATCATCGGTCCCAGTGTGGTCACCGTTGATTCCGACTGGGTCGACGACAACGGGGGCGGCCCCGGCAGCGGCACTGGACCGAGCGCCTCCATATTCGTTGGTCAAAACGGCGACGAAGACAACCGCGCGAAACTAGTTGTCGCCAGCGGTGTAACGTTGGAAGTTGAACACGGATACGTTAAGGCGCACGAATTCGGCGATGTCGTCATCGAAAACGGTGCCACGGTGCAAGCTTGTGGCTCGGTGGTCGAGGTCGATGGTCGTTTGTTCTCCGGCGTGCAAGGCACCGCGGGCGACAGCGGAAAGCTGCAACTCTCAGGGGAATTGAGGCTGGATGAGGTGGACATCGGAGGAACGCTGTACGGCGGTGCCGATGCCGTCCAGATCGACTGGAATGAGGGTAGCGCGACAAACTCCATGTTCGGCGGAACTTACGTACTCGCCGAGTACGCAACCAGTTCCCTGGGAGATAGCGGCACCTTGGAGGACTTGGACACGGCCGACCTGAAGACCGCCAACCTGGAGGGCAACATCGGCGCCGCTTACATTCAGGACATGCGCTACGCCCAGTCCGACGGTAGCGGTGGGTTCAGGATCGAAGCCGACCTCTTCATGCAAAAGGTCGGCGACGTAGACCTCGACGGAGACGTCGAGTTCTCCGATCTGTCGAACCTGTTGGACAACTGGGGCATCGGCACCAGTTGGGGTGAAGGCGACACGGACTTCAGCGGCGACGTTGTTTTCGCCGACCTGTCGAATCTTCTCGACAACTGGGGAACCCCGCTGGAAGCCGCCGGCGCAAGCGCCGGAATCGGCGTCGTTCCCGAGCCGGGCACCCTGATGATGCTCATCGCCGGCATGGCCGGACTGTTGGTCTACCGCAAGCGTCGGTAGTTCGTGAAACTCTAGCCGTCCGCCCTTCGCGCCCCAACGGGGCGGAGGGCGGCGTTGCTTATCTTACCGGCTAGTCCGGATTGAGACTTTCTTCGGACGTTGCCCGCGGGGTCGACTGACCCTCGACTGCCGCGGACGTCGCCATCGCGGGGAAGCTCCGCCTACAAGCCGACTCGCGACATTGGGCCTGGGCGAAGGTGTCATGAACCTTTTGCCAAAACGGTCCAAAGGGTGCTTAGTCCGAAAGGTGTGATGCGATTTTGCTTCACGAGTTGGTTGCCCTTCGGTCTCTTGTTTTCCCGTGAGACCGAAGGGCACCTTCGTTTCCGCGGACCGTCCATGTTCGAGCCGCGATTTTCACACCGCCTCGAAAGGCGCTCTTTTCACGGGGCGCTAACCTCTCTTCCGCTTCAACGGCGTCCGAGACACTTTGCTCTCGTTCAGTAATTGGGGAAGTTGCCGCGAGACAAATGGCTACCGGTGAGAGTTTTCCCGACGGTGTAATTGGGGCGTTGTCGTACGGATGGGTTGCCAGTCCGGCCCCCCGAGTTCAGGCCTTGGAGCGATTCCACTATTAGAGCCTATCCTAAAACGGGGACAGGCACCTCACGGCACACTCGTTGCAAAGGGCTTAACGCAGATGGTTCGGAGCCAGTCCCCGTTTTAGGATAGGCAGTTATTGTAACAGCATTTCGTCGCCAAGACGCACGCTACACGCCGCCACGACCGCTACAGTCCTGTTCGACTCAAACTAGCCGCCGAAATCGTTGAATATCACGGACGTGAGCGTCGGCTCGATATTGCGGCCCGGCGCATACCCTTGGTCCGATATAACTACGGTGGGGGCGACTTTGGAGTAGTTGACTTGAAACCCGTTTGTCACCGATAATACATTATTGACGCGGTGCGGTGCCCGTTCCAGGTGCCCGCCGCGGGCGCCCGGGCGAAAAGCGAAATTGCCGGCAGTGAAACTTGACTGCAGTGGAGATCGACATGACTGAAGCGGTCGTATCTACGTGGGGGCGATGGACCGGCGGCGGCGACCTGGATTCGCAACTGGGGAGCAAGCCCATGAGCTTGGGCGCCGAGCGACCGATCAAAGCACTGATGGGCTGGGACGGGATGGCGATACTCGATGCTGACACCGACGTGGTGGACATGTGCCGAGAGTTCATCGCCCGGGCACACGACGAGTCCTGCGGGCAATGCTTCCCCTGTCGCCTCGGTTTCAGCGAGATGCTTGAAATCCTCGAATCGCTCTGTCGCGGTGAGGGCGACGCAGCCGACGTTGAACGACTCGGCACGCTTGCCGAGACCGTCCGCTCCTCGTCCAAGTGCGACATCGGGCGCACATCTCCACGACCGGTGCTCGACGCGCTTGCCGAGTGCAAAGAAGAATTCCTGGCCGCCGCGGGAAGCGGCACTGTCCGGCCGCGCGGGACCTATACGGCCACGGTGACCGCGCCCTGCATCCAGGCCTGTCCGTCCCACGTAAACGTGCCTCGCTATGTTGAGCAAGTGCGCTTCGGCCAGACCGCCGCGGCACTGGACACGGCGCTTAAGGACTGCGCCTTGCCCGGCGTGGTCGGCCGGGTTTGCGTTCGACCGTGCGAGCTCAACTGCCGCCGCCAACTGCAGGACGCGCCCATCGCGGTCAAATCTCTCAAGCGATTCGTCGCCGACTGCCAACACGCCTGCGGCCAACTGCACGATTCGCCGGCCGCCGAGTTCAACACCGAGAAGGTGGCCATCATCGGCGCCGGACCGGCGGGCTTGGCGTGTGCCTACTATTTGGCCCGGGCGGGCTACCGCAGCACGATCTTCGAGGCCTTTGAAGAGCCGGGCGGAATGGCCGCCGTGGGCATCCCCGATTATCGCCTGCCGCGCCAGATTCTCCGCGACGAGGCCCAGCGAATGGAGCGAATGGGCACCGAAATCCGCTGGGGTGTGAAAGTCGGTACCGACGTGACCATCGACGACATCCGCGACGAGGGCTTCGCCGCAATCTTCCTGGGAGTAGGCGCGCCGGACTCGATGAGTATGCGTTGCGAGGGCGAGGAGGCCGGTTACAAAGGATTCATGCACGGCATCCATTTCCTCAAGGCCGTGGCCGACGGCGAAAACCCGCTTGAAGGTACCAGGATGTGCGTGGTCGGCGGCGGCAACGTCGCCATGGACTGCGTGCGCACCGCCCGACGACTGGGCTTCGAGGAAGTGCGCATCCTCTACCGCCGCACCGAAGCCGAGATGCCCGCCGACCAGGTGGAAATCGACGAATCCAAGGAAGAGGGCGTGATCTTCGATCTGCTGGTCCTGCCGGTGAAGATCATCGCCGATGAGAACAACAAGGTCACCGGGTTGGAGTGCCTGAAGATGGAACTCGGTGAGCCCGACGACTCGGGCCGGCGACGCCCGGTGCCCATCAAGGGAAGCAACTTCGTGATCGAGTGCGACGCCATGGTCCCGGCCATCGGCCAGCGCTGCGACGTGGGCGCGGTGATCGACGAGGAGGGCGTGGAGATTACGCGTTGGGGGACGCTCGAGGTCAACGAGCTAACCGGCCAGTCCGAGATCCCCACGCTTTTCAGCGGCGGCGATTGCGCTACTGGGGCGGACACGCTGATCGCGGCCCTTGCCGCCGGCAAGCGTGCCGCCAAGCACATCGCTCAGTTCATCGGCGAGGGGACGTGCAGCACCGACGCCGAAGAGGAGTTCGAGTACCTGTGCAACCGCCTGCGGACCCACAACACAGAGGGAACGGCGGCCCCGGGCGAGGAACACCGGCTGCACGCCATCCAACTTGACCCCGACTATCGCCTGAACAATTTCGAGGAAGTCGACGACGTCTACACGCCGTCGGAGGCATTCCGCGAGGCTTCACGCTGCCTGCGCTGCTATCGCATCGCCCTGGCTGCACATTGATTTCAAACGTGATTTGTCCTGAACCAGTCCGAGGGATCGAGATGAAGAACACACTGATGCTCAACGGCCAGGAAGTCGCTTTCGAGCCCGGCCAAACCCTGCTGGAAGTTGCCAACACGGCCGGCATCGAGATTCCCACCCTATGCTTCGTCAAGGACGCAGTACCTCACGGCGCTTGTCGGATTTGCGTGATCGAGGTCGACGGCCAAGACGAACTGCTGCCGGCCTGCGAAACCTTCGCGGCGGAGGGACTCGTGGTCGAGACCGACACGCTGCGGGTGCGACAAACCCGCGCCGACATTCTTCAGATGCTGGTCGCCTCGCCGAGCAACGGCTACGACAGCCGGGCTACGATGGCCGACGGCGGCACGGCGGCCGGAGCGAGTCTGCGGGCTCTGTTGGCCGAATACAACGTGGCGGACCAGGACAAGACCGCGGCAAAAAACTTCCCCCTCGACGACGACCATCACCTGATCCGCCGCGACTTCTCGCATTGCATCCAGTGCGGACGCTGTCTGGCCGCCTGCAACGAGGTGCAGGTAAACGGAGCCATTCCCCACCCATATGAAAGACGGGCCGATAACACGCTGCCCACGGGATGGTATCCGGTGGCCGACTACGATGCTTGCACCTACTGCGGCGAGTGTGTCCAGAACTGCCCGGCCGGCGCTTTGCAGGACAAGAAGGCCGGCGCCAACATCGACGCCGATCTGCCGATCGAGACCGTGCGCACTACGTGTGCCTATTGCGGCGTGGGTTGCCAGGTGAACTTGCACGTGCAGCGAGGTCGGGTGGTCAAGGTCACCGGCGTCGAGGATGCGATACCCAACCGCGGCCGATTGTGCGTCAAGGGCCGCTTCGGCTACGACTTCATCCACTCCGATGACCGGTTGACCTCGCCATTGATCCGCAATGGCGATGGTTTCCGCGAGGCGAGCTGGGAAGAAGCGCTGGAACTGGTGGGCGAGAAACTGGCCGCGCTGCGCGACGAACATGGCGGCGACTGCCTGGCGGGCTTGACCTCGGCCCGGGTGAGCAACGAGGAAAACTACCTGATGCAGCGTCTGGTGCGTGCCGGGTTCGGGACCAACAACATCGATCATTGTGCCCGATTGTGACACAGCTCCACCGTGGCCGGTCTGGCCGCCTCATTTGGTTCTGGTGCAATGACGAACACGATCGCCGAGATGGAACAGGCGGACGCGTTTCTGGTCACGGGCTCCAACACGACTGTCGCCCATCCCGTGCTTGCCACCTATGTGAAGCGGGCGGTACGTCACCGCGGCGCCAAGCTCGTGGTGATCGACCCGCGGCGTATCGAGTTGGTCGACCACGCCAACCTGTGGTTGCGGCAGCGGCCGGGAACCGACATCGCCGTACTCAACGCCATCATGCATGTGATCCTCCGCGACGGGCTGGCCGATGAAGAGTTCATCGCCGAGCGGTGCGAAGAGTTCGACTCGCTTCGTGCGGTGGTCGAAAACTACCCACCGGAAAAGGCCGAGTCGATCTCGGGCGTGCCGGCCAAGGATATCGTCAAGGCGGCCCATCTGTACGGCGAGGCCGCCACGGCGATGATCCTCTACACCATGGGCATCACCCAACACACCTACGGCACCGACAACGTAAAGAGCCTGGCCAATCTGGCCATGCTCACCGGCAACATTGGCCGGGCTTCCACCGGCGTAAACCCGCTGCGGGGCCAGAACAACGTGCAGGGAGCTTGCGACATGGGCGGACTGCCCAACGTTTACACGGGCTACCAGAAGGTCGATCTGCCCGAGGTCCAGGCCAAGATGGAGCAGGCCTGGGGAACGAAGCTCTCCGCCAAAGTCGGCCTGCCGGTGACTAAGATCATGCCGGCGGCCGTCGAGGGCGACATCAAGGGTATCTACATCATGGGCGAGAACCCCGTGATTTCGGACCCGGACCAGGCCCACGTAATCAAAGCCTTCGAGAACCTCGAGTTCCTCGTCGTTCAAGACATCTTTCTCACCGAGACCGCCAGGCTTGCCGACGTGGTATTGCCGGCGGCCTGTTTCGCCGAGAAGGATGCCACGTTCACCAACTCCGAGCGCCGGGTTCAGCGAGTTCGCAAAGCGGTCGAACCGCCGGCCGGTGTGCCCGAGGACTGGCGCACGCTGATGGAAGTCGGTCGCCGGTTGGGCATCGACTGGTCGTATGACAGCGCCGAGCAGATCTTCGCCGAGATGGCCTCCGTCACGCCGAGCCACGGCGGCATGAGCTACGCGCGTCTGGAGCAGGAGGGTGGCCTGCAGTGGCCATGCCCGAGCGAGGACCACCCGGGCACGCAGTTCCTTCACAACGGCAAGTTCGCCCGGGGCAAGGGCCGCTTCCATGCCATTGAACACCAGGAGCCGCCGGAGTTGCCCAATGAGGAGTATCCGCTGATCCTGACCACCGGCCGTGTACTCTATCAGTACCACTCGCGCACGATGACCGGAAGGGCCAAGGGCGTGAACGATCTGGCACCGGTATGCGAGATCGAAATCAACCCGGCCGACGCCGAACAACTTGGCCTGGCCGACGGCGCGACGGCACAAGTCACCTCGCGGCGCGGCGCGGTACAGGCGCAGGTCAAGCTGACCGAGCGGGTGGACCGGGGAGTGATATTCATGCCCTTCCACTACGCCGACGCGGCGGCCAACGTGCTGACCAATCCCGCGCTCGATCCCACGAGCAAGATCCCAGCGTACAAGGTGTGCGCCGTTTCGGTGGCGGCGGTTTAGGGATTGGATCGAGCGGCGAGGTGTGCTGGGCCGTCAACCGTCCGCGTCTTCCCTGTCGTCAACCCATTTTGGCTGTCGCAGAATCGGCTCGAGCAGACGAACGACGGCCACTAGCACGAGCCCCAGGAACAGGATCAAGCTCAGAGGCGGTATGAAACCGTCGCGCACGCAGGACTGTGTTTGGACGCCTTCGAGCCAGTCCAGCCAACAAAGGGGTTTACCCAAATGGCAAAAGTGCAACAGGCTCAGTGCCAACAGGACGTAGACCACGTTGTGGAGCTTCTTCCAGGCCGTCCATCCCATGCGACGGAACATGAAGTCGTAGGAAGTGAGCCAAAGCAGAAGAAATCCGATCAAGGCGGCCAAGCCGTAGAGCAGTGCCTCCCAGTTCTTGCCGAAATATCCCCAGCCGTATCGGTCGTCGAGGTAGAAGAGCGAGAGTATCGCGTGCGCGGACATCAGCACCGCGGCGAGGATGCCCAAGGGCCGCCGAAGACGCAGCGGTTTCGAGAACTTCGTGGTGCGACACAGAGAGCCGAGGGCAATCGCCAGGATAACGAGCCACATCGCCGTCAGCGCCGCTCCCTTGTTGAAGCTAAAGAGTGAAAGCGGACGACCACGGAGCATCAGTGTACCCATGCAAGCCAGTACGCCGACGGCGGAGATGAAAAGCGATACGGCCCAATCTCCGTACGTGTTTTTCAGGAAGATGGGCGTCCTCACGGTTCCGGTGTCTCCTTGTCCTCGGCTGCTTCTTCCGCGGGGGCTTCCACGATAGCCTTCTCGTCGAACATTTCCAACTCGCCTTTCTTATCGGCGACAATGCGGTCGACGATCGCCTGCAACTGCTCGGGCTTATCGTTCTCGTGGTAATGACACAGGTTACAGGCATTCGGCTGCTTGGTCAAATCCCCACCCTGGTCGATCGTCACCTTCGGCATGACTACCTTGAGCGTATGGGAATGGATGTCGTGCGGGTTGGCCGACTTGGCCGTCGTCGGCATGTGGCAGCCGATGCAACTGTTGACGTCGTGGAGACCGTGAATGCCGGTCGACGCCACGTTGGTGTGGCAAGTCAGACACATGTTTGAGCCCTTCTCGCGTAGTTGGGAACGATGATACCGGCCGTCGTGTCGATGCGGATCGTGGCAGTCCCAACACATCACGCCAACCTCCGCGTGCTTGCTCTGCATCCAGTCGTCGTATTGCTGGCGATGCTTCATGGCGCTGCCGTCGGGATGAACGGCGGGACCGGCGTCGAACGTGAAGTGCATGTCGTCGCCGGGACGATAGGGCTTCACGGACTCGAGTCCGTTCTCTTCGCGGATTCCATGGGTAGGATAGCCGTGACGACCGTCCTTGGCCTTGCCCCGCGTATGGCATTGTCCGCAGACCATGGCGGCCTTGCGGGGATCGGGAAGTCTGGCCGGATTGAGGATGTCCTCCCGCTTTTCGGGTTCATCCGCTGCCGCATGCAGGCCGCCGGCACCGTGGCAGGCCTCGCAGGCAATTCCCTGCTCGGTCCACTTCGTATCGATGAAGCACTTCTTCTCCGTGTCGTACGTGTACGCCACCCCGGTGTTGTGACAGCCGATGCAGCCGAACTGGTATGCCCGGCCCGGATCGCTCCAGTAGCTGCCGGACCCCGGTGTCCGCGACTTCAGTCCGTGATAGTCCTGCCACGTGGCCAACTTCGCGTTCCACTGCACGGGCAAGACCATCAAGCTGCCATCATCGAGTTCCGTGATGTATCGCTGTTTCCACAGCCCGCCGATGACATACTTCACCGGGAAGGTGCGCATCGTGTTGTCCGTGCCATAGGCCGTAGCGACGAGGTAATCTCCATTGTTAGTCGTCATCGTGGTAGTCGTCCCGCCGGCTTCATAAGTATTGTCGTTGACAAAATCGCCAATGACGGATTCGGCGGTCGCTTCCCGCAATTTGAATGGGTGTCGCGTGGCGCGCCAGCCGAAGTATTGTTCCTCGTGGCATTCGCGGCAGGACTCGCTTCCAACGTAATGCCCGCTGCCCCGGGCCGTTTCTTGCCTTCCGCACCCCACCGCTACGCAGGCCAAGACAAGGAAAACCAAGAGGTGGAAACTCATATTCGACCGGGATGCGGAAGTTCTTGTACCAGGCGACTGGGAACCAGACTCCGTTTTATCCGACAGAACGGTGGATTTCGCGAACATGGGGGCATTGGTCCTTCAAGGTGTGATCAGGTGACTTACCGTGTGGTGAAGCATTCCGGGAAAAGCAAGGAAATCCCATGCACCTAGGGGATAAACCTCAACCTGTCTCGGGTTGCTTTACCCACCTCCAGCGTTCTATATAGGATACAGTACGCGGATCGGATTGTATACTGGGGAAGCTGTTTGTCCGGGAGAACCGCGAAGTCGGACTTCCTCGTGAATGCGACCTGGGTGGCCGAAGGTTAACATCGAGGAACGAGTCTTCAGGCCCCGGGAATTGCCATCCAGGCATACGTTGCTCGTACCACGCGGGGGCAGGAACGCGTTCGCGTACATGTATCGAGTGGCCCAGGTTTCTGAACCTGCGTTGCTTGGGGGACGAGAGGCTCCGAACGCAACGCCATTTTACCAGACAACGGCGCCGCGGCGGATGTTCCGCCGAACATGAGATCTCTGGTGCTTCGCACTCCGACTGAAGAGTCGGCGCTACCCGTGTGATGCACACCAATCCGCTACGAACGTACTCCCGCACTCCTGCCGGTCAAGAAATCCGGGGGTTTTGCGCGAATAGGCCTTACACACTTCCGACCGGCGGCTCGGGAATGGGCTTTATCGACTTCGCTTTCGTCGAACGACAAAACCGAGGGTGGCAATAGCCAGAAGAATTAGTGTTGACGGCTCGGGAATCAGTTGGCCGGTGATTTCGCCGGTGCCCGAGGCGGAAAAGCCGGTTACGTACTCGTTCTGCGGATCGTGCGTGACCGTTTCCGGTTCAACCTGGGTCGAAAAGGAGACCTGGACGGGGTCGCCGATGACCAGTCCAAGCGGCAGGTTCTGATCCGATATCGTCGCGATGGACCCCGCGAACACGAAAGCGACGCTGGTGTTCGGGACGGGTGTGTAGATAACCCACGCGTCGTTCAAGTCAAGGTCGAGGCCGATGTCCGGAATCAGAAGATCGAAATGACCGCTGGTGAGTCCGGTGTGTATCGTGCCGCCGTCCACCGGAATGTCTTCAACGGGCACGAATTCAAAATCGGCGTAAAGAGAACTGTCGAAACGGTTGAAACTGCCGACCAATTCGCCATCGACCAAGTAGTTGACAGTATCCAAGGAGTCGGCATCAACCGAAACGGAACTGCCCGCGTCCGCCGGGTTCGAACCGCCGGCGTCCTGGACTGTCAAGCCATCGTACTCTATGTCCAATCCGGCCAACTGAATTTCAATAGTAGAGCCGGCTGCTTGACCGACTCCGATAAACGCGACCAAAGCCAAGCCGATAATCAGGTTTCTAGTTTTCATCACTGCCCAATCTGTGTTAGGGGCAAATTGCCCTTGCGAGATTAACTATTTTGAAAAGTACATAACCCACTCCGAGATGGGGTGTGTTCGGGGCTGAATGCCACGGAGACGCAGAGCCGCCAAACGGAGAAGGGGATGAGGAGAACGCACCAAAAAGAAAACGCGGAACCCACCCTCTTGGATGGCCGCCCGTGGTACGTTTTGCGCTACCTCTTGGAGTCGCGGATTAAAGATTACTACAGCCAAATATACACATTCCCGGACGCGTGTCAATTACTTGACCCTCAAAAGCGCGAAAATTCACGAAAATCGGCTCCACGGAGGGGGTTATCTAGCGTGGCCAACCCGAAAAGGGGCTAAAACGGCGCCTGCTGGAATAGATGCCATCTTCTGGTATCCACGTCCGTCACACTGGCTCCGCCACGTGAGGCTCGTCGATGTCTCGACCATATCGTTGTATACTGGGTCGATAGTGACGCAGGCGCGCCAATGCCGCGCTTGGATTTGCGGGAGCCGCGCGCAACCAGTTGGCAACAAGCGTTTTCCGCGACCGCTTCCATAGGTTGCTTGAAGGCGGCAAATCGTGTCAAATCGTCCAAATTTTCACGCGGCGCCTCGCCGGCCCGAGGCGCGACTTCATTACAGATGGATCGCAAATGGCAGCCCCCTCGTTTGATATTCTCGGTTTCGGCGCGATTGCCGTCGATGATCTGCTCTATGTCGACGAGTATCCCTCGGCCGACAGCAAGGTTCGCGTCAACCGCCGGGCGAGGCAGTGCGGCGGCCTGACCGGCACCGCTTTGGTCGCCGCTTCCCGACTTGGTGCGCGCTGTGCATATGTGGGCATCTTGGGCAGCGACGAGTTGTCCCGATTTGTCGGCGAGAGCCTGGATCGGGAGGGTGTCGATTTGAGTCATGCTCCACGCCGCGATAATGCCAGACCGGGCCACTCGACCATAATTGTCGGAACCCGGCCGACGACGCGAACGATCTTTTCCAGCATCGACGGTGACATGGGTGCCGACCCCGACTTTCCGGACGAACAGTTGATTGGCCGTGCGGGCGCCCTGTTGATCGACCATCACGGTATCGAAGGCAACATTCGCGCGGCCCGCGTTGCCCGACGATTCGGGGTGCCAGTCGTGGCTGATTTCGAGCGAAATCCCGGCGGACGGTTCGACGAGTTGCTTCTTCTGGTGGACCATCTAATCGTATCGCGCCGATTCGCCGTGGAACTGACCGGCCGCGAGACGGTCGAAGATGCCGCCGGGAAACTCTTGGAAATGGTTTCGCGGGAATCCGAATCGCTGCCCTCCGGAGAAGGCCGAGTAGCGGTGGTCACCCACGGTTCGGAAGGTTGCTGGTATTGCGAATCTTCGCGTGGCGGAGCGAGTCATTACCCGGCCCCGAACGTGGAGGCGGTTGACACGACAGGTTGCGGCGATGTATTTCACGGCGCGTACGCAGCGTCACTGGCCTGGGGTGAGCCACTTCGCCGCCGAATCGAATTCGCCACGGTCGCCGCCGCCTTGAAAGCGACCAAGCCAGGCGGCCAAGACGGATGCCCCACCAGAGCGACCGTCGACGAATTCCTCGATAAGTCTCGTTGATACTGCTCCCTCGCCACTGCGGGCAATCATCCGCATTTCATTCGTTTAGTTGCTGTGTCCTGAAACGATAACGGGGGTCATCTTCCATCAGTTCAAGAGCTCAGCCGACCTGTTCGTAGTCCCGCCTTTAGGCGGAATGCAACAGAGCAAAGGCGGACAAAGGCAGAGTCGGCGATGCACAAGCGGGGGACCCAATACCTATTCTGGCTGTTTGAAGAACTGTCGCTTTCGGCCGGTTTCTTTGGACGGTTCTTGGGGACGGCGCACTCAACCATTTTCTTACGCTACTACGTCCCGCCGCGGCCGGGAAACCATCCATTGGCAACCCCTAAGTTGCCTAAGCCTCTATGAACCGGGCAACCAATTCCCCGCTCGGCGGCTGCTTGGTCGAGAGAACCAGGCGGATGTTGGCTTCGCCGCATAGCGGCAGGATGCGATCTAGAAGTTCCGGCGGGATGGGCGTTTCGTGATCCCACAGGATATTGAGCGTGTGGCGGGCCGAAGCGCGGGTTTCGTGGCGCAGTTCCAGGAACGAGGCCAAGGCGGTCATGCGCGCGACGGACTGAGGGCCGTCGCCGGTTAGCACGAAACAGTAGCGGCCGAACCAGGCCGACTCAAGTATGAACTCGTCGGTCAACTCGTTGTCCACCGGGCGGTTTAGTTTCGTCAACCGCCAGGGAATCTTGGTCCACGCGGGAAGTCGGTTCAGATATGGTTGCGACCAGGGGTCCTCGCCGGTGAAGTATATGAAGGTCTCGCCCTTGCGAACGGCCTGTTCCAGGAAGTTCTTCCAACGGGCCGCGTCGCCTTGGGCCACTTCGGCGTGCGACTTGGCGAACAGCGAATCGACCAGCGGCCCGCTCAACGGAAGCGGCAGCAGGCTGTCGAAGGTTTGGTTCAAGCGGCGGAAGTAGTCGACCGCGACCAGAAGCAAGGTTACATAAAGCGTCCATCGGGCACAGAACAAGTTCATGTTGTCGAGCCGGTCCGCTTCGGCGAACTGGCTGTCGGTGAGCATACGGACGTTCTTCGCGACGGGGGTCTCAGTCTCGACGGTTTCCACCGGCGGCACCAGACTCTCGTTCTTCATGCCGCCTTCACGCTCAACGACGCCGGCTTGACGATAGGCGGGCACGTCGTCTTGTTCCTCCGCTGTCTCTTCGCCGTCTTCCGTTGCGGCCTCCTCGGCTTCTTCCGATTTGGCTTCCTCGGAATCTTCGGAGATTCCCGATTCAATCTCCTCTTGCTCTTCCTTTGCCAACTCGGCGGCTCGCTGTTGAGCGGCTTCGATTTCAGCCGTGCGGTCGATTTCGATCTCGCTGATGTTGGCGGAGTTGATCCAAGCGAGGCTCAAGCCGACGACGGCCAGGATCAGTGCCGTCCAACACACCTTGCTGCGTCGCAAGCCAGCCACAAACAACAGCGACAGCGCCGCGGCAACCACCCAGGCAACAACCGACGCGGTGCCGACGGCCTCGAAGTAGAAGACGAGTTTTTCCAGGCCCGCGATCATTTACGGTCCTTTCTCGTTGCCTGCAGGTAACGCGTCACGCCGTAGTAGACCAGATTGGTGCCCAAGTGGTACGCCGCCTCGGTCAGTTCGGGACTCAAGCCGGAGTGGCCGCTCTTCCAGGCGTCGTTCAAGTCGCCGGGGAAATAGAACACGCCCCAGCGCCCCTTGAACTTGACGCCCATCGACTGCTCGCCGCCGTGATGCCACAGCGGCGGGGGGCCGTTGTGGAATGTGAACGGCGTTATGAATATGGGGTCGTCGTCGGCGATCGGTATCAGCGGCTTGCCGGGAAACAGTTCCTTCACGAATCTGCGGAAATGGTGGTCCCACTGTGGGCTGCCCGCGTCGGCCAGCAGCATGCCGCCGTCGTTTACGTATTGGCGAAGAATCTTGATCTCGGAGTTCGACATGTGGATCGCGTCGGAGCCGGTCATGTAGACGAACCAGGGAGCCTCGCCCTTTTTGAACTTGCGCAGGAGCGAGACCGGCACAGCCTCTCCCTGTCGGGCAACGTCGAGACCGCCGGAGAGTTTTCGGAATTGGGCCAGGAAGTTGACGTCGGCCCCTTCGGTCATGCCGTCGTCCCAATCGGCTCCGTTGTATTGAAGCTGGGCGAAGCGAATCTGGCCGCCCTCGAGCCCGTCGGCCCAACCCGGCTTGTTTCCTCCGCCGGTACCCATCGCGCCGTGGGCAGCGCTTGTGTCGGCCGTGTAGGTGACCCGCGTGTCCTCGTCGAGTTCCTCGACCAGCTTCGAATCGTCAAGCTCGGGCACGTCGTAAACAATCGGTGAATCGGCCGAGAGGATGTACTTCTTCCGCTTCTTCTTTTTCTTCTTCTTAACGACCTTCACCATGGCCACCGACGGCTTGCCGCTCCCCTTCGGCGCGTGGAACGGCCGCACGCAACCGCCGCGAATCGTCAGCAGATAGGGAATGATAAGAATCACCATCACGTGGGCAAAAGCACTGCCGTAAAGGCTCTTGCGGAACCGCGGGTCGGAGCCATGGGTGCGAACGTTCTCGGTTACTCGCTCGCCGATGGCCTCCGATACGTCTTCCTCGTCGGCGCCGTAAGCGGCCAAGGCCTTCTTCCGCCATGAAACGACGTGCAGCAGCACGGTCGCGATGACCGCCAAGGCGACCGGGGCTATCCACTGGCAGCGCCAGAAGAACAGGCCGACAACGAAACTGCCGGCCGGGACGTCGGAACCCTCGATCAGAGCGGCGACCGCTCGGCCGGTTATGCTGAACACGATGCAGCAGTAGACGATTGCCAGCAGGTATATCAGGACGTACGTCTTTCGCACGGTCCAAATAGACCAGCGGCGACGCACGAGTATGCCCAGCAGGGCCGCCGCCAACAACACGGCCGCGGCGGCGCAGCAGATCGTCATGCACACCAGCACGATCGGTGGCAGGACCGTGGGCCGATAGATTTCCAGCAACTGAGGCCGCGAACCAATCATCCACGGATAGCAAAACTTGTCCATGCCGAGCACGAACAACGAGGCCGCGGCGGCCAGCAGGGCCAACGGAAGACACAGCAGCGCGGGGCTCGTTATAAGCCCGCGCAAACCGCCGTCGTCGCGCCGCTTGGTGGCGGGCTGTTGATCGGGGCGAGTTGCGTCTTGGGGTGTGGCCATGCCGTTAGTTGGTCAGTCGGGAGTCGTTCATTCGCCAATGGATCAGTCGTCGAGCGAGATGCCGCCGCCGTCGGGATCGTCGGGGATATTGTCCGGGTCTTCCGTGTCGGTCACCCGCTTGATTACCGGAGCGTCCGCGTTGTGGCCCTCGGGAACATCGCCGGTCGGTTTATCCGTGGTTGAACCGTCTTCGCCGGTCTTCTGGCCGTCGGACCCGTCGCCGTCTTCGCCGGTCGCGTCGTCGGGCTTCTGACCGTCGGCGGCTACATCCGGATTGTCGTCATCGGACACAACTTCACCGGCCGAGGGATCGATCCACGTGGTGTAGATATAATTCGACGACAGGCCGCCGATCACAACGACGTGGATCAGCAGAGCTAGGATAATACACGGAATCACCCGATTCTTCGAGAAGTTGTCGAGCAACTTGTAAGGAGAAATGTTTTCCGGGTCAATCGGCGTTTTCGACATGGTAACTCGCCTTATTGTAAAATCGATTCGTAATTCTTTGTTGTCACATTCGAGCGGTGAACTTGAAGTTATAGCCTGCCCTCTAACCACTACCCACTATCCACTAATCCTTCGACGGCTCTCCCACCGCCGCGATTCGCCCGCCGCCTTTGGCGATGGCTTCGATCACCGGCTCGAACACGTGTTTCCCGACCGAGCGGTCGCAGCGAAACGTAACGGTTTTCATCTTCTCGCGGGCCTGGTCCGAAGTATTCTCGTTGATGTTTTCGTCGATGAAGCGGCGGACTTCGTTTTCAACTTGCGTGGCGTCGCCGATCTGGTCGCCTTGGAAGTAGATCTGGCTCTCCTTGTCGATCAGCACCACCATCGGATAGTCGTCCAGTTCGACGACCGTCTGCGTGGTGGCGGCGGTGAAGTCGACTTGTGGGTCCTTGGCGAAACGGCTGCATACCATGAAGAAAATGATCAGCAAAAAGGCGATGTCGCCCATGCTGGCCACCGATACGAGTAACATCTTTCTTCGGCGTCGTTTCTTCTTCATGGGTCATTCCTCCTCTTGGAGGATTGCCGTAACTCCGCCGGCGGCGCTTATACTGGCCATCACGTCGAAGTATGTCTGGTAGGTTACGTGTCCGCTGGCCGTAAGCAGCACGACTTTGTCTTCCTCGCTCTTGGCCGGCAGTTTCATGTCCGCCAGCCGTTTGCGCAGTTCCTTTATGGTCACGTTCTTATCGTCGATGAGAATCTGGTCGTTGACGATGCTCACCGTGGCGGTCTTCTTCTCTTCTTCCTTCTTGGTGTTCTCGCCCGAGGGCATGTCGGCAACGATGCCGGTCACGTGTACCAGCGTGGTGGCCAGGATGAAGAAGATGATCAACAAGAACGCGATATCGGAAAAGGCCGAGACCTGTATTTCCGCCTCGCGTCGTTTTTTGGGGTGCCTTCGCGCCATGCTTACCCGTTCGCTTTCTCCGCGTCGACCTCGGTGGCCAACAGGTCGAGCATCTCGGTGGAGGCTTCTTCCATGTCGAGTTCAATCTTGTCCGACATCGAGGTGAAGACGCTATACGGGATGACCGCGCCCAGGGCGATAATCAGACCGGCGGCGGTCGTGATCAGGGCTTCGGAAATTCCGATACCAACCGCGCCCGCGTCTACGCCGGCCGCTTGGGCCAACTGCTCGAAGGACTTGATCATACCGGTAACCGTACCGGTCATGCCCAACAGCGGCGCGGCGGCGCCGATGGTGGCCAAGATCCAGAGGCGTTTCTCGACGGTACCGATGCTCTGGCGGGAGAAGTCCTCCATTGCCTGGCCGACGGTGATCCGGGTGTTTTCCGGCGTCCGCTTGGCCAGCTTGATGTAGGACTGGATGCCGGCCAGCAAAACGGCCGAAATGGGACCCGGCGTGCCGGCGCACAGCACGGCGGCCTCCTTGACCTTGTGATCTCGCAGCAGAGCCACCAGTTTCGAACGCAATGCCCGAACGTCGACCTTGCTATTGCTGTAGAAGGCCATCAGGCGGTCCATGAAGACGGCCATGGCGATGACGCTGCACGCGATCAGCGGCACCATCATCACTTGGCCTTTGAGGATAGTTTCCAACAGGTTCATTGTCGTTATTCTCCAGGACAAATGTGCGAGAGAACCTCCAGGGCCTCCAAGGGAGGAATCTTCAGCCGAGAAACTCCGGCAGAAGCGGCCGGAGCCAACACCACCTCGCCGGTGACGTGGTTGTATTGGCTCTGGTGAAGGTCTTCCAGCGGGATTCGCTCCACGAATGGTTTGCTTCCGGAAGCAAACAGGAGCAACTCGCGCTGCAACAAGCAGACCCAAACGGGCCGCTTGAGCAGCCAAGAGCCGACGTCGACTTTGGTGCGGCTCTTTTGAACAAAATAAACGGGCGAATTGCCGACGGCCGAGTCCAGAAACCGCCCGCCGGCGCTACCCAATCGCGCGGAAAGGGTCGCGGAGTCGAGCGGTTTCATGTTCGGCGGCGACGGCGTCATTCTTCCTCCTCGACGGAGACGTCGAAGGCGGACAGGTTATCGGCCGTCAAGCGGCTACGAGCATATCGGGCCCACTTCGTCTCGGGATAGTAGACCGTAAGCTCCTTGTACAGCATGTACGCCTCTTTCAAGTCGTTCTCGCCGGCGGAGGTGCCACCCTTACGCATGTAGCACTCGGCGGCCCAGTAAAGCGACTCGGCCCTCAGTTCGGTATCCGCCCGATCGTTGCGGATGACATTGAGGAACACTGTGATCGCTTCGTCGTACTCCTTGGCGCGGAGGTAACATTGGGCCGACACAGCGGTCGACTTGTTGGCCAAACGATGCGAGGGGAAGCGAACTGCCAGGCGGCCGTAAACCTTGGCGGCCGTGACGTAGCACTCCTTCGCCTCGATCCGATCCTTGCCGGCTTGCAGCAGCAGTTTGGCTGCCCGGTCGCCGTCTTCGATCGACACTTCGGTGGTCTCGGTCGTGTCGGTCTTGGCGACCTTCGCGTCCTTGTCCTCGTCGGTGCCGGTCAGTTCGGCGGCTTCCTTCTCGGCCGCGGCGGCCTTCTTGCTAAGCGCCAGACCCTTGCGGAAGAAGTATTGTCCCAGTCGGGCGATCGTCTCGGCGATCAGCGGATCGTCCGGCCAGCGGTACGACAGCTTGACGTACTCTTCGCAGGCCCGGTCGATCTGGCCCATCCGCTCCAGAGTCAGCGCCTTCTTGTATTGCGCCTTGGGAGCGTAGGTGCTGTCGCGATAAGTGGCCACGATGGACGCGAACCGCGAGAGGGCCTCCAGGTAATGCTTCTTCTTCGCGTCGGCCTCGTCCGCTTCCTCGGCGAACTCCAAGGACAGATTGGCCAGGAGGTAGTCCACCTGTGCCCGGGCTTCCGTGTCGGGATAATCTCGCAAGGCCTCTTCCAAGAGCCGCTTGCCGGTGGCGATTTCCTTCTCGGTCAACTCGTCCTGGCCCATGCGACGATGCTTCTTGGCCAACTCGAAGTAGGCCTCGGCAATGGTCAAACGGGTTTTGACGGCGACCAACGGGTCGTCGAATCTCTTAGTGAAGGGCTGGACATCGCCGTCGGCGCCCTTGAATATCTCGATCGAGCAAGCCAGACCGTCGCCGTCCTCCTCGGGCAGGTAGACGGTCTTGACTTCTTCGCCGTATTTGACGCCGATGGCGCCGCGCAGTTCGAGGTTCTCATCGCCGTTGGCGTATGCGAACTCGATGGGACCCTTGAAGACGCCCGAGTGCTCGAACGTTTCGATCAGATCGATCTTCCGCTTGGTACCCGAGGCGGCTTCCACCTCGATGCTCACGCGGTCGCGTTCGTCGGACTGGTCCTGGGCCGGATCGATTACGCGGAAGTAGGCCGAGTCGCCGACGTACGCGCCGGAGACCTGCTTGCCGTACTCGCGGTTCATCACGTTGAAGAAGGCATCGCCGCTGAGAGCGGCCTTCCGCGTGATCCACTGCGTCTCGCCTTCGTCGTCGACGTATTTGAAACCGATGAAGATTTCGTCGCCGCCGCGAACGACCAGCGAACCGGTGTCCTCTTCGGTAAGCTTGGCGGCGGCCTGCTTGGCGGCCGACTCGTCATCCGCGGATTTCTCTTCCTCGACGGCGTAGGACTTCTCGGGAAGGGAACCTAGCCGCATGGGAATCGCGAACGTGAAGCGGCCGTCGTCCATGGCGTCCAAGGCGTTGGGATCGCCGATGGCCACGAAGCTTCGGTATCCGGCGGGCGCCGCGCCGGCGGTTCCGTCACCCGGCGTGCGGGCCAGCTTGATGGTGCCCGGCACGTTGATGTCGAACTCGCCTTCGAGGTCCTTGCCGTATGCCTCGCGCCCGCTGGAGGTTTGCACGTAAATCTCGGCCGTCGACTGGGCGGTTTGCGCGATGGTCGGCCAGAGCAGTTCGCACAGCACGGGCACGCCGATCACGCCGGTCGGCTCATCGGCGCCGTCGGCCTTTTCGGGTCGAACGGCGGCCAAAGCACGGGTGGCCGGGACGTATTCCGACTCGGACACCTTCTCCATTTCGGCCGCGATCTCTTCTTCCGGAAGCAGCGACGACTGCGTGTCGTACACTCGCATCTCCGGATCGAAGTAAACGACCGACTCGATAGTCGTGGTCCGCTCCCAGGGGATACCCGGGTCGGTGTTTTCCGAGTCGAGATAGGTGAACACAAGGTCCTCGCCCTCGGCGACTTGGATTTCAGACTTTCGTTGCGGGTCTTCCTCAACGACGAATATCTTGCCGATGAACACGCCCGAGTGCTTCTCGGTTTCAAGGGCCGGCAGTTCGACCGGTTCGCCGTCGCCGGTTCGCGCGGTGAAGGTCACCGTGTCCAACTCGGCGGAGGTGTCGCAGTCGGCGTCGTTGATAACCACGCAGATGGCGTCTTCCGGCTTGAACCGCCTAAGCGGCACGTAGGTCGGGCGACGCATGCCCTCGCTGTCCAGCGTGAACCCGGTCAGCAGGGCCGCGTTCAGATCGCCGTTGGCGAACGTGGCCGAAAGGAACGCCTCGCGAATGCGACGGTCCTCGCTGATGCAATGTGGGTCCTTGTAGACGATGGAGATCTGGTCGCCGGGCACAATCTCCAAGACGTCGTTCGTCTTAAGCGCCAAGAGGTCGACCTTCGAGGGAAGCAACTCGCGACCGTCGGCGGCCGTCAGGTGAACCTTCTCGATGGCCGGAGCGTCGGTCTCGAAATCGGCCAGCAAGAGCCGAATCACGCGAGCCCTAACGTCGGAGCCGAACTCGACCTCGAACGAGCCGCCGTCGTCGGCCGCGGTAATGTCGGCCGCCATTTCGGCGAATCGCTTCGCGATCATGGGGTTCTTATCGGGATCGAACATGTCCATGGGACAGGGTTCCAGATACGGCGGTTCGTCCGTATTGCGGAACAATTCCATGGCGGCCGTGGAGTTCTGGTCGAGTTGAACGAAAATCTCGATCTTGTGGACTCCCTGGCCGAGCAAGAGCTTCGACTGAAGCGTCGGCTCTTCGTCCGACTGCTCATCGGACTCCTCGTCCTCTTCATCGACCTCCAAGGCCGCGGCGGGTTGGCCGTCGACGAGCATCGTGTACTTGGCCGTTCCCCGTTCGGTCTTGGGTTTCATCTGAATAGTGATCATTTGCCGCTTGGCAAGATGGAAGGCGGCCATGACGTGGGCGTACTCGGCCTTGTCGCCGGAGCTTACCTTCAGGGCCGATTTTTCCATCGGGGTAATCTTCCGCTCTTCGGCGGTCGCCGTGCTCAAAGCCTGTCGCATGTCGCTGGGCGAACCGGCCGACGAGCTTTCGGTCGCTACCTGCACGATGCGAGGCGAACCGTTCCAAACGGTTTCCTTGGCGGGCCAACTGCCGACGGTCTGGAAATCCTGGCCGTCAATCGAGGCTTGGATCAGGAACTGCTTGAGTTTCCGACCCGCCACGGCGGCGTCGATCTTCATCGCGCCGAGCTTCTCGCTGGCGTTAAGGTCGATGCTGAACGTCTTCGGACGCTTGCCGTCGGGCTGAGCCACCCAGGCCGGGTGGTCGCCCGCGGAAATCGCGAACGTCGGTTCCGAGCCCAGCGTCGAGTCGCTGGCAAAGGCCGTGGCCGAGGCCGAGGCGGTCGGGACCGCGCCGTCGTAGATGCCGCTATGCGTCTCGGTCTCCTTCAGGTCGAAGGTCACCTTGTCGCCGCTGGTCGTGGCCAGCGTGACGGTCACCGTGTCGCTTTGCGTGGTGAGGCTCTGATCGGGATCGACAACGCGAACGTTGATCGGGTTGCCCGGCTTCACTTGGTCGTGCGGCCGGAAGTCACCCAACGTGAGGTTCTTGTCCTCCGACTGCCGCAGCTTTAACTGAGCGCGAAGCATGCGTTCCAGGGCCTGTTCCTCCATCTCTTCCTTGGAAAGAATCTTGCCGGAAGAGGCAAACAAGTCGGCGTCGCTGATCACGTGCAGCGGATGGTCGACCGCCTGGGTGATGTTGTGGGCCGTCTTGAAACTCTCGGAGAAATCGTAGTGAACGCGATCCTTGCCGAGCACCTGGATCGTGTGGTCGCCCTTGGCCACGGGAGCCAAGGCCGTGTTGATCTGGCCCTCGAACTGGGTCTTCGAATCGGCGAACGGCACCAGGTTGAAGTGCTCTTCGTCTCCCGAGTCGGTCCAAACCCGCATTTCTATGGACATCGTATCGCCGGCCACTGCCAGGGTGCGGTCCTGCAGACCGATCCGCAGCGGTTTGCCCGGCACGATGTATTCCTCGTCGGTCGAGAAACCGACCTTAATCCGCGAGGCTCTCTCCAGTCGCTTGATCTGGAGGTTGATGCGCCCCTCGAAGATCCGCGCCGCGGCGTGCGTGGGGTCGAAGCCGAACACCTTTTCGGTCTCGGCCAGGGCCTCGATATACTGCTCCTGGTCGAAGAGGACCTTGGCCATGCCGTAATGTGCCTCGCGCTGGGCGAAACGGTCCTTGCGACGCATCAGCTTCTCGAGCCGCTGAATCGCTTCGCTGTAGTGCTTGGTGACGCGATCGACTTCGGCGATTTGCAGTTCGGCGTCGATTTGCGCCTTCGTGCCGGCAAACTCCTTGGCCGTGGCGACACGACCATACAGAGCGCGGGCACGCGGATATTCGGGCCGCTGATGGGCGATGTTGGCATAGGCCAGCAGCATTTGGGCACGGATCTCGGGGGCGAAGTTTTCGGCCTCGGTTTCCATCCAACGCAGCGACTCGCGGGCCAACTCGTCGGCCATGTCGAACTCGCCTAGCTCGGTGTTGCGGCGGATAAGCCACACGCAAAACGCCGGGTCAAGTTGTCGGGCGGCGTCCAAAGCGAGTTGGCGGCTGCCCAAGTAGCCTTGCCAGGCTCGTTGAAGGTTGCCGCTGAGGAAGTCGGCCTGGGCGGCCAGAATCGGATAGATCGGGCTGCTGCGATCGACCGGCGTGATGCCGTCGACCTTCGCAAGAACCTGGGCCCTCGCTATGCGAAGACGGTTCTGGTTCGACTCACGAAGCTGGGTACCGAATACGTCGAGACCCACGCCCGCGTAGACGGCCTCCAGGTCCAACTGTCCCTTTTGATGGAAGTCGGTAACCTGATTGATCATCATCCGCTGAACGCCTTCGTCGTTTACCGCTATCTTCCACAGATAGGGAGCGATGCGGAACATGTCGCCGTATCGGTCGGCGGCCTTGAGGCCTTCAACCAGACGTGTCGCGAACGTGGCGTCAGTGCTGGAGACGATCTTCGGCGAGAACGCGCGAAGCAGGACGTCCAGTTCGGCGTCCGTCAGCGGCTTGCTCATGTCCAACTGTCCCACCCACGACATGCTGGGGCACGCGGGACGCGAAGACGAAGCTTCGGCCAGATCGAGATAATCGGCCAAGGTCTTGAAATACGCCGCGCGAACCTCGGGGTCGGAAGCATCGCCCAGGCGGCCAAACTTCCAGGAACCGCGAGCGAAATCGTCGAAACGGGTCTTGCCGTAAGCGGCCGAGACCTTCGCCAAGGCGGCGTCGCGAACGTCGGCGTCGGCGCTGAGCACGCGGTTCTGCGTGGAAAGGTATTGGTCGCGGGTCGGGGAAGTCTTCGGCGAGCCACCGGCGACCGGCAACGCCGGATTGGCGGTGATGATCTTGGCCGCGACGTTCCTGATTTTTCCTTCGGCGTCCTTGCCGCCGTTGTGATAATAGGTCTCGTCGATGAAGCCGAGCTTAAGCGCCTCGGCCGCGAACATGTCGTCGAAATAGGTCTCCACCGGGTACTTCTTCGCCAGGCCGGTGAACTCATTGCGGACCATGTACATGTAGGCCGTGGTCGCAAACGCGCCGTAGGGCCTCCAAGTGGAGTTCGCCAAAACGTCCTTCTCGATCATTTGCTTCAGAAGGTCCTCGTTCCGCGCGACGTCCTCCTTGGCGTGACCCCAACCGGAGCCGCGACGGGTCTTGCGGACGTACTCGAACAACTCGGGCGAGAAGTCGCCCGCGGCGATCCGCGCGGCCAAGGCCTTGGCGAACACGGCATTAAGCTTCAGCGCCTTGTCCTTGTCGCCAGAGGAGAAGTTTCCGCCATTCCACTTGGGATTGCGGAATATGGCGTCCACGACCGTTCTCAAGCGGAGTTGGGCTTGCGGCGACTTGGGGTCGTAGCCGGCCAACTGATCGGTGAGCGCTTCGAGTTGGAAGTCGAAGGCGTCGATCTCATTGGGCGTGCCAAACAACGTGTTGAAGACGACCTTGCCCATGACGGGTTTCGTCTTGTCGTACTGCTTGACCAGCGGGTAAAGCCTCTTGGCGGCGGCGGTGAAGGCGCTGGAGTCCTTCTTTCGCGTCGCGCGAACGACCTCGGCCAACTCCTTGCACAAGGCGTTGGGCGCGGTGCCGGCGCCGTCGGTCTTCGGCTCCATTACGGCCTTGAAGGCCTTTTCCAGTTCGCTGACGGTGGCCACTTGCTTGGTGGCGGTGGCCAAACTGGCCTTCGCCTTGGCCAGGCGGTCCTGAGCCTGCTTCTTGGCTGCGTCTTCGGTGGCACCGTTGACGGCGGCCTGCGAGGCCGTTTCTTCGTTCTTGGCGGCCTTTTCCTGCTGGCGAACCGTACCGGCCCACGACACGAACTGTCGGTAAGCGGGCTCGAAAACGGTCTTCCGCTCTTGCTGGTCATAAGGGACCCAAGCCAAAGACTCAAGGCACTTGGCCATCTTGGCCGGATCGCCGTCCTTGCCACCCATTGTGGACCATGCGTATTGCAGGTATCGCGAGGCGGCCTGGGTGTCCAGGGCCATGGGCGAGTTGACCAGATGGCTCTCGCCGAACTTGACGGCGGCCAGTTGTTGGTAGTTGCCCGGCAGCTTGTTCGCTTCGGAACGCTCGTAGGCTCTGAACGATTCCCAAATGTCGTGCATCGCCAGCGTGTTGGCCTGGCTGTAGCTGTCCAGGTTCCACGTCTCCCGGGCGGCGAAGTGGTTCATGCAGGCGCCGAGATCGCTTCCGGCGGCCAACGAACGGACAACCGCGGCGCGAGAAGAACTCGAACCGTCGAACGCTCGGACCAACGTCTTATACTGCTGTTGGCTCTTGCTTCGCATGTTGAAGGGAATCTGGTCCAGCAGCGAGGAGCCCTGCAACGCGGTCGGGTACTTGGCGGCCAAGTCGGCCCATTGCGCCGAATTGGCGAAGTACATGACGTTTCCTCGGGTGAGGATGTCCTTGCGCTCCTGCTCGGGCAAACGGCCCATGGCCGAGACGAACAAGGCCCGTTTGAGCAAACCCTGGTTCTCATCGTGGAAGTATTTCGTGTCGACGTTCCCCGTGGGGCCGAGGCAGACAGTCGTCATGACGTCGTAAAGTGCGTCGGCGGTGGGGGACTTCGCCAGATAAGCGGTGGCGGCGGTCACCACGGTCGCGAACTCCATATCGCGCTGGGCCTGGTCCTTGCCGTTGGCCAATCGGGCATATTCGGTGTTGGCGGCGTAGAATGCCGAGCGAAGCTTCGTCAATTCGTCGGCACCAGGCGCGGCGGCCAGTTGCTTCAGATAAGGGACCGCTTCGGCACTACTTTCCGAGGGAACTCTCGCGGCCTTCAGGAGCGATTCGACGCTCGCGCCGTGGAGTTGCTCGATCCGTGCGGCGGGCAGTCCGGCCGAATAGATCTCGGCAACGCGTTTGGCCCAATTGCCCACGTCCTGGCGGCTTTGGGCGGCGGACAAATACCAATCGTCGTACTTACGAGCGGCCGTCTTCGAGATCAATTTCTCCGTGCCGTTGCTCATCGAACGATAGGCGTCGTCGGGCAGACCGAGAATGTCGATCTGGAGCCAGAACAAAGTGTCGGCCACCGAAGACGCCTCGGCGCTCGGTTTGGCTCCCGTCAGATAGACCTTGCAGCGAACCAGGGCGGTGCCGTAGTCGCCGGTCATCAGGGCATTCTCAATCGCCTTCTTGTGCAACGTTGGAGAGAACTTCGTCTGCACGGCAAGGTAGCGTCGCAGGGCGGAGGTGACCGCGAAGGGGCGGTTCATCTCGGCCGCCTTGTTCAAGGCGGAAATCATCTTGATCTCGTCGGCCGATTGGGGGCTCTTGCGAATATCGTCGCAAAGCTCCTTAAGCGCGGCTTCGGCGGCCGCTTTTTCCTCCGCTGCCTTCTCGGCCGCCGCTGTGGCGGCTGCTTCGGCCGTAGCGGCGGCGTCGCTCGTCTTGCCCTCGGTCGTGGTTACTTGAGCGGACAAGGGGGATGCCAGCACTGCGGCCAGCAACAATCCGGTAAATAGTCTGTAGTTGTTATTCATGGTTACTCCGCCTCCTTATCCGTATTTTTATCTTCGTTGTTTTTCGCGAGCTTGGCTTCGATCAGCTTGCGGTAGCCCTTCTTCTCGACCATTTGGGCCGCGTCGCTGCCGGGGTATTCGGAAATCAACTGCGTGTACTTCGCCATGGCCTTGTTGTAATCGCCCGTCTCGTAGGCCAATACGATCCATTTGCGAAGCATCTCGTCGAGGAAGTCCTCGTCTTGATAGTCGATGAATATCTGTTGCAGCATGTCCTCGGCGACGTCGTAGGCGCCGCTGCGGATGTGGTAGTTGACCACTTCGCCCAAGGATTTGCCCGCGTAGGGGCTGCTGGGATACCGCTGGGCACAAGTCATGTACTCGCGGACAGCGCCGTCCTTGGTGCGACTCATTCGCTTGGTCGCTTCGGCAATGTTGAATTGGGCTTCGGCGGCGGCGTGCGAGTTGGGCAGGCTGGTTACCTGTCGCCAAACCTTGATGGCGCCTTCGGTGTCCTTGCGCTCGTCGAGTACGGCGGCCATACCCATCAGGGCCCGATCCACCAGCGGCGATTCGGGATACAAACGGTTGAACGTGCCGCAGGTCTGCATGGCCAGGGAGAACTCGTCCTCGGCCAGGTGCAATTCCCACTTCAGGCGGAAGGCCTCTTCCTTGATCGCGCGGGGGATTTCCGCCCGGGCGCGGATGATGTCTTCCACGCGGGAAATGCCGTCGGCCGCCTTGCTCTTAGCGCCGTCGGTCAGTCCCATGTCCTTGAATATCTTGGCCAGTTCGAGGAAGGCTTCGGCCTCGACAAGTTGCTTCTTAGCTTTGACCAACGGGTCGGGCACGACGTTCTGGGCAGCGCGGGGTGCCGAGTCGATCTCGCCGGCAACCGTCAACGTGGCGGTTACTTCCACGGGCGAGCGGCCCATTACGTGCAGTTCGTCGATATAGGTGGCCACGATCTGATCGCCCACGGCTGCTTCCAGGACTTGATCGGTTTTGTCGGCTTCCTGGCCGTCGATGGCGGCCTTGACCGGCAGACTGCCGAGGAATGCGCCCGAGCGGAGCGGCAGTTCGCCCCGCTCGGAAAGATTAAGAACGACCTCGTCGCGAACCAACAGGATCGGGCCGTCTTCTTCCTCTTCCTCGTCGAGGATGCTGGTGACGTCGACCGTTTCGGACGGTTCGTCGGCCTCGAGTTCATCCTCTTCTTCCGGCGGTTCGTACAGGGTGGCGATGCGAATCTCGGCCGTGTCCTTCTGCTCGGACTTGTCCAGGTCGAGGTCCCAAAGCTTCAGGAACAACGGCTGGCCGACGTAGGCGGCCGGAGCCAACGATTGGTAGGTTCCCAGAGTGAACGTAACGCCGCCGGTGGAGACGACATCGACGACCCTTTCCCGGGGAACGTCCTTCTCGCCTTCCTTGGTGTTGTCGTCGAGGTACTGCACGGTGATGCTGTCGCCGCCGATTACTTGCAGCGTGCCGTCGTCCGGCGTAGCGGCGCCCGGCTTGGTGAGTATCGAACCGACGAAGACGTCGCTACGGGAACTCATCGGGCCGGCGACGATCGTTTCCTTGTCGCCGCTGGTGGTGGTGGCGGTAACGACGACTTCGCGTCCCAATCTCTTAAGCACGGGCAGGTCACCGTCGGTGATGCGGATATGAAGACGGTGGCCGGCTTCGGCGTAAGCGAGAGTAGGGCTGTTGGCGTCGATGATCGTGCCGACTTGCGAGAGGGCCTTGATGGCCTTGTCCCAATTGGACTGGGCGAAGTGCGACATGCCGATATAGTAATAGGCCTTGTTGGCCCAAACCGTTTCGGGGTAGTTGCTGGTTATCTTCCGCAGCGCGGAGAAGGCCGCCCCGTATTGATGCAGATTGAAATGAGCGGTACCGGTCAGGTAGAGGCCTTCGAGGTACATCTCCTTCTGGCTTTCGGACATCTCCCGCTTGCCGCCGCCGGCGACTTGCTCGATATTCCTAAGCGCCGCGACGGCTCCCGCGTAATCTCGCTGTTCGAGAAGGTACTTCCCCAGCGCGAGATAGGCCTGGAAGCGGATGGGGCTCTTGGCGTGCTGTTCGATGACCGTTTCGAGCATCTTGATGCCGCGGTCTTGTTCGCCGGCATCAAGGAGGTCTTGGGCCCTGCGTAGCAGTTTGTAGGCCGCGTAGTCGCCTTGCGAAGCACGAGTTTCCCGGTTCTGGCCGCTGGTGCGATCTTGCGCCGCGGCATCGCCGCCGAGCAATGCTCCAACGGCAAACAAAGCCGCCAGGGACGCGCAGAGATATTTCGTCCGCATCTTCGAGTTCTCCTCTTCTTTGAAGTTAATCAGTGTCTGTTCTTGATGTTATCTACAGATGTATCACTCGGCGTCGATGCCGCCGCCGGTTCGGTATCCTTCTTGTTCCAGCAGCACGTGTGCTTCCTTGGATTCGCCTCTATCGGGGTATTTCTTCATAACGGCTCGCAAGGCCGTGATGTATTTCTTCTTCGAGCCCGCTTCGCGATAGGTGTGTGCGATGCGCAGGGCCGCTTGGGCCGCGGAACTTGGGAAGAAGTTTTCCACCTCGCGAAGTTGCGAAATGGCCAAGTCGAACTTCCGCATGCGTTTGTGGCATTCGGCGATTCGCCACAGGTTCGACGGCGCGTTTTGGCAATTGCGAAACGCGGAAATCGCCTCGGGGAACTCTCTCTGCCACTCGTGGAACTCGCCCTTGACCCACCAGGCACGCTCGGCGTATTTCTCGACCTTCACCAACTCGTCGGCCAGCGGCAAACCGGCGGACGGATTGCGGCCTTCGTGCGTGTTGTAGAAGTTCATCAGCTCGTACTTGCCGTAGATCTTGTCGTTGAACCGGCCGCAGATGCTTACCACGATCTTGGGATCGCAGTGGCGGAAATCACGGGCCAGCCGGGCGATGTTGTCGTCTTTCATTTCGGCGTAGTTGATCTTGGCCAGCAACATCGGGGTTAACGTCTTGTCGACGTCCCAGAATGACCTGGCCAAGCGGCCCGTCTTGGCACCGCCGAACTTCGCGAAGTCGATCTTGCTGATGAATTGCGGAGAAAGCGAAGCCTTCTTCGCGTGGAAGTACAACGCCAAAGCGGCCAACTCATCGTTGGAGAGCTTGCTGAAATTCAACTTGCCGACCAACTCCCGGGCCAGCTTCTTCGTGTCGTCGGTATCCCACAGGGCCTTCATCAATTCCACCTGCGCGGCGGTATCCATCTTCGCCACGTCGCACTTGCGGAAGTACTGCTCTACCTTGGCGGCATTGCCCTTGTATGCCTGCATCCAGCGAACGGTTCGCTTCCAGTTGCCCGATTCTTGCAGGCGGTTGTATTGCCCGTCGAGATAACTGATCCAGGCGGCCTGATTGGCGTCGGATGCTCGCCGGAAGTTAGCCAGATCGATGTGGAACTCGTCGCCGTACTGGACATCGTCGGTAAACTTGCCCTTCATCTGGTCGGCCCAGTAGCCGTAATACGATCTCTTCAAGGCCTCTTCATCCTCGAAGAACTCTCCATATCTGCGAATGCCGTCGCGTATCGCGTTCCAATACGCCGGATCCTTGTTCAAGTCCTCGGGCACCGTTTGCGGATGGTGCTGGAA
>Ga0180432_10002184_pt1 | contig 29658 bp, 52 predicted proteins | sample SS_ome_10_FD_132414 | JGI IMG/M metagenome (GOLD analysis project Ga0180432, IMG submission 132414) | Hypersaline lake sediment archaeal communities from the Salton Sea, California, USA - SS_1_MS_2 metaG | ecosystem: Environmental > Aquatic > Non-marine Saline and Alkaline > Hypersaline >...
CAGAAGAAATACGGATCTACCATCTCGTACAGTTGTCTGACGAAGATGTCGCCAAAGTCAGGGCTTGCCATGGGTATTTCTTCAACGACACAGGAACTCCAGATGAAGTTATGGGTCACTTAGAATGGCTCAATGAACATCTGGAGGAACACAAAGACTCCGTTGTCTACGAAGACGAAGTCACACCTGGACAGCCACTTTTGGTGTCTGGCGAACTCGTAGTCTGTGGGTGGATTCTATGAGTAAGTACACGACAAGTGGCGCGGCAGACGCAGGGACACTCTCCGGTGCCATTCAGTGGAAAGACGATGAGTTGCTCAAAGTCATCAGGTATATGCAGCTAACCGTCGCATTTCTCGATGGTAAGGGGGCGAAGTGGAGTTTGGCCACAAATCCACTGAGGCAGGACTTGGAAAGGTTCAAGGAAATGGCCCGTGGTAGGGGCTTGAAGTGTCAATGATGAAAGGTGATGACCATGTTCCAGTCGATCAGATATGTTGACAAGCTCATAGCGATAAGCCAAACAACATACCTTCGGGGAAGCTGCGTAGAAAGTGTCAAGGAATCTCCTGATGACCAAGACTGCTGTGTCGTTCGAACAAAATCAGGGGAAATTCACAGAGTGGAAATGAGCTTAGCCCAGTTCGTACACATCCTATGCAACGAGTCGGAATAAGGCCCTTACGTGAGCGCCCATAGCTCAATTGGATAGAGCATCGGCCTTCTAAGCCGAGGGTTCCAGGTTCGAGTCCTGGTGGGCGTGTTCGTGATGGAGAAAAGGAATGGGTAGCTCCCCAGGTGCAAGGTTCGATTCCTTGTGATACAACTTGGCGACCTGAGTCCGGTTCGAGTCCGGGCCTTCATCACTTTGGGACAGTAGCTTAGTTAGGAAAGCAACTCGCAGCAAAATACCGTCCGGACGGCTTGCGTAAGACGAGAAAGTCGCAGGTGCCAATCCTGCCTGTCCCGTCCTTTTGGCAATGGAGCAATCATAATGACAACCGATCTGTCTGAATGGGAATGTGCATGTTGCGGTCGCAAAGGTACGCTAGCAAGCCGAAGGAGCAATGCTACTGTGTACGAAAAGGTGACGAGTATTACTCCGACAGTTGTCGCTGCATCAAAGGTGGTAGGTATCACTGGCGCAAGGTTCGATGGATACTGCTGTCATGGCTGTGGCTCATGCGTAGCACATTCTGCCGACGAACTCGTGCAGCTATTGGGAGGGGACAAGTCATGAGCTTGGCATCGTGGAGAAAAGAATTCTACCCCAGAAGCGCAAAGAAGACAAGCAAAAGAAATGCTGCAAGACACTCTCTGCGAAAGTGGGTAGGGGTCAAGCGGGAAAACAGACGAAAACACGGTGTGGTGATGAAGACATCTCCGTATCGGTACCTGCTAGATGCAGATAGAAACATAATGATTCTAAACGCAGACACATGTGCGTTATGTCACTGGTATAGCAATCATTTTGGTTCAGAACACCAATGTGCAAATTGTCCGATTGTGAAAGCTGGATGTCCTTCGTGTGTGGAAGAAAACTCTGCGTACAATAGATTCAACGAAACGGGGAGGACGTCTGTCGTCATCAGAGTGTTGGAAAAGGCGGTGGCTTTTACGGAGAAAGGAAAGAAATGAATCCGTTTGATAGAGCGAAGACTATCAGCAAGACCGAAGGCGGAAAGACTCTCGTCATCATCGATATGCAGACGGGTTTCATCGACGGTTGTGATGCTACTGGTGCAGAGAATGTAATCTGCAAGATGGTTGAGCATGCTCGACAGCAAAAGTGGGGCATCTTGGTCGTCGAATTCGATGGATACGGGGACACGATAGACAGCATCGCCCAGGCCGTGGGTGGATACGAAATGGCCCACGACGTCGTAAAGGATCATATGGGTGGTGGCGAAGAGGTGATGGAATGCCTCAACCGACACCCTGAACTTCCACGAGATCTGGTTGTTTGTGGTATCTTCGGTGAACAGTGTGTTTCGAGAACGATCTATGAACTCTGTCTGATGCAAGAGATTCCGGTAATCGACGTCCTTGAAGATGGGATCGCTCCGGAATACGCTACGTGGGACGCAAACAACAGCAGCACAGAAGAAGAAAACACACGGCTCGTATCATCTTCGGACTTTGGTGTGGAAGTTCCGGCTGTGGAATATGGACAGCCGAGTCTAGCATAAGGATTCAATCATGACAGCGTGGTCTGCAATAACGATCTGTTTGTGTGTGGTGGCTAAGTGTTCATTGGTCGTCGTTGGCATGGAGTACGGAGATCAATTCCAACCATGGTCAGATGCGGACGTCAATAACGCTTTGTTGATAGCGATACTCATTTCAGGTGCTGTCGATACAATCAATTTCTTCCGCACCTGTCTGGGAGGCAAGAGATGACGAAAGATGAAGCAATCACCGTGATAGAGTCACAACTGAGTTCTCAGCGACGTGACCTGATGCATAAATGTCGAATGTTGTCGCAGATGCTCAACCGCATTGCGGCACGTCTTGGTGAAGATGAACCACACGACATGATGGACCTAAACTCACTGGGAGAGGTTCAGGCAACAGGTCCAATGATCGATGCGATGTGTGCACGTTTCATGGCGACAGAACGGGCCTTAAGAACGCTGAAGGAGGTCGACTGTGGCGTGTAATTGCATCAAACCTCCGTCTCCTGAACACAAAATGTTTGCTGTGTACTACCATCACGAGCATGGATCGACACAGTGGGTCATTTGGTCGGAGATATTCCCAAACGAGGAACAGATTGTGGATTGTCTGAACCTCATCTTTGAGCCGGAAAGGGGCGAGTTCATCGCCATTGAAGAAATCGTGCAAATTAAAACCTTGCAATTGTTCTAGTGGGAAACCACACAACTCTGGAGAAAATCATGATTACTGTGACATTGTTGGTCAATGACGGTAGTGGCCTCCCCAAGCAGATGGAAGTCGTAGAGGGAACCACTTTGAAATCGTTCCTCGATGTTTCTTTCGAGAACGATCCTGACGACTACACCATCAAGGTTCGGGCTAACGGCGCGAGTGTCGAGGCTCACGAGGACTATGTCCTGCAGGATGGTGATCGGGTCAGCATGGCTCCCTCGAAGGTGGGCGGGGCAGCGGGTCGTGGTCCTGGCACCAAAGAGGAACAGATCGCCTCTCTACGAGACAAGGTAGGTGAAGACGGCGTGTCATCTGCTGAATCCATCGTGAATATGCACACTCCGGAAGTCATTGCACTTGCGTACAAGATGACCCGCAACACCACAAAGGGCCTTCCGAAGCACGTAGAACGTCTTATTAGCAACCTCTCTGACGAAGATGCCAAGCTCGTACGAGACAAGCTAACGCAAGCCAAGTAATGACTCCCAACCACCGATGGTCACAAGGGGGCTACGGCCCCCTTCGTGGCCACAATGCCAGGACTATCAACCATGGAACCGAAACTTGTGCGTCGTGCAGCCAACAAGTATCATGCCTGGCTCACCAAGCAACGCAGATCTCAACAAATGATCAAACCAGAGAACATTGAACAGTCTCTGCGATCTCTCGAAGATAAAGCGTCTGAGGTCTCCAGATTGACCAGGATGTTCGCTGCTTGTACCTCTGGACGTAAACAAGTATGTCATTGGGACGGGCATGTCGTCCACGAGGGTATCCCTAGTCCAGAAACACATAGGGGCCTGGCGTCTCGGGCAATCCCTAATCTCTGTGAAAGCGTCATCAAAGATGCTCAACACATCCTATCCGAAGCAAAGAGGACCACGAATACCACAAACTTTCCAGAACAGTCACTACGTGATGTGGTTAGAGAGATAGAAATAGTCACCAATGCCTGGTCAGAAACAGACTATCGGAATGGAACGCTTTCTGTCGCAGTGGAGGGAGTTTGCCTAAGTCACTACGACGATCTGCTTGACCAAGAAGTCGAGGTGGAACTTGGGACGTTCTGGATTCATCTCGACCTGAATTGTCCCACCCTTGGTCTTGAAATCGAAGAAGACGGAGAACACTATTCTTCGTCAGAGCTTAGTCACCCACATGTCAGCGGAGGAAGGCTGTGCACTGGAGATGGTGATTTAGCAATGGCAGATGCCATCTGTCAGGGTAGGTTGGAAGACTACTTTCGGATAGTCGAAGCCATCCTGAGAACATACAACCATAGTTCTCCGTATGGGGGAGGTCTCAGGGACTGGTACGCAGACGAATATAGCTTGACATACTGTCATACATGCGAAGACTACACTCACGAGAGCAATGTTAGGCAATGTTCGAAATGCGAAGAGTCATTCTGTCCAGAGTGTTCGAAGGGTAGCGAGTGCACAGAATGTAACAATTGGGTATGTGAGTCATGCAGCACGGGGTGTAATGATTGTGGTCATACTGTCTGCGATGATTGCATCGTTTGTTGCGAAGCGTGCGGTCAACCAACGTGTAATAATTGCTCTGTGAGATGCAATGAATGTGATTTGCACTTTTGTGACTCGTGCGTATCGGTGTGTCAAGAATGTGGGGAAAGTATTTGCCACTCGTGCAGCACCTCTTGTGAATCATGTCACGACAACCATTGTCCTGGATGCATAACGATTGAATGTGACAAATGTGGTCACTCGGTATGCGACAGATGTGTTTCGGACTGTGCAGAATGTGGGAAACAAATCTGCAACAATTGTTTAAGTGGAACGTGCGGTGGGTGCGGTTCCAGTCACTGTAACAACTGTCATGAGAATCATGCTTGTCTACTAGTAGGAGTCGACGATGGCTAGCCAATATGCAGAACCAGCGAGAACATTTGGGACTACTCTGAGATTTTCTCCGTATGCGTGGGCAAAATTGATGTTCATGCAGAAGAGAGGTAAAACGGAGGTTGCCGGATGTGGAATAACTGAAACATCAGACCCTCTCTTTGTCACCGATTTTGTTCTCATCGGACAAGAATCTTCTGCGGTCACATTTGATTTGGATACAGATGATCTGGCCGACCACCTAGACAGGATGCTGGATGCAGGGCTCGTCCCATGGCAGGTGGCGAACATTCTCATCCACACACATCCAGGAAACTCCCCAAAGCCCTCGGAGACTGACGAAGACAACTTTGTCGATGCGTTTTCCAGTCCGGATTGGGCTATCATGATGATTGTGGCGGAAAATGGTGAAACGTATTGCCGCCTGAAGTTGAACACTGGACCCGGTGTGACCAAGATACTAAAGGTAGAGGTTGACTGGTCTCAGCCGTTCTCTGGATCATCCCACCCGGAATGGGCGAGGGAATATGACGAGAAAGTCAGAGAGTATGACTGGACGCGAGACACAAAAGGTTGGGATGGCTTTCAGATCGAACCAGATGGAAGTGTCAGCGTGTGGGATGACAAGCAAGGTTTGTGGTACTGGTATGATCACATAGAAAGAAAATGGTATGTCGAGGATGGTTCTCAGTTCAAGGAAGTCAAAGAACCTGATCCGTCCTGGACGAAGAAGGCCACCGATTGTATCGAATCTCGCAAACAGGTCTGTGAGGGCAAGTCATGATAGAAGACAGAGATCTGAGACAAAGAGACCTCATCGATCCTGACAAACTGGCAGAAACAAAGGTGACAGTCATCGGTGTTGGTGCCATCGGGAGACAAGTCGCAATCCAGTTGTCCGCTATCGGTGTCTCGGAAATCCATTTGTGCGATCCAGACACAGTAGATGCAGTCAATCTAGCTCCGCAAGGATTCTTGGAATCAGACCTGGGAAGACCCAAGGTTGATGCTGTGTCGGATTCGTGTCGCCAAAACAACTCTGGGATCGAGATCACCACTGCAAAGATGAGATTCGCTTCTCACCAGTTTGGTGGCGGTGTGATTTTCTGTTGCGTAGACAGCGTTGCGGCGCGTGAGAAGATCTTCAAGGCCACACAAAAACGAGCAGATCTGTTTGTAGATGGCAGGATGAGTGCGGAGTATATGCGGGTGCTCAACGTATATGATGCTGTATCCGCTGAATACTATGAGTCCACATTGTTTCCTCAGGCAGAAATGCACCAGGATAGGTGTACAGCCAAGGCAACCATCTACTGTGCAAACGTAGCTGCTGGCATTATGGTATCGCAGTTCGTCAAATGGTTAAGAGGCTGCCCCATGGACAAAGAGGTTAGTCTAAACCTATTGGCGAACGAAATTGGCGTAGTCTGACGAAAATCCAACAACGTGGTTGGATGAACATTTGAAAGGACGAAACATGTTTGGAACGAAGAAGAAGCCGACAGGCGAAGCGTTGATCGACGCCGTAGCAGGCCAGTTCGATCAGATGGTAGCAGATCTGGATACTGGTGTATCCGATTGTGAACAGGAAAAGAGCGGCGTGGAGGCTCAGATTGCCGCTCTGCAAGTCCGTCAAACTGTGCTGGAAAGCGCCATGGTCAGGGCGAGAAACCTGGCTGGTAACCTGCGCAAGCTCATGAGTGATTAGTGGAACTCGTCGTCCACATAATCGGAATCGAAAACGTCAACAACGCAATAGTAGTCATATGTCTGACAATGATTGCGTTTGTGTATTTGTTTCTATGCGAAGTAAGTTGGAGAGAGAAGCAACCAATGTCCAGTAACGAACAAAAAATCGTCGTAGCCAAGAATAGTATCGGATTCTTCGGAATCATGTTCATCATCCTGTTTCTCCTGAAGGTCGGGGTTGTCGAAACCGTGGTCATGGGGTGGTCTTGGTGGTTGATCACTATTCCCATCTGGGGACCTGTCGCTCTCGTGATCGCATTCTTCCTCGCATGTCTAATCATCGGGCTCCTGATCGGGGCCATCGCCGCATTGGTCTCATGGATCATCAAGAATCGGAAAGAGAAGGCTCGTATCCGTCGTATCGCAGAAGACAGGGCGGCAAGGGAAGCTCGTCAGAACCAGAATACAGTACGGGAGGGATAGCATGCTTGGTCAGTGGATCACCAACGAGAAAAAAGCACACCTACCGTGGAAAATGCCAATGCTGGTCCAAAAACACAAGGTTCCACTCGTTGTTGGTCCTCCTGAGGCAAGCCAAACCCATTCTGTCGAGGCGCTAGAGAATTTCGGTCTTGTCGGCATCTACATGGAGAAGCCAGACGTCAAAGAGGGGCCAGATCCCAATTGCCAAGAGTGCAAAGGAACTGGTATCATCACACTCTTTACGTCTAGCTCTCCGTGTGGGTGCACGGCACCTCCGGAAAAGTATGAAGACAGAGACTATGGTGCATACTATGAGTGACCAAACATCTCAGGGTCATCCAGATCCAAATTGCAAGGAATGCCGTGGGACTGGAGTTATCACATTGTTCACATCTTCTCGGGCATGTGATTGCATAAACTCGAAACTTGTCTCTTTTCACGATTGGAAAGAAATAAGAAAATCCCTTCGGCCGCGAGATTTCATGGAAGAATTTCTGCTGGAACCGGAAATCTAGGAGACACGGAAATGGACGATCAAGAATTCAGTACGGCGATCATGGAGATAGTGCATCGTCTAATGGAAGGTCCAGAAAGCCACAGGACTGCTTTCCTCCGCTTGTTGACGTCGTTCAGAATCAGTGCTGCTGCATTATCCCAAATGGGAGTAGCGGCAGGTGATATGAGGCTATACCTCAAATATCTGACATTCGACCTCGAAGCAACAAGACGAGAGAGAGACGAACTCAAGCAGATGCTGGAGGGTGGAGCATGATTCCGAAATCGGAATACCTCAAAGAAGGAAACATCCCGTATGTAACCAAAGCATTGCTTGTGCAGTATCACACCACAGCAGAAGTAACTGCATTCAGCGAGTGGTTCGCTGGACAAACCGGGATAATGGCCGAAGATGGCACCCTGGGTATCTACTCGTCCGATTACGAACGATGGTGCAGACAGGGTATGGGAACCAGACAGAGATCCGCAGACTGGGACTAGAACACAAAATAAGCTTGCGCAGCAAGGATGATTCCTTGGGCAATCGATTTCCAGCCACCCTCCGTCACTGAACCAACAATATCGTCCACCAGGCTGGACTTGATTTCTACCTCTGCTGGCTCCGGACTAGTCTGTTCGGTTCGTATCCCGACGTACAACTCCCAGGTTCCAGCGTTCTTGGTCTTGATGCTGCATCCAGCAGGCAGTACCGCCAAGCAGGTAGCAAGGAATAACGTTGCCAAGTTTCTTCTCATATCATCCTCCTTCAGTTGATTATACACAACACACGGAGATCACTTTGCCTCACAAAAAAAGACACCTAGCAAAATCGCTCACGTGGCGGATGTTCTCTACATGTATCACAATTGCGACAGCCATCGTCATAACAGGAGACACGAGAGTCGGTTTGATGATCGGCCCAATCGATTTTGTCTCTAAGGTCATACTGTACTATGTCCATGAGCGAATTTGGCTGCGTACGCGATTCGGATTGACACATCATGAGAAAAGTTGAAGTGAAAGTTTTCCACCAGCAGTTCGGGATAGGGGAAATCGTGGAGATCAAATTCCATGACTCAACACCCTGTGTCGTTGTCAGGTGGGGAAATGGTCGGACAGGATGTCACACACCGGACCAGCTTGAATTCAACCCGGTATATGTGTGAAATTTCGTCGATATGTACGGAACAAATACGTCAGTCAGACGTATAATGAGACACAAGTAGTCGGCCCCGTATGGTCGACAGAGTTCATTCAGTGAGAGGGAAAGAAAATGCCAGAAACACAGGAAGCAACACAGAACGAGACTCGGAATGATCCGGCGTTTGAGATTACCGAAGTCAACACGGCTACGGGCGAAGTTTATGTCGTCATTCAGCGTGGCATCCTGGGAGCAATCGCAAACCAGCTTAAGAGCACCAGCGACAAGCGTAAGGGTGCTAGCATCCTGCGAAAGCTCGGATACGTTCTCAGCGATTGTGGCGATATCCAGTATGGTGGCGATGTGGCAGAGACGGACATCGATCCGAACATCGTCGTGGATGTAGCCGACGAACAGTAGGATCTGATCGAACGAATACGAATGGGGTCGGGCCTTCGGGTCCGGCCCCGTTTGTTTTGGGGGTAGCAATGTCTACATGTGATTTCCCAAGATGCCGAAACTGGTCCGACGTTGGGTATATCGGGACAGAACTGTGCTGGGATCACTGGACCCAACTTTGCGAGGCGGACAGCAAGACAGAAAAAAGACTGCTGAAGAAGGTAGGACTCGTCAGAGACAAGACTGGTTCGGTTGTCCCAATTTCGACCGACAAAAAGACGAAAGATGGAGTAGGGGGCTAACGTGGACAAAAAACAAATTGCAAGTCGATTGCGGGAAATCCTGAACGGCGCTGACACCGAATCTGACAGTATGGTGAACAGAAAGAAGTCGGCCCTCCACGACGACGATATCGAAGTATTGTTGTCTCACATCTCTTTGTTGGTGGCGGATTTGCGGTTCAATGAGAAAGCGGCTCTCGATGAGCTATTTGAAGTTCGACGTTTGTTGGAAGAATAGTCAGGACACAAGAGGTAAATCATGAACAGCTTCATCAACGACATGGCGGATTACATTTGTTCTGGACATGCTCTTCTCCACGTAGATACGTTTGAGAAAGATCGTGCGATCAAGGATATCTGCGATGTTGCAGCAGGTATCGATCGTCGCGTGTACGTGTGGTCTATCGCTACTGGATGGCATAACCAGAAGGGCGAACCGATCTCTGATGTCAAGGTCAAAGCTCCGATAGAAGATCATCTTGCTGCAATTGCCGAATTTGACGAAGGGACCATTTGCATCCTCAGAGACTTTGGCTGTTACGTCAAGCATGAAACGTATCCAGGTTTCGATGTCGTTGTCGGGTGGCTAGACACTCTTAGACGAATCGTCTCGTCTCAATTGAAGACCATCATTTGTGTCGGGCCAGAATTCGACGTACCAAAGGCCATACTGCATGACGTCACTCGTGTCGACTTTGATTTACCTAGCGCGGAACAAATAAAGGAAAGGGTCGAATTCGCGTGTGGCGATGTCACTAGGTCCGACGGCAGCAAGTTTGAATTGGACAAAAGCATTGTCCCACAGATAGTCAATGCGTGCAGAGGTATGACATCTCAACAAACGGTTGACAGAGTTACCCTGTCTCTCCGGAAACACAAAGATCTCAACGGAGAAGCAGCCGGAACGATCCTTAGAGAGAAAGCGGCTGTCATCCGAGCGTCTGGTCTGCTCACATACATCGAACCACCAGAGGGCGGGCTAGACAATGTGGGAGGATACGACGCCCTCAAACGACACGTCATCTTGGACAAGCCCTGCTTTACCCAGGAAGCCAGAGAGTTTGGAATCGAATTTCCTCGTGGTATCCTAATGGTTGGTGTAGCAGGATGCGGTAAAACCATGTTGTCACTGGCGATTGCATCAGAACTTGGTCTTCCTCTGATCTCTCTGGATATCGGTAGTTTGATGAACAAGTTTGTAGGAGAGTCAGAGCACAATCTGAGAGAAGCGATCAAGATGATCGAAAGTATGGCCCCATGTGTCCTGCAAATGGACGAAATAGAAAAGGGGTTCGGTGGTGCTGGGGACATGGATGGTGGTGCTTCACGGAGAATGTTCGGAACATTTATCAGATGGGCTAATGACAGAACATCTCCGGTGTATTTTGTGGCAACTGCAAACCAGGTCCAGTCACTTCCTCCGGAGTTTTGCAGGAAAGGTCGTTTCGACGAAATCTATGGCCTAGCACTGCCGGAAGAGAACGAAAGGGCTGAGATCTTTGGCATCCATATCGGTAAAAGGGGGCGAGACATCAACGCTTTCGATGTCCATGCTCTGGCCAAAAAGACAAAGGGCTACACAGGAGCAGACATAGAGCAGATTGTCAAACTCGGCTTGAAAATGGCATTCGCTTCTGGTGATGAATTGGGAACAAACCACCTAAAATCTGCCATCGAAGAAATCATTCCTCTGTCGAAGACAGAGTCACAACGGATAGAAGAAATAACAGCTTGGTGCGCGAAGCACGCCAAGCCAGCGAATCCAAAGATAGAAACGGCTACCACTGTGGAACGGAAAGTCACCCTGTAGGAGATACCGATGAATACAGCAACTCAGGAACAGTCAACGGGAACTAAGCCCATCAATCTTTTCGAGGTAGGATGTCTTGTTAACCTCAAAATCGGAATGTGGTCGGGTCGCAAAATGCTGACCCGTTCCGATCTTGTGAGGGTAGGCTATGATCCAGACCATCTCCCAGCAGACGTGGTGAACCTCGGACGTAAGCTGATGGTACCAAAGTCCGAACTACAGTCTCTTACTCAAATCGAACAAAGAGCCAGGAAAGCTCTTGAGCGGTGGTCCGTTCCTTTTGGCATAGCAAATGCACACTTTGTTCCTGCGACAATGTTGCCAACGGTCGAGGCGCAGATTGCAGAGCTAAAAGAAGAGTTCTTCCAGCGAGTTGACAGTTTCATCGCCCGCTTTGATGACCTTGTTTCAACTGTCAAGAGTTCTCATCCAGACTTTTGGGAGAAGTGTTTGAAGGGACACTATCCCCACAATCCACAAGCTCTCCGAGCCAAATTCACTTTCGAGTGGTATACTTTCAAAATTGCTGGCATGGGATCGATAGAAGAAGCAAGTGTAACAGATATCATTGCTGAACAGCAGGTGCGAGACGAGAGAGCCAGTGAACTCAGGGCTCAGATGCAGACAGAAGTCGGCAAGTTCGTCGGAGAATATGTCTCGTCTATGAGAGATGAGACAACTCGGTTCTGCGACCTTATGACAGCCAGAATCAACGGAGTGCCATTCGGAGACGAAACGGACAGCAAGAGGTTGACACCTAAATCTATCGCCTGTTTTCGTAAGTACGTCGACAGGTTCCTGCAAATGAATATTTTCGGAGACAAAGAAATCGAAGACATGTTGGTCCAGTTTCGGGATACATTCTTGGACCACGGCGTTGGTCCAAAGGATTTCGAATCTGCGAATATAAAAAGCGGCGTAACGAAAGCACTCGAAGCTATCCGGACAAAAGCCGCATCAGAAGGTGCCAACAGTGGCCAGTTCATCGGTGAACTGAAGAGAAGAGTTACTCTATAGGTGGATCTCTCATGAGTAGATATTGCACAGTCAAAACACAATTCAAAGACGCAAATGCACTTATCGCCGCCTTGATGGAAACAGGTGGCTGGAAGATAAGTCAAATAGAGGTACACCAACAGCCACAGCATCTATACGGTTATAGGGGAGATGTCCGGGAGGAGACAGCCCACGTTATCATCCGTAGGAAACATGTTGGTGGTTCCTCTAATGACATTGGGTTCGTCAGAGAAGCAGATGGCAACCACACTGCGATCATTTCTCAGTATGATGCATCCAAGTACGGAGAAACATGGCTCGCATCGCTCAAAGGCAACTATGCGTATCACAAGGTAAGACAAGACCAAGAATCTCGTGGTCGGGTAGTATCTCGTGAAAGAGGTGAAAACGGAAGACAGCGGATTGTAGTCACAGGATATCGATAATGGCAAGAACAATCGCAAAAGCGTTCGCAGAAAATCCCACAACCAGAAGCAGTGTCACACGTCTCGGGAACACAAGCTCCACTGGGGAAGCAAACACGTGGCGGACATTCTCGTCAACTCGCATCATGGCCGATGGGAGCGGATGTTTCAGACTGGTGAGAGATAACAAGGTCATCCACGAGTACACGTGGGGACCAGAAGGGGAAATCCAGAATGATAGCCCAACTACAAAAGGCAAAGCAGGTAGCAGGGTACGGAAACGTCAGGAGAGCTAAGGTCAGTGCTATAGCTTTCACTCCGAACGGAACGATAATAGCTACCGCTCACAACCGAAGGGTGCATGGCAAACCAGGCAAGTGGACGGAACACGCAGAAGAAGTCCTGATTCATAAGCTCAACAGAATTAGAGCGTGGGACAGGCATGGCGAGATAATCGTCCTAGTCACCAGGTTCAATACAACTGGAATTGTGATGGCTAAGCCGTGCTCGGACTGCCAAAAACTTCTCAACCAATATCCAGTAACGGTTATGTATACAAACGAAATGGGTAACATCGAAAGGCTCTCATAACATGCGAAGAAGAATACCGGTTCCGCAACAGGTTGAATTGTGTTTTGATGACATCTTGCTGGTCCCAGCATATTCTGAACTCGATTCAAGAACTTCTCCGAGCACAAAAACACGACTTGGGAGAGATGGAATAGAACTAGAGTCACCCTTAATCTCTTCGCCTATGGATTCTATCACCGGCAGAGACATGCTAGTGGCGATGGATCAGGTTGGTGGATTAGGTGTTCTAACAAGACACATCAGTCTGCCAGACGACGAAGAGTTGAGGGTCCAGGTGGAAGAAGTCGAATGGGCGATGGAGCAGGGCGCAAGGCATGTCGGTTGTGCGATCGGAATCAGGGGAGATGTAGTCGGCAAGGCTGGAAAACTGTTGGAGATTGGCTGTAGCGTCATCTGTCTCGATGTTGCGCATGGTGACCATATAGGGGTGTACACGGCCATAGAGAACATCGTCGCGGAACTAAAGCCACATTACGAATTCACCCTGATGGCTGGCAATGTCTGCACAGCAGAAGCTGTAAGCAATTTTGCGTTTCGTGGAGTAGACGCGATCAAGGTTGGCATTGGACCTGGTGCAGCATGTACTACAAGGAACATAACCGGTTTCGGTCGTCCACAACTCGCTGCAATACAGCAAGCACGAGAGATTTTGTCTCAAGACAATAATGGCGCTTCTATCATAGCAGATGGCGGCTTGCGAACCAGTGGGGACATGGTCAAGGCTTTGTGGGCTGGCGCTGACGCATGTATGATCGGGTACATGATCGCAGGGACAAACAAAACACCCAGAATAGACGGCAAACACGTATATAGAGGAATGAGCAGCAGGGCTGCATCTGACAGGCCAGATATTGCTCCGGAAGGCGTAGAGATGGAAACCGGGGACCGTGGCGAAACTGTCGAAGTTGTCTCGGAGTATATCAAAGGAATCCGGTCTGGACTTGCCATGGGTGGGGCAAATGATCTCTCAGAACTGAGAGCTAACGTGGACTATGTATTGGTCAGCCCACTTTGCATGAGCGAAACGCTACCAAAAACATCATAGGTGAATTATGGTCAATACGATCTTAGAAGTCACAGAAAACGGTGATCTTGTTTGTCTTTACACCGACGAAGTTGACCTGTTCGCCCTTGGTAGGGTCGAGGGGGTGAGGAAAGCATCCAACGTCGAATTCAACGAAGCAGACCAGGTCTGGGAAGTGTTATCTTTGGATGGTGAGGTGTTGTACACCAATCCCAACAGAGAGAAAGCAATCGACTGGGAAATCGAAGCATTCTCGCCTGGTGGTGAACATTACTGTCACTGAAACGGAAACAACAAATGCAAAATTATGTAGTCTTCAACACATTCTGCCTCCATGACGTATTGCCATTTCTTGTTGATCCATATCAACGTCACGAGACAAAGGAACAAACTCGTCGTAACTACCAGGATAGACATGGAAACACGCACAGTGTTAACATGAAATCTCACCGTCTATGGACCTTCTTAAGACACGGTACGTTTTGTTCGTCTTGCAGACTCCGTGGACAATTCTTCTCTCTTGAGAGAGACGTCGGCAACAAAAACGGACCACCACACTTGAATCTGTATGCTGTCAACGAAGATGGACAATCTGTACTGATGACAAAAGATCACATCATCCCAATTTCGAAGGGCGGCAACAACACGTTGTCTAATCTACAGACAATGTGTTCTCCATGTAATGAAAGCAAGGGAGATTCTTGATGATATCTAAGTACGTAAGATTCTATCTGAGTTGGCGAGCCCATCACGGCGTCATTCCATCCATCAAACGTGTGTGGTGGAAAATCCAGCAGGACAAAAGACTGAGAAAAGATGTAACATATTTGCGAAGGAGACTGAGAAATGGCGGTGTATAAGGGTTGGTATCGCAAATCCTGTGCCAAGACGGGTCAGAAATGGCACAGAGTAACAGGGCTCCGCTCGGAAACATCGAAGCCCCAGGTAGCTCAAACACTGTGTGGGCAAGAGATTCCAACAGCAGAATGCGATTTCGTCATGAGGCCGACACAGAAGTGTCGAACTTGTGAGGCCAAAGAACATAGACACAGGGCGTCAAGACAATTCGTTCCAACTGGTAGGTCCCACCTCCCCACAAAAACATCAGCCAAAACAGAACTCAAGCGACTCTTGAAGGTTAGAACATACTATGTAGAACTCCACGGACCATACTTGTTGGCCATAGAGGTAGCATGGAGATCTGATGTAAGTCTGGATGTGGAATGTTATACGACAGTACAGACAGATCGCAAACCCAAAAAGGTCACAACATTCGACCAGGTCGTGGCAGATATGGGAAGATTCAAAACAGCCATAGACTGCCTCATCCAAAACACGGATATGTTAGCCGTAGAAGAAAAGCAAAAGCGTGGGCTGAGTGGCGAACTCACGGAGGATGAAAGTCAGAAATTCTTCGAAGATTTACTTGCCGACGTGGAGAAAAAGTAGTATGATAATCAAGGATAAGGTGTATATCATCAACGTCAATAACCTGCGGCAAGTATGGACCATCCCCATCTCGGACAGGACGCCGGTGCAGGTGGCGGACAAGATGCTCGGCAGAAAAGTTGGCTTGTACCTAATAAGCCGTCCGGGGTTTCGTTCCATGTTCCTGACTTCTGACGTGTATGCCGTTATGATCGCAGAGGTGGCAAGATGGATGAAAGAAACACCTACCTGCAATGATACATCTCACCTAGACGACAAAAGAGGGAAAAGATGAAAGAGATCGTAATCGAAATCGACGAACATGGCAATTGTTCCATCGAGGGAAATGGGTTTGTCGGTCCAGAGTGCTCCCACTTCATAGAAGAGGTAGAAGAGTCTCTCGGAGAAAGGGTGTCCCAAAAAGACAAAGAAGAATATCACCAGAGGGAAAGAGCAAGAGGATGCAACCGACAGAGGGAGACAAGGTAGATGAGTGGTTTGCTCAATAGAAAAGGAACAAAGGCATTCATTTTGGCGAAATTCAAGGCGATGCGAGCGGGTGCGCCAATGACGAGGGTGGCTAGTGATTATCTCGAAGAACTTGAGGGATACATCAGAGCAAGAATCATCCGAGATATCCAGTCTCATCCATCTATCGGAAAAACTTTCAAGCCATGACCACTGCACAGCAGTACAAAGGAACAGACCAGTTTGGCCTGCGTCTGTTTGTGAACGGAGTCATCAGGTGAGTCAGGAACAAAAAGAAAGGGACCGTATCCACCGTATAGTCCTTGGAGCGCTAAGGGAAACAATACGTGCCCATGGACCCATCACGAAATTGCTCATCGGGAGTGCGGCAAAAAGAATCTCAGGAACAATCTTGGCATCGGAGAAGACCAATGGAAGAACCAGTCGCAATCATCCTAAGAACGAAGGTTAGCGGTATCACACTAGACGTGTGTCACGGAGAAATCCCAGACGTTTTCAGACAATTATGGTTCAGTGAAATTACCGAGCCAGAGTTGCCAGACGCAAAAGTTTCAGACAATGAATTTAACGACTGGCTGTCTCTCTACAGACATTCCAACTGTTGGTTCGAACGTCAGTTGTTGGAGGAATCGTTGTGCAACTAACATACTACCCTAATCCGATTTTGACACAGGTTTGTCCACCGGCAGAACCACCGAGAGAGCCGGTGACGTCTCCACGGACTGGGAAAGAACTGCCGTCCCTATGGAGAGAGATGGCGAAGAGCATGTGGAAAATCATGGCGGACAACGATGGTGTTGGACTCGCTGCACCACAAGTTGGGGTATCAACCAGAATGTTCGTCTGGAGACAAAATGGTGGATTCGAAGCAATTTGGAATCCACAGCTTAGCTGTCTAAGCGGAGAAATGAAATCGGTCGAGGGATGCCTGTCGTTACCGAGAGTCTTTGTCGCACTGACGCGCGCAACATCGTCAATCATGACTGGAATTGGGATGAATGGACTCCCCCTGAGACTCATCGGGGATGAAAGTGTCACAAGAATCTGGCAACACGAGATAGATCATTTGGATGGGAAGCTGATCATAGACCAGATGTCCAAAGACCAGACAGCCATCAACCGAAAAGCCCTCAGAAGACTCCTAAAGAAAGCTGCCACTTGATCTGATGAAGCACAGGTGTCAGAAAAAAGATTTTTCTCACTTTTCTGGATTTTCTGAGGAACGTTTTGGCGATTTTGTCCCTCTTTTATAAGTAGTTTCGTATCATTGTGTAACATGACACATAGGTGCTTCAGTACCAGTCGTGTTCGCAGTCGTCTCAGGTTATTACCAACAAACAGAATCAAACACTACCAACAACAATTACTATACTTTTCTGTCTAGCATATACACAGGAACCTAGATTGCAAAATATAACTAGTTAACCATCGACGACTGTAAAAAACAAAATGCTTTCCAATCACCTTTTCAATCACGTAATGACAATCACCAAATACAGTACCCAGGGGAGTGCGCGCAAAGGGTGAGAAAATGAAGTGTCTCGTTTGCGAGAAACCAATACACCCAGGAGAGCAAATTTTCTGGGGAAGTCAGATGGAGTGCTGCGGTCCCGGAGAAATCGATTGTAGCTCGTCTGAGGCATCAGATGGGCTGATGGGTGCCATACACCTGTCGTGTCTGGAAGTCCTCTCACAGCCAGCGGAAACGCCAGGAACGGACGCTCAGGGAGGCCTTGGCGCGCCAAGAGCTAACTGTATGTGTGAGGGGGAAGAAGTGGTTCAGAGATCTGATGCTATGTCTCTACTCGGGATTTAGGAGAAGGTGGTGCAAGGAACAGGTGTGAAAATGCGTGCAATCGATGTGTTTACAGAAAACGGAGTCCTTGTAGACAAAAGTCTTGCGTCTCTGAGCGAACAATTCCGTAAGCTCCCGATGTTCGTTGTCGATTATCTGATTTCCGAAATGGTGGATTCTGCCGATCCGACTCCGGGACTGGAACGAATTGGCAAATTATTGAACGACCACTTCATGGAGTCAGAGCAAAAGGAATTGGTCAAGAGCCGTATCAGGGAAGTCGGCCAATACACTTTGATCGGTAGGATACGGTGTCGTTTTGACGAGACAAAAGATGAATACTGGGTTGATGTTGCAGCCCTCGGGAATCAGTATGTCAGAATCGACCCGCACCTGATCGCCGAATATGGGGATACCTTGCTGACCACAGGAGCGTGGGGCGTATTTACAATCGTATACGATGATTCTTACCAGATTCGGAAAAAGCAATATCCATTCTTGGTGACCGACTTCCGGCCGATGCAAATCACTGGCATTGATGTGGACACGTGGATCGATCGTCGCCACCATTTCTCCGATGACGAATGGCTGGATCTTATGATAACCAGCGTTGGGTTCGACCCGGCCTGTTTAACCACAGAGGAAAAATGGCTGTACATGGTCAGACTGGTCCCGTTCATCGAAGCCAATGTCAACTTTGTAGAACTTGGTCCACCAGAAACCGGTAAGACATTTGCATATCAGTCACTAAGCTCTCATGGCTTTGTCGTCTCGGGTGGCCAAACTACCGTTGCGTCTCTATTCTACGATAAGCTGAGGAGGCAACTAGGACTCATTGGATATCGTGACGTCGTCATGTTCGACGAATTTGCTGGAGGCAAGAGTGGCAATAAGTGGTCTGGACAAGGTGATCTTGTCGATATGCTTAAGGACTACATGAACAGTGGGCGGTTCGGAAGAGGCACGGCAGAATTCTCTTCCGGTTGCTCCCTCATGTATGCTGGCAATATCGATTGTGACAGAGAGAAGAGAGAAGTCACAGCTAGACACAGAAGTTTGTTCTCGCCACTCCCTGGGGCTGTCAATACCGACAGGGCATTTCTAGATCGAATACACGGGTTCATTCCTGGGTGGAAAATCCCACAAATCAGAGAAGCTAAGTTGGCGAAGGGGCATGGTTTCATGGCTGACTACATCAGCGAAATCATGCACAGGATGCGAGACAGAAACTACGTGCAGGTGGTGTCACAGAGAGTTGACTTCGGCGATATGTCTCAGAGGAATCAGAGATCGTTGGTCAGGATCGGTTCTGGCTTGTTGAAACTAGTATTTCCACACAAAACTGCCAGGACAGTTACAAATGAGGAATTGACGAAGGTTTTGGATATTGCTGTAGACTTACGGCAACGGGTCGTCGATCAGCTAGCCATCATCCTTCCAAGCGAGTTTCGTGGGGTCAAGTTGTCTTACAAAGTAAAGGACGTGTAACATGGGGTGGGGAGATATAGAGGGCTGGTTTTCCGCCCAAGATGCTCAGTTCGTCATAGGAATGGTACAAGGTGTTTCGGACGCTATCGTTGTAGAGGTTGGTTTCTATGCTGGTAGGAGCACTGCGGCGATAGCTCCAGTCAGTCGTGCTCGCAACAACACGTACTATGCCATAGACAATTGCGCTGGTTCAGATCCCAGAGACCCTGCTACCCAAAATCAGCAGAAAAGAAATATGCAGCAGGTGTTCGAGGATAACATGAAGAGGGAAGGGCTTGACGAATATGTTCGGGTAAGAATCATGGACAGTAGTCAAGCAGCATCTCTGTTCGAAGACGGCAGTGTAGCTGTCTGTTTTCTCGATGCGTCCCATGTAGCCGAAGACGTTGCGAGAGATATCGAAGCTTGGTGGCCTAAGATACGTGCCGGGGGTGTTCTCGGAGGACATGACTGGACGTGGGGAAGTGTTAGTGGTGCGGTAAGGGCATTCGCTTCTGCGAATGGTCTATCTATAGTGGCGGAAGGGAATTGCTGGAAGTTGTCGAAACCAAAGGGAACAGCCAATGTCGACTGAGCCGTATCCGGAATGTGAAAAGGTGGCCAATGTTAAGGATAAATCTCAGGCTATAGGCGAATTTTTGGAGTGGTTGCGGATAGAAAAAGGTATCATCATGTGTGAACGACGTGGTGAAAGTGATAGCTTGGTCCCGTCGTTCCTGAGAAACGAACAGCTATTGGCGGATTTTTTCGATATCGACCTAGATCTGGTAGAAAAAGAAAAGCGTGCGATGTTGGAAGAACTAAGAAACCTGAATGCAAACGGAGATAGATCTGATGGATAATTTCGTAACAGAACCGAAGGTAGTGTTGGTTGGTAAGCCAGTCATGGATATCAGTGGTATTGCTAGATTCCTGGCGGCCCATGGGTATGAATGGCCAGAATTCACCAGCAAAATCGAATCCATGATAGACCTTGGCGATGATGATTCTTCGTGGATTGTTGAATTCGCTGGTCGGATGTGCTATCAGTCGTGGCCCAAAACAGGCCAGCCTCCGAAGGGGAGGACGCACAATGAGCACGTACAGCATTTGATCGAGGTTGGTCATGGTGCATGCATTGAGCACGCCACGTTCAACTTTGCGATATGGGATGTCTCTCGGAGTCTAACCCACGAACTGGTGAGACACAGGTTGGCGTCATATTCTCAACTGAGTCAGAGATATGTGGACTCGTCTAGCGTAGCATTTGTTGTTCCACCTGCCATCCAAGAACTTGCACAGACAGACCCGGAAGCATATCAGATGTGGGTTGATCATTGTGAAGCGTCAAGAGAAGTCTACGACAAGCTCACGGTCAAGTTGGCAGACATGTATTCGGACGTAGAGAGTGGTCTAGAAAGAAGGAAGAAAGCTCGTCAGGCCGCAAGGTCTGTGCTTCCGAACGCAACCGAAACAAAAATTGTTGTGACAATGAACGCCAGGGCCATCCGCCATCTGGTCGAACTGCGGGCGAATCCGGCTGCGGACGTCGAGATCCGTGCGCTTGCGGTCAAGATCTGTCGCATACTACAAAAAGAAGCACCACTTTTCGCCCACGGTCTAAACATTGTGACTTTGCCAGACGAAACAGAGGGGGTTGAGTCTGATCACAGAAGAGTATAAAAAAGACGAAACAAAACACCGGGTTGGTCGTATAATATGGAGGCAACCAACAGTGCTTTTGGAAAGATTCCGTGTTTATGTCGAGACAGAGCTTGGGTTGTCACCGGAGACGCTTCTAGCGTATACAAAAGATGTCGAAGAATTCCTCGCATTTATCGGGGCGCAAGAATTGACAGCCCATACCATCGACCAATTTGCATCCCATCTGCTTTGTCGTGGAGTCAAAGAGCCCACAGCAAGGCGGAAGATCATGTCTATCAGATGTTTTTGTCATCATCTGATAAGTCTCGGAGAACTCAAAAGAGATATCCTTGAGGCAATCCCACAGTTCAGAAAAGGAAGGACCATCCCAGATGCCCTGGATAGTTCAGACATCAACAAACTTATTTCCACTCTTTTGTCAAATCGCACCTCTGCTGGAACCAATAACGTTTGCCGCAATGTCGCTATTGTACTAATACTCGCCAGAAGTGGCTTGAGAGTCTCAGAGTTGTGCAATTTGAATCTAAAGGACATCAACCCAAACCGGAGGACAATAAGAGTCAGAGGTAAGGGTGGTCGGGATCGTATCGTCCCAACCACACAGGAGTGCATTGACGCAATCGACGAATATGTAGTCACTCACAGATCATCACATACAAATGCCATCTTTGTCCGCGAGGATGGTGAAAGAATCACCAGGAGGAACGTTAGCGACATGCTAATGAACCTTTCTCGTCGTGCTGGGATAAAACACACCACCCCCCACACACTAAGAAGAACTTGCGCAACTATGCTCATGAACAACGGAATGGACGTAGAACTTGTTCAAACTCTGTTGGGCCATCAGCACATCTCTACAACACAAGCGTATCTTGCCACAAACGACGATAGACTTACAGCGGTTCACAGGAAATGCCACCCACTGGGAGCAGAATATGCAATTTGGGCCAGGTAAAAAGAGATCTCGCGGATTACACGAACACGAATGTCAGGTTGAAGAGGAAGCACACGAAGCCATCCAATTCGACGCTATCCTAGAAGACTTCATGGCCAGGACAAGACGGTTGTTGGTGGTAGGGACCATTGATGAACTCACTGCTGCTAGCGTGTGCAGTAGTTTGCAACTATTCTCTCTTCGAAAAGATCCTGTCTACATGTACATCAACAGCCCAGGCGGATGTCTGGCATCTGGGTATGCGATCGTAGACCAAATGTTGGCATGTCGCTGTCCAATCTATACTGTGGTCAGAGGCCAAGCTTATTCTATGGGGGCTATAATTGCTGCATTCGGCTCCAAAGGATGTAGATTTGCTACGCCAAATTCGTCTCTGATGTTGCATCCAGTCATAGTGCAATCTGGACCAGATGCAATCGATAAACACAATGAGATGACGGACCACATCAACATGGACTATGATCGCAAGGTAGCAGATTTGGCTAAGCGGCTCAATGTGGGGAAAAAACAACTCAAGACGATCATGCAGGAAACACGCTGGATGATTCCCAAGCAAGCAATAGACATAGGTTTGATAGATGGTCTCTGGACACCGAAACTAGAACGTTCGGTCAGTCAATCTTTGCAGGTTTAACAGGAGAGACAGGCAATGATGGTCCCGCAAAGACGAATCACAAGAGCGTATTTCGAATTTGCTCTTCGGAAATATACTCCAGCAATTTATCGAGTAGCTTCCAAGGTCGGAACTGGAGTCTTGGACATAGAAGAACTTGTCACTCAGGGTCAAATAGAATTGCTGAAGTGTATGGCATGTTACGACGGCAGTGGGAAATTCCTCACGTTCTTGCATTGGAGATTGTATGGTACATTCACACACATGCGAGACGCAGAAATCAGGGCTAGGAGAATACATGGGGTGTCTGGCGATTGCCTGGTGGATTGTTCGAGCAAACCATGTGATTCAGATATCAATCTAATGGTAGAAGATTGCTTGGGATGTCTTGATCCATCAGAGCGAGAAGTGGTCATGGCACTATTTTTCGGTGGTCAGACTATCAGGGAGGTGTCTGACGATAGGCAAGTGGCTCTTTCAACCATCTTCAATATCAAACAAAAAGCATTGACCAAAATGAGACATAGATGTAAAGTGTAGGTGGAGGGAAAAATGGCGAACGAAAAAGGCCGCAACAAAAGCAAAAAAGAACGAAGACGAATTGACCGATTACGAAGACTGCTTGGGATCGATTTGTGTGCATGCGGCGGTGGTCACAAACTGCAGTGTGACGGTGTGTGTAGATTAGCCCACACTAATCCTAGGACACAAAGGATAGAATGTGGCGCCTTGTATCAGATCGATCCGACTTTGGTTCGACCCGGTGGCCCGAAGAAACCGAAGCGGACGTGGAAATACGGGAAGCAGAAAGACGCAGACAATACGCAGTCCGACAAGGATAAGCGTAGGGAAAAGTGGGAAAGAAACAGATCGTGACCTTCGACCGTGGGTGTATAAACACTTAAGAGTCGATGGGTCCTGTGCTTGTGGAAAGGTGGTAAGATGAAGAATTGGTGGGTAATATCGGTGTTACTAGTAGCTATGGCGCTTCCAATGGCTGGCTGCGCTACGTTCGGTGGCGGTGGTGGTCCATGGCAGGACAATGTTCCGCAGATCAAAGAGGATGTTTTCATGCTAGCAAAGCTTGCGACAAGAATGTCCTTGCATGAGGCTGACATGCAAGCGGAAGACGTTGAGATCGTCGAAGGATATTTGGTGGCACTTCGGGATCTGTTGGCAGTTCCGGGACAGCCAGACTTTACCGGGGCCAGAGCCCTTGTCGGCACAAAATTGCCTCCCAAATACATGGTGTATGGCATGACGATTATCGATGTTTTAGAACGATATCTACAAACAGCAAATCTCGATGTTACTGAAGATCAGGAAGCAATCATTTCAATCATCACGGCCGGTATCAATGGAGCACTGGCCGCAGTTCAAGAATTCGGAACGTAAAACGCAATTCTCACGGGGCGGCTCATCGGGGTCGCCCCGTTGTCTTTTCTGGAGGTGTCTATGGTTCGTAATCTTATTTGTGTCGTTATGAGCCTGTTGTGCCTTGGTGCACTGGTGAGTGCTAACAACTCAAGTGTTGTAGCAGAAACTAAAGATTTGGTATCATCGCAAGCGATCGATGAAATATCGCTGAAGCAACAAGAAATGAGGGACACTACCGTCCTTGTGCAGACTTCGGGCGGCAGTGGTTCCGGAACAATCATCGACTGCAATGAGGTAGAGCCAGAAGGCACCTTTGAATACCGAGTTCTTACTAATGCTCATGTGACATATTCAAGATTCTCAGACATCCTATCAGGAGCGGATTCCCTGACTGGAGACATTGAACTGGAGACCATAGACACTGGATGTATGATTCTTGTTTTCAATCATCAGCATCAATGTGTTAGATGGCACGAAGCCGAAGTCGTGGGAGAAGATATCCAATACGATCTGGCAATGTTAACATTTAGATCACAAGAACCACTCTCTATAGCAAAAGTTGCGACAGACGAAATGCTTCAGGAGGTCAGGGTATTCGATGACATCTTCGCCATCGGATGCCAGCTTGGCAATGCACCAAGCCCCACAACAGGAATCATCTCAGCCGTTTTGAGAGGAGATAACGGAGTAAAAGAATGGATCATCTATGCAAACACATCTCAGATCATGCCAGGATCAAGCGGCGGTGGCCTGTTCAAGAAAATAAATGGCCACTATCGTCTCATAGGAATCCCATTCCGTGTGGCAGTGGCACCAAATGGCCAACTCGTGCCTCACTTGGCTCACGCCATATCTGTCGCAACAGCAAGAGAATTCATTGATGAACATCTGGTAAGCTGTCCATGAATACAGTCGATACCATCATCTCCGAAATGCAAAAGGCAAAGCGGCCCAGTGAATACTGGGCTCGCTCTGCCATCAGTTTCCCAGAGTTATCAGTAGCCAAGATGGTTATGCAGAGGAACGGTCAATCTGTATTCGACCACACAATGAGGGTGATAGACACTCTGGAGACACAAAACCCCATCACTTTGCTGTCTGGCTTATTTCACGATCTCGGCAAATGTTACTCAGAGAGAAATCCTGGAGATAGTGGTCCAAAATTCCCAGGACATGATGCAGAATCTGTTGTTATCGTGTTACGTGTACTTCCTGAGTGGGGAGCTACAAATCACTTGATGGCACGAGTAGCGAGACTCGTGGGTACCCATATGTACGACATCACGCAAAGCATGTCAGAACGCAGGATTCGACAGTTTGTGGCAACAGTAGGAGTAGATGACATCGACAACTGGTTTGTGTTGAGGTTGGCAGACGCATCAGCATACGCAAACTCAGTTAGATATTGTAAGAGGTTCATAAAACCATTCAGAACTAGGGTAACAGAATACGTTAGAGGTTTGCCGAAGAACAGCGAACCACTGGTGGACAACGGCGGGGGAACGGGAAGGATACAGTTTGAAGGGGGAGATGTCTAGTGAATATTGAGCTATATAGTCCACAGGGATTTGCGTTGAAAATCTTCCAAGATAGATACGCAATCCATCCAGAAGAGACATTTGCTCAAGCCTGCGAGCGAGTAGCGAGGACCATTTCTGACGCAGAAATGGGCGCAAAGCGAGACGAATATTACCAGAGGTTTCTTGATATTCTACAGACGAATCGGTTCTCTCCTGGTGGTCGAATCTGGAGGGGGTCTGGGAGACCAAGGGGTCAACTTCTAAACTGCTTTGTATGGACAGACGACCTAGACTCAAGAGAAGGGTGGGGAGATGCACTCAGAGCAGTTACCATTATATCTGGAACAGGTGGCGGTGTCGGAATCAACTTTTCTAAGGTGCGTCCAAGAGGTACGGCAATCCGTGGTACGGGGGGTGAGGCTACCGGAGCGGTTAGTCTCATGCGATGTATCAACGCGGTCTGTAACGAACTCAGAGAAGGCGGGGGACGTCGTAGCGCACTTATGTTCTGTCTTAAGTACGACCATCCAGACCTTATGGAGTTTCTAGAAGCCAAATTGGACAACAACGAGTTGAATAATGCCAATGTTTCAGTATGTATCGACGATGCTTTTCTGAAATTGCTAGACGAACAAGGTGATGTGGTTTTCAGATGGCATGGCGAAGAGAGGGGAAGAGTATCTGCCCAAGAGATCTGGGACAAGATCGTAGCTCATGCCTGGAAGAGTGGAGACCCAGGCGTTCTCAATATAGGTCTGGCGAACGCTATGAATACAGTGTCGTATAGACAAGATGTCGTGAGCACTAATCCATGTGGTGAGATATGGATGCCACCATATGATTGCTGTTGTTTGGGTGCTGTCAATCTTCACACGCATGTCCGAGATGGAGACGTAGACTGGGATCTCCTGGAAGAAACTGTCGCCATGAGCGTTAGGTTCCTCGATGATGTGTTAGACCAGAACAATTATCCTTTGCCGATTATACAGGAAACATGTCAGAAGTACAGGAGAATCGGACTTGGAGTAATGGGACTCCATGACATGTTGTTGGAACTCGGTCTAAAATATTCGAGTAAAGCAGCCAGGGAAGTGGTCAACAAGGTTATGAATTTCATCAAGAAACAAGCATATCATGCGAGCATAACACTGGCAATAGAGAAAGGTGCATTTCACGCTTTCGATGTAGACCAACACACAAAGACCGGCTTTGTCAAAAAGTGTCTACCTCGTAGGCATCATAGACTCATTAGAGAACATGGTATCAGAAATTGTGCCTTGCTTACAATTGCTCCGACGGGAACAATCGCAATTGTGGCTGGATGTTCCTCTGGAATAGAACCATTGTTCCAGCCAATCTATGAAAGACACTTCAATAGACACAAGGACATGCACGATGAAGGACAGAGGGATAGAAGCTCAGAAGTTGTTGTGCATCCATTGTTGGTGAAGTTCCTCAAGGCTCGCAAATCTACCAGGCACTTCCAGGGAGCGCATGAAATTACTCCAGAAGATCACCTCGCAATGCAAGCTATCTGCCAGGCACACATAGACAATTCGATTTCCAAAACCATCAATCTGCCCGCAGATTATCCAGTAGATCAACTATCTAATGACATGAGGAGACACATGGGGGAACTCAAAGGTATTACGGTTTACAGAGATGGCAGCAAGGGAGAATCACCCTTGGTTCCACTCCCGTTGGCTGATGCAAAGAAGCATCTAGACAGAATGGAAGAGGAAGCCTCGGTCAACGATTGTCCGAGTGGTGTTTGTGATTTACCGAAAGGTGGTAGTTAGAAATGGCGAACAAAAAGCCAGAAATTAGCGAAGAGCTACAGAGTGTCATCAAATTGATCAGGAAAAACGAGAAGGGAACACTGGAGGGTACTCTTCGGGACGTTGTGGCTACAGAACTAGACATTTCTGTATGGAAAGCCAGAAAGCTGATCACTCAGGCCCAGACCGTGCTCGATGGTATACCGAAGGTTGGTATGGACCCAAATGAACCACTATTCAGAACAGAAGTAGCAAGGCGACTCAAGCGGGCAACTACTGTAGCCAAGATAGCAAAAGAGATGCATGCGACTCCAGAAGATGTTTCTGCCGTAATCGACGACATGGAAGAACGTGGCTATATCATTATGAAACGCGGCAACACCATCCAACTCGGCAAATCTGCAGAGCGAACATCTACAGGCATCGTTATCAAAAATCATTTTCACACCGAACCAATCTCTTTCGGTGTTATAGCGGACATGCACCTTTGTAGTAAAAAAGAGCGACTAGATGTGATGGAAGCAGCATACGACGAATTTGCCCGCAGAGGTATCACAGCCGTATTCTGTCCTGGCAATTACATCGACGGAGAAGCAAGATTCAATACTCACGAACTCTTAGCTCACGGCATAGCCGATCAGTGTCAGTATGCGATCGACCACTGGCCTTCTCGCCCAGGAATCACAACCTACTATGTAGACGGAGACGATCACGAAGGTTGGTACCAGCAGAGAGAGGGTCTTGAATTCGGTCGTTACCTTATGCTAGAAGCACGAGCCCAAGGCAGGGACGATCTAGTCTACTTGGGTTACATGGAATCTGATTTTGTCTTAGAGGCCCCAGAGGGCCGAGCTATAGTCAAGGTTATCCATGCTGGTGGCGGTAGTTCGTACGCATTCTCATATGCCAGCCAAAAGCTGGTTGAATCATTCCAGGGTGGGGAAAAACCCGCTGTTTGTATTATCGGCCATTACCATAAGCAAGAATATTGTTTCCCACGCAATGTTCACTGTGTCCAAGCTGGCTGCACACAAGACCAGACAAACTTCATGAGAAAAAGGAAGTTAGCAGCACACGTAGGATTCTCTGTGGTTACTCTCCAGCAAGACATCAAAGGAAGTATCACCAGATTCTGCCCAGAATTTTTCCCATTCTGGGATAGGGGGTATTATCTCAATCGAGATGGCATCGGGAAAAAGCTCCAGGGCAAAGGGTAAGATATGGGAAAGATAGAGCAAACATACGCATGGAGCGAATCTAGAGTAAAGTGTCTTAGGGAGTGTCGATGGAGGTACTTCCTGACATATCACCTTGCGTGGGAGGGATGGATGGCTAGTGCTCCCCAGGACAAGAGGCGAGCCTACATGTTGAAAAACATGACCAATCTTCCCATGTTTGTTGGCTCTGTCGTACACGACGTAATTGAAGATTTGATCAGAGTAGGTCGCCAAACGGGAGAATGGCCGACCCTAGAACAAGCACAACACGATGCCGTTCAGGCTTTGCGAAAAGGGTGGAAACAGTCAACAGAAAAAAGATGGCAAGCAAGCCCTAAGCAAAATGTCAATCTTGCGGAACACTTCTACCAGGAAGATATCGATCAAGGCAGGGTTGATTCATACAAGGCGAAGGTCCTTGCGTCCCTAAAGGCTTTGTATGATATGCCTCTGTTCAAGATTATCATGGATCTTAGGGACGAAGACTGGTTGTCCCTAGAAGATTTCCAAAGATTCCAAATGAAAACGGGAGAGGAAGTCACGGTTAAAATCGACTGTGGTTTCCGCTACGCCGGGAAGGTATATCTCCTGGACTGGAAGACTGGGAGGGTGAGCGATAGTGTTATTGATCAACTAACAACATACGCGATGTACGCACTCAAGCAGGGATGGGCAAAGTCGCCAGACGACATAGTGATTGTGCCTGTGTATCTTGCAGCATACGCGGAGATGGGGGAACAAGCGACTCCTCACCTGTGTGTAACGATGGATCACATGAGAAGACAGGCGGGCATTATACAAAGAGAATACCCATTGTTAACAGAAGCATTTGCGAACAAAGACAACCCTTCTGCTTTTCCAAAAACTGACAATGAACATGCTTGCGAAAGATGTTTCTTCAGGGATATGTGTACTGGTGCTCAAACAGAAATTGAGGAAGGAGTCACTCCGTTCTGATGGAAGGAACACTTTATTTTGATGGTGGCGTTCGAGAGGGTGTTTGTGCATATGGGTGGTTGCTTTGTGATGTTGAAGACGAGGCACACGTCATCGCGTCCGGTCAGAGAACATGCGGTGTTGGTTCTTCCAATATAGCAGAGTATAGAGCTTTGATTGCGGGCCTACAAGGCAGTCTTAGTGCTGGTGCCAGCGTCCTCCATATCTCCGGAGACAGCCAACTAATCATCAAGCAAGTCACAAAAGTGTTCAAGGTAAATAAACCAGAACTCAAGAGACACAGAGACCGTGTGCTAGAATTGCTTGAGCAGC
>Ga0180432_10002186_pt1 | contig 29648 bp, 21 predicted proteins | sample SS_ome_10_FD_132414 | JGI IMG/M metagenome (GOLD analysis project Ga0180432, IMG submission 132414) | Hypersaline lake sediment archaeal communities from the Salton Sea, California, USA - SS_1_MS_2 metaG | ecosystem: Environmental > Aquatic > Non-marine Saline and Alkaline > Hypersaline >...
GCGATGTTGGTGCGGAGGTTGGCTGGCGTGGGCAATGGCGGATGTGCAGGACGGCGGAGTGGATTGGACGCATGGGGGCGGTTGTTCCTCGTCGTCGCGACGGTCGGGATCGCAGTGCTGGGCCCGGCCGGCGGAGCGGCTCTGGCTGAGGACACGGGCAACATCTCGGGCAAGGTCCTCGACGGCAAGACGAAGGAGCCCCTGGCCTTTGCCAACGTCTTGGTGGTGGGCACGGGCCGGGGCGCCATGTCCCGAATCGACGGAAGCTACTTCATCACGAACGTCCCCGTGGGGACGCACTCTCTGCAAGCCACCTACATGGGGTACGAACCTCAAAGCGTCGAAGGCGTCGTCGTCGGATCATTCAAGACCTCCGTCGTAGACATCGAGCTTCTCGAGACGACGGTCATGACGCTGGACGAGGTCGTTACGACCGGTGAACGCCCGATGGTGGAGGTCGAGAATCCAGCGACCATGCGGCGGCTCCGGGCGGAAGAACTCGAGAACATGCCGGTCGTGGACCTGCAGGACGTCGTAGGGCTGCAGGCGGGTGTCGTCGAAACCGACGACGAGATCCACATCCGCGGCGGCCGCGCCGATGAAACCCTCTATATCGTCGACGGCATCAAGATGAGGGACGCCATCTCGGGCTCTCCGCTCCTGAGCAGCGTGAGCCCCCGCTCCGTGGCGGAGATGAACGTGATCACGGGCGGATTCGACGCCGAATACGGCCAGGCCATGTCCGGTGTGGTCGAGGTCACCCTCAAGGAGGGAGGCGCGGACCATGGCGGAAGCGTCTATTACTCCGTGGACCACAATCCCCTCTTCGATACAGGTCCCGAGGGTCTCAACACCGACGAGGTTGAAGTCACCCTCAGCGGGCCCGACCCGGGCGTTTCCCGTCTTCTCCGCAAGATGGGTCTCCGCATGCCGGGACACTTCACCTATTTCGGCCAGTTCACTTCCTATATGACGGACACCTACCTTCCCTCCATCTCCGACCTGGGGAAGAGCCCGGAATCCGGGTACGAGGATTCTTTCCTCGGTATGAACTGGAGCTACAATGGCCTCTCCCCGAGACAGCAGAACGACTACAAGGCCATCGGGAAGATCGTCTGGCAGTCGTCGAACCACAAGTTGAGCTTCACGGCAACGAAGTCCCTGTCCATCAGCCAGAGCTTCTTCCAGTCCAACCCGTATGACATCCAGCGGGAACAGTCCCGCTACCCGTGGTCCTGGAGCCGGCGCCTCGACCACTATCCGACCTCGACCCACGACGCCAACAGCCTGGCCCTGACCTGGACCCACACGATGTCCGCCAACATGATCCAACGGTGGACCCTGACCCGGTTCTTCCAGGCGGTCCACGAGGACGTTGCCGGCAAACTCTGGTGGGAGTATGAGGAGCCCATGGACAACCGCGGGCTCGAGAACGACACGCCCTACTTCTACGACTCGGGCGACGGGGACACGTGGCACGATCGCTGGTCGGAGACGTGGTCGCTGGACTGGGATGTGACCCGGCAGTTCCCGCCCCATCACCAGCTGAAAACCGGTTTCGAAGCCGCGACCCAGAATATCCAATACGTCATCATTCAGGATCCCTACTACACCCCCGACATCGGATTCGGACAGGAACTGACGGACGAAGAGCGCCTCGAGCTCCGGCAGAGCAGCCTGGGTTATTTCCACGACATCTTCCATATCTGGCCCGCCACGGGCGCCTTGTACGTTCGCGACAAGTTCGACTTCGAGGGCCTGATCGGAACCATCGGATTCCGGTACGACTTCTGGTTCCCCTCGGAGCAGGTAACCGACGCCGTGGAGGACACGACCCGCGGCTGGATCGCGCCGGGCATCCGGCAGGGCTACTGGGACGATACGAACGACATCTTCGGGCACCGCTTCAAGGGGCATCTCAGTCCCCGAATCGGCATCTCCCATCCCATCACCGACAGGGACAATCTGTTTTTCAACTACGGCCATTTCTCGCAGTGGCCCAGCTACATCTGGGTGTACTCGAAGCTGAGCTCCGTCTCGGCGGAAGACTTCCCCCTCATCGGGAATCCGAACCTGAACCCCGAGATTTCCGTCCAGTACGAGCTGGGAGCTCGGCACCAGTTCACGCAGACTGTGGCGGCCGACCTGACGCTTTTCTACAAGGACATCTACGACTACCCGTCGTCCACGTCGTTTTCGGTACTGGGCGTCGGGTCGTTTATGATCTACCGGAACGTAGACTTCGCCCGTTCCCGGGGCGTGGAGATCGAGATCAAGAAAAAGCGTTCTCGGTACCTCTCGGGTTCCATCAGCTACACGTATTCGATCGCCACGGGGAAGAGCTCGGATCCGAACGAGGCGAAACTCATCGAGGAAGTCGGGGGATCCATCGGTACGTACGAGCCCCCTCTGGCCGAAGCGTACCTCTGGTGGAACCGGCCGCACAAGTTGAACGTGAACGTGGACTTCCGGACCCCGGCGACGGGCACGCCTCCGTCGATTTTCGGCCTGGGTCTCCCGAGAGATTTCGGTTGCCACATCCAGTGGATGCTGCAGTCCGGGAAAGCCTATACGCGCTATCGGGACGAGCTCAAGATCGGGGAGGACAACGCGGAGAACGGCCCGCACGACGATATCATCAACGTCCGCCTGGACAAGCGATTCAAAATCGGGCGGAACAGTGCAAAGGTGTTTCTCGAGGTGAAGAACCTGTTCAACCGCAGGGCGGTACGACGGTTTGACTACGAGACGGGCAAACCGTACGAACTGGGCGTAGGTTCGTACTCCTGGGACCGTATCGACCCGGAGTTTATTGACTATACGATTGCATCGATGAGCAATCCTTCGAACCTAGGCACACCCCGCGGCGGGCGCCTGGGTCTGGTGATTAACTGGTAACCGTGGGTACCGGCGGCTTGCCCCCGGGAACGGGACGGCAAACGTGGACAACGACAGGGAGAGTGTGGCGGTGAGCGCAATTTCGATGAGAAAGGAATCTGGAATCATCTGGGGAGTGGTCCCGCTCTTGACGGCGCTGTGTCTGTCGACCCTCGCGGCGACGGCGACGGCGCAAACCGATCTGGGCGGTCAGCGGGTGGGAACTTCCACGGCGTCCTTTCTCGAGATTGGCGCCGGAGCGCGTGGGGCCGGAGTCGGCGGGGCCTTTGTCTGCATTGTCGACGACGCGACCGCCACGCAGTGGAACCCGGCGGGGCTGATCCGGGTCCAGGATCGCCAGGCCAATTTCTCGCTGATCGATTGGCCGGCCGACATTTCGTATTCGCACCTGTGCCTGGCCTATCCCGTGGCCATGCTGGACGGAACCGTGGGCTTTCAATTCGGGACCCTGAGCACGGAGATGGAAGAAACCACCGAGTACCATCCGGACGGAACCGGACGCAACTTCACCTTCAGCGACTGGGTGGCCGGCGTGAGCTTTGCGAAGCGATTCACGGACAAATTCTCCGGAGGGCTGACGCTCAAGTACATCCGGGAAAGCTTGGGCACGGAAATCGGGGGGCCCACGATGAGTTCGTGGCTCCTCGACGCCGGCACCTGGTACGACGTGGGATACGGGAGTCTGCGGCTCGGGGTGGCGCTCCTCAACTTCGGGCCGGAACTCCGCCCGGACGGCCACTACCGGAGTTCCCGGGACAGTGGGACCGAGGGACCGATCGCATACGAGAGTTTCGCTCCCCCGACGACTTTCAAGGCCGGGATCGCCGTAGACCCGATCCAGAGGCCCGGTTGGCGGCTGACGACGATTCTGGAGATGAATCACCCTGCGGACAACGTGGAGACGATTCTCTACGGAGGCGAGCTGTGGATTCACCAGACCCTCGCTCTTCGAGCGGGCTATGATTCGAACGCCGACGAGCTCAATTTTTCGGCAGGGGTCGGGCTGATGGCGAGCCTGGGCTCCGCCCACGGCACCGTCGACTACGCCTATACGGAAGGCGAATACCTGGGCCGGATCGACCGGCTCTCTATTGGCTTGAGGTTCTAGAGGATGAGGAGGGTATGAGAGGGATGGGTGGATTGACGAAGAGCGTTTCTGGGAAGACGGCCGGCGCCCTGATGGTGATCTTCACGTTGGGGATGCTGGCGAGCTGCGGCCAGCGGATCGAAGCGCCGGAGGAGAACCCCTGGAACAAGGAGCTGCCGCTGCCCGATTCGTACGTCTTCAACTACGAGCGGATCGGATTCGAGACGGCTACGGACCTGGAGTTGGCCCGGGGAGGGCTCCTCTACATCGCTTCTGCCGACGGCGTTACCCCCTACTACCAGGACGTGCTGAGAGGTCCCGGCTGGACCTTCGACGGCATCATTGATCCGGTCGTGGTGTCCGAGGCTCCGGACGGCCATATCCTGGTGGCGGACCGCGGGGACATGAACGTGAAGGTGTTCGAATCCGACGGTGGGTCACCCGTGGTGACTTTCACCGATTCGGACTGGGCGGCCTTTGGAGGGCTGGCGGCGGACGACAGCGGCACCATTTTCGTTGCCGATCGCGAGATGAGTTTCGTGAGGGCGTATCTGCCGGACGGTACCCCGAAGTTCACCGAGGACATTGCCGACAGCGGATTCGGTCTGGGTCACGTGATTCAGCCGCACGGTCTCTATTACGACGGCCGGTACCTGTGGATTGCGGATACGGGCAAGAACTGGATCCAGGAGGTCAATCCCGATTCGGTGCAACTCGGGCTGCGGTTCCTCGACGGCTACACGTACGAGGACGAGGAAGGGAACGAAGTCAAACTGCCTTTCTCGGCTCCGGTGGACGTGGCGACGGACACGGACGGTTTCGTGTATGTGACCGACCAGGGCAACAGGCGGATCTTCAAATTCACGCAGGAAGATCTCGCTCCCTTCACGACGGTCAACTATGACACGTCGGCCGGACAGCCGCCGCATCTCCGGGCGATGGGAGTCAATAACAAATCCGTTTTTGCGATCGATGATTCTCTGGGATCGATCCTGGTATGGGACCTGAAATGAGGAAGCGGGCGATGGTGACGAAGGGATTGAGCGGAATCGTGCTCTGTGGGCTGGTGAGCCTCGCGTTTATGGGGACGCCCGTCAGCAGCAAGGTGTTGTCTTCACATGATCCACCGGCCGATCTGCCGGCGTTCAAGGCAGCGGCGGCGGACACGTTTGCCTACGTAGACCGGATTACCGACGGCAACCTTCTGGGTCTGAACATCACGAACTACGGCTTCTTCGGCAATGACTTCGTCACCCGGGACCCGTCGATGGAGTATCCCCTCGGCTCCGAAGTCGAGCACCTGATTCGAGCCGGTCTCTGGGTGGGCGCCATCAGTGTGATGGGCGACACGCTGGTGACCACCGGAACGGTGGACGGGTACTGGCGTTCGGGGGGATCCGCGCAAACCGAATTCACTCCCCGGACGCGGTTCATTCGGGAGCGATCGATCCTGATTTTCAGGAACACATACCATCCCGACGCTGTCTCGGAGCAGGACTTCTATTGCGTGTACGACGATATGAGCATCAAGCCACCACGCTCGAGCGTGGCAGAGACGCACCGCCCGATGGGCATTCGCGTGGTCCAGAACAGCTACCTCTGGAGCTACGAATTCGCCAATTCCTTCGTGATCGTGTCCTTCGATATCACGAATGTGAGCGAGAACACGCTTACGAACGTTTACCTGGGGATGTATGGGGAGATGGCCTCCGGCTGGAAGGGAGCGTTCGAGACCTGGCCGCCGTCGGGCTGGTTCCACAATAAGCTCCTCGATTTCGATGAGGAGCATCGCTTCTGCGCGGAACACCGGACCAATTTCGGTAACGGCACGGCGCCCTACTATGGGGCCTTCAAACATCTGGGGTCGACTCCGGAACCGGACGATCCGCCCCTGGGGCATTCATCCGTGAGCTTCAGATGGTGGGATTGGGATCCGGGGAGCACGGACAGGGACCAGGACGCAGAGCGATACGCGATCATGGCCAGTGGCGAGATTATGAGTACGGAGGACATCGGTCACGAAGGGACGGATGATCCCGTGGAGATCGTATGCGTCGGCCCGTACAAGAGCCTGCCGCCGGACAGCACCATCAATTTCGTCTTCGCGTTCCTGGGGGGTCGGGACCTGGATCATTTGCGTACGTCCTCTGTAATCGTCCAGGAGGCGTACGAGAGCAACTACGTGATCCCCGGCCCTCCCTTCTCGCCGCGAATGGTGATCGCTCCCCGGAAGAACGCACTCGATGTTTACTGGGATGACTCCTTCGAGGGGCTTCCCGATCCGGCCGACTCCACGCTCTTTGATTTCGAGGGGTACCGGATCCACGTGTCCCGAAGGGCGGGGGCTGAGGACGAAGACTTCGTTCTCGTCAAGGAATTCGACATGCCGGGGAACGGGATCGGGTACGAGACCGGGTTTGACGATGTTCGCCTGGACGTACCCGTGGTCATCGATGGGATCGACTTCGAGTACTGCTATACCATCGATACCGTCAAGGATGGTTTCGAGTACTGGGTTTCCGTGACCGCCTTCGATACGGGCACGGAGAAGATCGGGAGCCTGGAGAGCGGGATCAAGCAGAATCTGACGATGGCCGTACCCGGCTCGTCGGCGGAGCCCAACCCGAGGAAGGTCCTGGTGTTTCCGAACCCCTATCACGGCGATGCCGTGTGGGACGGTGCCCGCGAACGAGAGGCATATCTCTGGTTCGCAAACCTGCCGGAGAGAGCGCTGATTCGGATCTACTCTTTGAGCGGGGACCTCATCGACGAGATCGATTTCAACGGAGAAACCTACGATGCAGGAAACATCTCGGCGATCCGGAGCACGGCGGGCGAGAGTCTTTCGTTCTCGGGCGGGATGTGCGCGTGGGACCTGATCTCACGCAATGATCAGCCGGTCGCGTCGGGACTGTATCTCTTTACCGTCAGCGACAGGGGAACGGGTGAGGCGTTTGTCGGTAAGTTCATGGTCATCCGGTGAAAAGGCGCAAGTTTGTCGGTAAGTTTATGGTGATCAGGTGAGGGGGAGTATGAGAACGCATACGAAGAGATGGGTGTGGATGGGCGCGGTCGTTGTCCTCGGCGTGTTCGCAATGGTGAATTGCGGGAAAGACGCTGCGGGGCCGATCACGGGTAACCGGCCGCCGGAGACGAGTGTGTTTCTGCCGCAGGACCCGGATACGAGTCTTTACATTCAGACACTGAGCTGGTGGGGCGAAGATAGCGACGGAGAGGTCACCCACTATCTCTTCCGGTTCCTGTGCGACTCGGGACCCTCGTACTCCGGTGACACGGCCTGGGTCACGACGACTCTCACGGAATCGACCTTCTATCTCCCCGTGTCCGACGGGGTTGCCCTGCACGTGTTCGAAGTCAAGGCGGTCGACGACGCCGGCGCGGAAGATCCGACGCCGGCCAGCGTGAACCTGCTCCTTCGCAATTCGCCCCCGCACGTGTATTTCGACGAAAGCATCCTGAGGGACGTAACGCTCCCGGCCATGACCTTCGCCTGGACGGCGTACGATAGCGTGGACGGCAGCGACACGATCTCCGAATTCCGGATCTGGCTGGACGGGGCGGACACGGTCTACTCGCTTCCAGGCTGGGCATCCGATCATACGTTCGGAAAGGACGACCTTCTGGACACCGTCGACAGAGACCGGACCGTATACCTCCAGGCCGTCGACAGCGGTTCCGACACCAGTGCGACGGTATCCTACACGTGGCATGTGAGACAACCGATCGGGAGAATCCTCCTGGTGGACGACGTGGACGTCTCGGTCCCCGGGGGCACCCTGATCTCGGATCCTTTCTACCGTGATGTACTGGATTCCCTGGCCTCCGGAGGCGAGCTGTACAGCGTGTACGATTTCGAGACCGACCGGGGCTTCTCCCATCAGAATTACATTTCGGCCACCCTGGAGTTGTTTGACGTTGTTCTGTGGTACACGGGGCTCGAGAACGACAACTCCCAGTTCTGGCTGTACCTGGAGTCCGGTACTCGCGAGTACTTGGACCGGGGTGGTTCGCTCGTGTTGGTGAGCATGTCGGCGCTGGGGTTCGAAAGCGCCATCACCGAAGAGTTCACCAATGAGTACCTGGGCATCAAGAAGGTCTTCATTGAGGATCCTATCTACCTGTACACGGACTTCCAGGTTCTTCCCACCTACCCCATCATACCGGCGGCGGGCAGCGGCCTGGATACACTGAGGACCATCCGCCCCCTGACCAAGGTCGAGATGTTCTCGGTGCACGACGACGCCATCCAGCTCTACCGCATCCCCCTGGGAGTCTATCCCGGTTGGGGTCAGGACGAAACGTGGTCGATCGGTGTGAGGAAGGACCTGCCCGGTGGCGGCAGTTCGATCTGTGTGAGCTTTGCATGGGAATTCTGTGATGGAAACGGCAACGGAAAGGCGGAACTGGCGAAGATCATTACTGATCTTCTACCGTAAGATGCGACGTACATGCGGATGCTCCGTCGCGTCCCGACCGGCGCGGCGAGGGAATCAGGAGGAGGTGATTCATCAAACAGCAACCGATCCCGATGTCGGAAGTGGAAGCACGTGTTCCGTAGTGGTAGGCCCCTGCCTAGGAGGTTTGTTATGCGCAAGATCCTGGTATTGACGGGTATTGCGGTGCTCATGGCGATACCTGCGGCCGCGCAGGTGGACACGACGACCATCTGCGATCTCAATCTCGGCAATGTCATCATCGGCACGGAAGTCTGGGTCGACAGTCTCGTCGTGCAGGCCATCGATCTGAAGCCGACGACGTTCGGACTCTACTGCCAGGAGGCGAACGGCTGTCCGGGGTATTCGAACGGGGAATGGAGCGGTGTTCTGGTCTACATGGGCGCCGATTTACCCGAGGTCGGGGTGGGAGACCTGATCTCAGTCTCGGGTACCTATGAGGAGTACAACGACCTGACCGAGATCGACAATGTGACCAACGAAACCGTCACGCTCATCCAGGCGGACTATGGACAGATCCCCCCGGTGCCGCTGACGACCGCGGACTTGGGGCTCTGGGCGGCAGACACCCTCTGCGAGAAGTGGGAAGGCGTGCGTGTTCTCCTTGACACGCTGGTGTGCACGGGCTACTACAACATGCCCGACTACCCCGAGGCTAATCTCGTGGAAAAGGAGGACTTCACGGGCCTTAAGGCCGTCACCGACACGATCCGGATCGACGACAAGCTGGCCATCCCGACACTCGCCTACCCGGCCCCCGGCGACTCGCTGGAGTATGTGATCGGGATGTGGAACTCTGCAAGCTACGGTGGTCTCCTTGAATACAACCTGATCCCGCAAGGCAATGAGGACATCGTCTACCTTGGGGATCCTCCGCCTCCGAACCTGGTCCAGGCGTACTCCGTCTCCGGAACGAGAGTCATCGCCTCTTTCGACCGCGAGGTGTCGGCAGAGACAGCCAGTGATCCGACGAACTTCTCGTTCCTGACGGTCACGGTGACGAGCAGCGTCCGGCACGGGGCCGACTACAGGTTGGTCTACATCAACCACACGGCGCCGGCGCCCGAAACCCCGGAACAGCTTCTGGTCTGCAACCTCGAAAACTCCGAAGGTGTTCCCATGTCGGAATGCCAGACAGCCGATTTCTACATTGGGGTCAATCCCATCTCCTTCGTTCAAACTCCAGGGGAGGGCGATACGTCTCAGGTCGTGGGGGAGATCGTGACGATTGCCGGACAGGTCACCGGCGGCTCCGAGGTGTTCACGCACTTCTACATCGGCACGCCTGGCGGCGGACCGTATAACGGCCTCTACATCTACGGCACCGACGCACGGCCCAGCCGGGGCGACAGTCTGATCATCGCGGGCTACGTCGATGAGTATTACGGTTTCACCGAGATCTCTGCCCCGATGTACGTCAGTAGCCCCATCTTCTGTACCACACCGGACATGCAGCCCGACGTTCTGGACATTTCGGTCCTGACGACACCCAGCCCCGGCGACACGGCCGAGGCCTGGGAGGCCTGTCTTGTTCGGGTCGAAGACGCGACGGTGTCCACGGCGCAATACGGGTTCAACATCAGCCGCGGTACGGACACCTGCGCGGTCGGCTATTACGGCGACTACGACTACTACGCTCACACCGGCGACAGTGTCAGCATCACGGGCCTTCTGCAGTACAGCTACGATGTGTGGACACTCCAGCCGAGGACGGATGCCGACATCGATACGCTGTTCCTGGCCGACGTCGCCATCGAGGATCTGCCGCTGCGGGTCGTCGAGTTCAAGAACTACCCGAACCCGTTCAACCCGGAAACCACGATCGAGTTCGGGATCGATTCTCGTGCGGAAGTGAATTTGAGCATCTTCGACGTCAACGGCCGCCTGGTCCGGACCCTGGTTCACCAGCCGATGGCCACGGGCAGCTACCGTGTGCGTTGGAACGGTGAGGACTCAAACGGTCAGGCTACGGCTGCGGGCGTTTACTACTGCCGCCTGCAGGCGGGCGAGCGTGTTGAGGTGAAGAAATTGGTGCTTGTCAAGTAGGGAGACGGCCGGAGAACCCGTTTCCCGCAACTGAGCCGGTTCTTCCCGGGCTTCTCCTCCTTGAGAGGCCCGGGAGGAACGCCCCAAAAAAGGGCCATGTATCCCGAGGAGGTGGTTCTATCGGTCGGATGAGACCAGTCTCGTTAGGCCGCTTCGGCGGCGAAATGTTCACGGAAGTTCAACTTTGAGGAGGTTGTACGAGATGAAGACTTTGATTGGTTTGTCACTCGCAGTCCTGTTGGCTGCGCCCGCCTTTGCGGAGCCAACAGACATCGCTGTCATCAAGGCCGTGGATGCTGATTGCGTGTCGGCGTTCGTGGGCATGCAGGTTACCGTTCGCGGCATCGTCAAGAACCTCGATGAGCTCGGCGTTTCCGGTCCCTGCGTCATCGAAGATGACACGGGTGGAATCCTGTTCTATGACTACCCGATTGTCGACTTCTTCGCTGTGGGTGACGACGTCACCGTGACAGCCTGGCTCGATCAGTACAACGGTCTGCTCGAGCTGGTCGACGAGCCCGACGTGGGCACCCCGCCCACCGTCACGATCAATTCCTCCGGCAACCCGACGGACCCGAACATTGTCGCGCCTAACGAGGCGATGAGCGAAACGTGGGAAGGATCGCTTCTCCGGTGCGATTGTGTGTTCTTCCATGATGCCGATGGCGTGACCATGTTCAACTACACCCACACCTTCGAGGATGCCTATGGCAACATCGGTACGGTGTATGAGGACAGCTCGACGGACCTCGGCACCATGGTGATTCCCTCCGGTTGGGTGGACGTCATCGGTGTTGGCGGCCAGTATGACAGCGACCCGACCGATGGTCTCTGCCAGGACTATCAGATGATGCCTCGCGGTACCCAGGACATTATCTTCGGTGCGTCTCCGACCGAGAAGACGTCGTGGAGTGCTGTCAAGGCGCTGTATCGGTAGCACATCTTGCTAAACCACACTCTCCTGAAGGGGGGTCCCGCCCGGGACCCCCTTTCATTATGCGATAGCCGAAAGCCGAGAACCGACAGCCGGATCACAAACCCCAGCCCTCGCTCCTCGCCCACGCCACTTGCCCTATGAGAATACTACTCAGCCCCGATCTCCGCCATTCGTCCATCCACCTTCGGATCGATAATGCCGGCCTCGCGCGCGGCGTCCATGATGACCTTGCTGACGGCGACATACAGAGATTCGACATTCTTAGGCTCAAACCCGAAATAGCGGTCGCTGTGCGTGACCGAGTAGTCCGGCGAAGCCACCCGGTATATTCGCTCCTTTTTCACCGGGCGCCCTCCCACCTCCGCACTTTCGATCACGACGTCACCCGCAGGCCCGCGCCTCCAGCGGTAGCGGATTCCCGAGACCTGAAGGAGCCCGCCCGCCTGGTTCGCCAGCGCCCGGGCGTTCGTCGCGGCCATCGTCAGAAGTTCCTCGCCCGTGCACATGAATACCATCAGCTGATTGTCGAAAGGCAGCATCTCCTTGATGTCGAGGGCCTTGACCGGCCCCTTCGGCAGGTGTTTCCGGATGCCTCCGCTGTTGATCACCGCGACATCGGCCTTGGCCGCTTCTCTCAGTCGGTCGGCGATCCAGTTGCCGATGTTGCTCTCCGCCCGGGAAGAGCCGAACCCGTCGACCGTGATGTCAGCAATGACGGCTCCATACAGATCGTCGATCTGCTGGTCAAACTGCACCGCCAGCGCCTCGACCTCGGGATTGGGCTTTGCCTCACTGACCCACATCGGGATGAGGTGTCCCCGGAAATCGGCGACCCGGTCTCCCTGGACGAAGACATCCAGGCGACCCAGGTAACGATTGTTCCCGCCCGCCTGAACGATGACCACCCCGCTCGTTTGCTCCGGCTCCGTGATTCTCGTATGGCTGTGCCCGCCGACGATCACGTCCACCCTGCCCGAGAGCCTCTCCGCCACCGCCTCATCCGTCTCGACGCCGATGTGGGTCAAGAGGATGATGAGATCCGTCTTCCGATCCACCTCGTCCAGAATTCTCTCGACGGAAACCAGCCCCGCCTCAACGAAGAGATCTCCGAGGGCCCCGGATCTGAGGTATCCGGATAGACCGTCCATGACGAGCCCGATGACGCCCACGCGTACACCGTCCAGGTTGTAGATCTCGTACCCCTTGTCGGAGAAAAGATCGCCCGACGGCTTGAAGACGTTGGCGCACAGCACCGGCATCTCGGTCAGGCCGATGAGTCCGCGGGTCACTTCCCACTTGTGGTCGAAATCATGATTGCCGAGACAAAGGGCGTCATACCCCAGGAGGTTGAAGAAGGCCGGCATCCCGCCTCCCCGGACTCCATTGTAGTCGAGATCGCAGATGGGGTTTCCGGTCATGAAATCCCCGGCGTCGAGAAGAAGACTCCGCTCGGCATCGTCCCGCTCGCGGCTGACGAAGAAGCTGGCCGCGGGGAACCCTCCAACCGGGGGATTTCCATCCACCCAGCTGGCAGGCGTTGCACGGTAGTGACCGTGGATATCATTCGTGTGGAGAATCGTGACCCATTGGCCGGGAGATTCGGTTTCCTTCTGCTTACATGCGGGGATGCAGACAAGAAAGGCAGCCGCAAGAACCGGCGTGAGCCACCGGCCCCATCGCTTGATCTGTGCAATGCGCTTCACGATCCCTCCAGGGTTCCGGGTTGTTGCGTTACTGGGATGTCCGACCTCCGTTGAAGAGACGAAGCTGTGGAGGTTCAAGCGGAAGATCCAGGTCCTCGAGAATCTGAACCAGCCACTCGGGCCGCTCGCGGGGAACCAGCCGGAGGCAGGAAACGCCGAAAGCGGCCACCAGTTCGTCGATCATGTCGTCTATTTCCGTCTGAAACGACTCGCTGAGATCCCGGGTCCCGTCAAAACTCGGGGGCTCCCAGATGGGAACCTTGACGAGCCGTGTATACGTCTTGAGCCACCGGGCGATCTCGGGCTCGAGGGAATCCACTCGCCCGACCTGGTGGACGAGATAGGCATAGTTGTCCAGCACGGATCGATCACAGATGACGGCGCGATACTTGTCCGCCGCGGCGATTTCCCGCGCGATCTGCGTGTGGAGGATCCATGCCTGGGCGTCGAGGGTGGTTTCCTGGTTGATCGGGAGAGGGCATTCCCGGGCGACTTCCTTGACGAAATCCACGGTGAAATCCAGGCGCTTGAGGCGCGCGGCCAAGTCGTAGCAAAGGGTCGTCTTCCCCACTCCGTGGGTGCCGATGAACGCGACCTTGAGCCGTCTGTCTTCCACGTCGCCCCCCGCGCGATGTTCCATGCCCGCCGCTCACTCTAGCAGGATTGCCCGGCACACTCAAGAAGGAACCGTCCACCGGCCCAGGGGCGGTCTTGCGACCCAGACGATCCAATCTGCGCTTCTGTCGCCGGCCTGTGGCCGCCGTGGATTGATCCCGGCGGCCGGCGCCGGCCCGCCCGGGGCGAATTTCCGCCATTCAACGGTTTGGCGAGGTAGAGCACCGCTTTGTTTTTCGAAGAACTTGTGTTATAATAGAAAGGGAACAGTGTTGTTCCCTTTGCCTCAGTCACCCTAGAAACGGAGTATACCGCCATGCGTCCAGTGTTCGCTTCAGTTCTGTGCCTGCTCGTCGTTTTCGCCGCCGTTCGGGCGGCCGCCGTTCCCATCGTCGAGATCCACCGCAATACGTCCACCGGACAACCGAGCGATCTGGGGACCGTCGCCACCATCAGCGGAATCGTCACCTCGCCCGACGGGATCTACAGTACGTACAACTGTGAGACGTACATTCAGGACGAGACGGCGGGGATCAATTTCTGGGTGAGCGGAGCGTACGGTACGTACAACCTGGCGCTCGGAGACAGTGTTACCATCACCGCCACCATTGCGTTCTACAATGGTCTGACGGAGATGGGGACGTCCACCGGGGAAGTCACCCTGGTCAAGCATTCGAGCGGAAACCCCGTTCCGCCTCCCCTCGTGATGACCTGCGCGGAGCTTAATTCCACCTTCCAGCCCGACTACACGGAGCCCGACGAGGGACGCCTGATCCGGATCAACAATCTAACCATCGTCTCGGGAAGTTGGCCCGTGACGACCCAGCCGAGCAATACGATCCTCGACGTCACCGACGGAACGGCGACCTGCATGCTCTTCATCGACAAGGATTCCGAGGTGAACGGATCACCGGCGCCGACGGGAGCTTTCGACTGCATCGGGATTCTGAAGCAGTACGACAGCTCCTCGCCCTACACGTCGGGCTACGAGATTTCCCCGCGCTACTCCACGGACATCATTCATCTGTCTCCCGGGCCCCTCTTCCTCGTGGCCCCGTACGTCAGCGATGTCACGGCGAGTACGGCGACCATCGAGTGGGAAACCGACACGGCCAGCGATTCCTGGGTCGACTACGGGTTGACGGCTTCGTACGGGTCGGGCGCGGGCCAGATCGGCGAGTCGGTCACCCACCACGTGGTGGAACTCTCGGGGCTCGGGGCCAATACGATCTACCACTTCAGGGCGCAGTCGACCGACGCCGCCGGGACGACGCAGAGCGACGACCGGCTCCTGGCCACGGCGTCGGACGTTGCCGGCGAGATTCACGTGTTCTTCAACGGCTCCGTCGACAACACCTATGCCCTTCCGGGCAACAACGCCCAGGGGAACGTGGACCTCCTGGATGAACTGCTGGACCGCATCCACAATGCACAGTACTCGATCGACTGTGCCGTCTACAGTTTCAGCCTGTCGGAGCTCGCCGACAGCCTGATCGCCGCTCATAACCGGGGTGTCGAGGTCCGCCTGATCAAAGAAGTGGATAACGCAGACACACAGGCCCTCCGCCTCGGCGCGGCCGGCATCCCCTGGATCAACAGCGACATCGGCGGCAATCACGGGGCCGCCGACGGGTACGGCGTCCACCACAACAAGTACTTCGTGTTCGACCACCGGGACGTGACCAGCCTCACGGACGACTGGGTCTGGACCGGTTCGTGGAACGTGTCCATCTCCGGCGAAGACGACATCAACAACGTCGTGCTTGTGCGGGACTTCGGGCTCGCGGAAGCCTACACGCTGGAGTTCGACGAGATGTGGGGCTCCTCCACGATGACGCCCAATTCCTCCGCCGCACTCCTCGGAGCCCGGAAGCTGGACAACACGCCGCACACGTTCCGGATCAATGATATCCTGTTCGAGCAGTACATGAGTCCGTCCGACGGCACCGCCTCCAAGATCATCGAGACGATCGGCGGCGCCGACAACAGTATCTATTTCTGCATCCTCGCCTTCACCCAGTACCAGATCTCCAACGCCATGAAGGATCAGCGCGATGCGGTCCCGGGCCTGGAGGTCCGCGGCGTGTTCGACGAGGAGGTCGGCACCTATGAGAGCGGCAGCAGCCAATGGTACCCCATGAGCGGTGACCCGGTGGCGTGGAACTACTGGAGCCCGGCGGCCGACGTATGGCGGGACACGTACCTCAGCAGCTCGAAGCTCCTGCATCACAAGTACATGATCGTCGACGCCAACTCGACGGACGACCCCGTGGTGATCACGGGATCTCACAACTGGAGTTTCTCTGCGGACCTGAGGAACGACGAGAACACCCTCATGATTCACGATCGCCTGATCTCCAATCTCTTCCTGCAGGAATTCGCGGACCGCTACCACGAGAGCGGCGGCACAGGTCCCCTGGGCGAGGTAACGGCCGTCGCCGGCGAATCGTCGAATGACCTCTTCGGCCCCTCTCTGGTCCTTCACCAGAACGTCCCGAACCCCTTCAACCCGACGACGAGCATCGCTTTCGAGAATCGGGTTCGAAGCCGGGTTTCACTTCGCGTCTACGATGCAACCGGACGGCGGGTCCGGTCTCTGATCGAGAATGAGAATCTCGCGGCTGGCGTGCACGTCGTGGGTTGGGACGGTACGAACGATCGTGGCGAGATTGTTGCCAGCGGCGTGTATCTCTACCGGTTGGACGGTGACGAACAGACCCGTACCCGGAAAATGCTCTTGCTGAAGTAGGAGAGAGTTCTGAGTTCTACGTGCTGAGTGCTAAGTGTTCTGAGTTCTGAGTTCTGAGCAGAGGGCGGCCGGCAGGCCGCCCTCTGTCATGTTTTTGGCGCGGGCCGCCCGCTTCTTGACACCGTCCACATGTACCGCTAGACTCACGGATGGAATCACACCCGGGAGACGCCGCAATGGGTACAAAAACGCGCACGTTCGGCACTTCGAAGCGCGAAAGTCACGACGCCACGGCCTACTACGCCCGGCGGCTTCACAGGGTCGAGATTTCAACCAGTACCGAGGTGAATTCTCCCCCGCCCGATGCGGTGGACCGGCTCTTCCATCACACCTCGGAAGAGATGCGAGAGCTGTCCGACAACTGCGCGGCCCTCATGGTGACCTCCCCTCCGTACAACGTCGGGAAAGACTACGACGGCGATCTTTCTCTGGAAGAGTACATGGAACTCCTCGCCCGGGTGTTCCGGGAAACTCACCGCGTGCTCCAGCCGGGCGGCCGGGCGTGCGTCAACGTGGCCAACGTGGGTCGAAAACCTTACGTTCCACTGGCATCCCACGTAACGCTGCTCATGCAGGATATCGGGTTCCTGCCGCGAGGCGAGATCATCTGGGTCAAGGGCAAGGGCGCCGGCGGTTCGTGCGCGTGGGGATCGTGGCGTTCGGCGAAGAACCCTACGCTTCGCGATCTTCACGAGTACGTGCTCGTGTTCTCCAAGGGCCGGTTCGATCGGGTGGCCCGGGGCGAGGACACCATCGACTCGGAGGCTTTCATGCGGAATACGCTGTCGGTTTGGGAGATCCCGGCCGAATCGGCAAAACGGGTCGGCCACCCCGCGCCGTTCCCGGTGGAGCTGCCCGGCAGGCTGATCGAGCTTTACACCTTCCGGGGAGAGCTGATTCTGGATCCCTTCTGCGGTGCGGGCGCCACGTGTGTCGCAGCGAAGAAACTCGGCCGCCATTTCACCGGCTACGACACGTATCTCGACTATCTCAACATCGCCCGAAAGAGAATCACTGAGGCGCCCGCCGGAGTCTCTCCCGAGCGTCCGGTCGGAAAAGAACGTTGAAGTCGCCCGGAACGGCTTTCACCCCCGGTCGCGCTCGCCTCAGATTTTCACCGCCGTACCCGAGGCGGAGATCATGAGCATGCCCTCTCGGACGACCTCGTAGTCCAGATCGACTCCCACGACCGCGTTGGCGCCCATTCGCTGGGCCTCGCCGGACATTTCCTGGAGCGCGATCTCACGGCCGTCCCGCAGCTTGGCCTCGTAGGCTCCCGAGCGACCCCCGATGATGTCGGTGACGCTGGCGAAAAGATCGCGAACGATGTTGGCGCCCATGATGGCCTCCCCGGTTACGACGCCGAGGTATTCCCGGATCGGCTTTCCATCGAGCTGAGGTGTCGTGCTGACAATCATGCTCTCCTCCTTGTCCGTCCACGGTGATGAGGCTCTCGAAGCCATCGTCGATTCTACACGCATGCTCCCGGAGTATTCAACACTCGTTCACCCGGACGCCGCTCCCCGGCCGCGTTTTCCCTGGCCTCCCTTTCACTTTTTTCCTACAATGGGCGCCTGAGGGGCTGTTGAAAAACCTCTCCGCGTGGTAACGCGGTTTCTCAAAGCGGACCGTCGGGTGGTCCACGGGCCGCTTTGGGAGGCCCTGAGACTTCAAAGAGGACTTCTTCAACGGCCCTCCCGGCTCATTTGATTCAGGTTCGGAAGCGTGCGATTCCCGGCCGCGGTCCCCGGAAAGGACTCCGTGAGTATATGGATCGACTCGGAATTCTCTTTCTCACCAACTTCCTTCCTATCGGCGGGTTCGAGACGCACCTGCTCTCCATCGTGCGGGCACTGGACAAGACGGCGTTTCATCCGGTTCTCTGTTGTCTGAAAGAGGGGGGACCGCTGGCCTCCGAGTTCAGCGCCGCCGGCGTGCCCGTCTATGAACGAATCCAGGCCCACAGGTTCGACCCCCTGGGCATTCCGCGATTGATCCGTATCATGAAACGGGAACGGATTCATCTCCTGGATACCGATCTGCAGCGCAATACCGTGTTTCTCGGGACACTGGCGGCCCGGCTTGCGGGCGTGAAAGCTCGCCTGATTTCCTGTCATGTCGTGAGCCGGCAGGACGGATCCCCCGTCGTCGGATGGCCGGCCCGAATCTCGATGGGGGGAATCGACCTCGTGATTGCTCTGTTCGAGGAGCACCGGCGGCAGCTGACCGAGGACGAGGGTCTTGCCCCCGAGAAAATCACGATTCTCTGGAACGGGGTGGACATGGAGGAGTACCAGCCGAGACCGCCCCGGGAGGGACTCCGGCGGGAGCTGGGCATCCCCGAGGATTCCCCCGTCGTTGCAATCGTGGCGTCGCTCTACGCCCTGAAAGCACACGAGGTGTTTCTCCAGGTCGCCGCACGGGTCCTGGAGCGGCATCCCAGGGCCCGTTTCCTCGTGGTCGGCGAGGGGCCCGAGCGGGCGCGATTGGAGAAGCTCGCCGAAGAGAAGAACCTCGACCGTGCGGTGCAGTTCCTCGGTCGCCGCAGAGATATGCCCGATCTGCTGACGATCATGGACGTCAATGTCCTCACCTCCCTCTGGGAGGCGGCTCCCATTTCCACTCTCGAGGCCATGGCGTGTGAGATCCCGACGGTGGCCACTCGGGTGGGCGCTCTGCCCGAGATGATTGTGGATGGGGAGACGGGATTTCTGCTGGATATCGGGGATGAGGAAGGGATCGCCGCGGCCGTCAATCGGCTTCTGGACGACCCGACGTTTCGGCGGCGGGTGGGTGTCGCTTCGCGCCGGAGAATTCGGGATCTCTACAGCATTGAAAAGATCGTGCGCGAGCGGGAGGCCATGTACCGCCGTCTGCTGGAGAGTAAGCGCGGGCTTCAACCGGCGGCGACCGGTCCGTGACTCCGGTCTCCCGCGCTCTTCAGGAGAGGGACGCCTGTTTTGAGCTACAGGTTCTGCGTCATATCCGAGGGACTGGGCGGCACTCCGGACGAAGGCATTAGGAACTTTGTCTCTTCTCTTTCCCGCGCGCTGGAGACAGAGCACTCGGTGCAGCCCGTGAGTCTCGACACCGGAGTGGGCACACCCGGCGACGTGAAGACGAATCGCCTTCTCCTGAGTGGAGCGCTGCGGCGGCGGCTCAACGCCTGCAAGCCGGATCTGATCCTCTACATTCCGCTGGCCTCCGCCACGCTGGGATCGTTCCTTCGATCCCGGATGCTCCGGTTCCTCCATCCCGGCGCCCCCGTCGTCATGGTGGCCCTTCAACCCAGACGCCATACGCCGTGGAAGCGCCTTCTCATCCGGCGCCTCCATCCGAACGCGTTTCTGGCTCAGGACGCTTCGTCCGTCGCGGAGCTCCCGGTCGCCATTCCCGCGAGCACGCTTCCGAGCGGAGTGGACACCGGCCGATTCCGGCCGGTGGCGTCCGAGGAGAAGACCCGCATTCGGCGATCCCTCGACATCGGGGAATCGGATTTCGTGATCCTGCACGTCGGCCACATTCGCCGGGAGCGAGGGGTGGCGGTGATGGGCGTTCTGGCCCGGCGGTTTCCCTGCCGCGCCGTGGTGGTCGGCAGCACTTCGACCGAGCAGGACGGCGCGCTGGCGGGCGAATTGGAGACAGCCGGCGTGCGCGTGATTCGGGAGCGCGTACCCGAGATCGAGCGACTCTACCAGGCCGCCGATTGCTACCTCTTTCCCGTCCAATCGGACCAGGCCGCCATCGAGATGCCGTTGTCCGTCCTGGAAGCCATGGCCGTGAACCTGCCGGTGCTCTGCACGCGGTTCGGCGCCCTGCCCCGGCACTTTCCAGAGGGGCGCGGGATCTGTTATGTTGAAGGCACCGAGGACGTTCCTCCACTCCTCGAAAAAGTGATCCAAGGGATTCCAGTTTCCACTCGGGAGCAGGTCATGCCCTTCAGCTGGGAAAACGTCGCCGCCGGCCTGGTCCGCACATTGGAAGGCTGGAGGATGCTGAGAGGAAAGAAATGAGCCAGGACAACGTCGCTGCCGCCCGGGTCACCGTCACCCGCCGATTGCCGAGGCGGGGCACGCTGATCTGCCTTCTCGGGATCGACGGTTCCGGTAAATCAACACAGGCCGCCGTTTTGGTCCGGTCCCTGCGGGAGCAGGATATTCCGGCCATTCACACGTGGGTCCGCTGGAAACCCATTCTGATGCTGCCCGTACGGTTCCTGGGTCGAATTCTGGTGCGGCGCAGAGGTGCCGGATCGCAGACGCACGACTACGAGGGGTTCACCGAGTCCAAGCGGGAGATCCTCCGGGGCCGCCTGCAGGCCACACTGTGGAAGCATCTGACCCTGCTGGAACACGCCATCCAGGTCTTCTTCAAGGTTCGAATTCCGATGGCCATGGGCAGAACCGTGGTAGCCGACCGCTACGTCTACGACACGCTCATCGACCTGTCGGTGAACCTGGACCGAGAACCCACGGAGCTTCTGAAGGAGCCGCTCCTTCGTCTCTTCCCGGTGCCCAATCTCTCGATCCTCCTCGATGTGAATCCTCGCGTGGGCGCCGAGCGGAAAAGTGATGGGACCCCCGAAGCCTATCTTGTCGAGCGGAGGGCACTCTACCGTTCCCTGTCGGATACGCTGGGCATGGAGGAAGTCGACGCGGAGCGCTCTCCCATGGAAGTCGAGACCGAAATCCGTCGGAGGATCTGGAAGCGAATGGGTTTCTGAAGAAAAGACATCCGGGGCCTACGAGCGCGATCCGTGGCTTCAATTCCGGAACGAGCATTCGAGCTTCGCACAAGTCGGGGCGCGGATCCAGATCTAACTTCTTAACACTAAAGAAGTTGCGGGATCCGGTCGATCAGTGGACGACAATGGGTCTCGACGAGGAGAGTCGATTGAGAATCCTCATGGTCAATAGCTTTCATTATGAGCGAGGGGGCGACTGTACATACACCTTTGCGCTCACTCGGTTGTTGGAATCCAAGAACCATGAGGTCATTCCGTTCGCGACGCGTCACCCCCGAAATCTCGCGTCAGAGTACGAGACGTACTTCGTCGAATCCGTGGACTACAACGCGCTGGAGACGGCCCGGAGTCCGGGCGCAGGCTGGCGCGTGTTGAGGAGGGCCATCGCCTCCGGCGAGGCCCGCCGAGCAATGGAACGGATTCTCGAGGACGTCCGGCCCGATCTCGCCCACTTCCAGGGCATCCACCGTCACCTGACGCCCTCCATCATCGGTCCCCTCAACGCCCGGGGGATTCCGATCGTCTGGACACTCCACGACTACGTGCCCGTATGTCCCAACACTCACTTCTACTGCCGGGGAGAGATCTGCGAGGCGTGCCGGCCCGGCCGGTTCTACCGGGCCTTTCTAAGGCGATGCAAGCGCGATTCGCTGGGGGTCAGTCTGGCCGCCGCCATCGAGGCCTACGCGCATCGGTGGATGCGCGTCTATTCGCGGGTCGACCGCTTTGTCGCTCCCAGCCGTTTCCTGGCCGGGAAACTTGCCGAGCACCGGTTTCCCTCGAAAAACATCACGGCGATTCCCCACTTCATCGAGCTGGACGAGTTTGAGCATTCGACGTCCGACGACGGCTTCGCCCTCTTTGCCGGTCGCCTGGCCGAGGAGAAGGGTCTCAGGACGCTCATTCGAGCCAAGGCGATTCTGGGACGGGGCGAGCTGCTGATCGTCGGCGACGGGCCGCTCAAGCAGGAGCTCGAGACCACCGTGTCGGAACAGAAGATCACGGGGATTCGCTTCCTCGGGTTGAAGAGTCGCGAAGAAGTCCGGGCGTTGGCTTCGCGAGCCCGCTGCCTGCTGCTCCCCTCCATATGGTTCGAAAACTTCCCCTTCGCTGTCATGGAATCGTTCGCTCTCGGCAAACCCATCGTCGCCTCCAGAATCGGCGCGATCCCTGAACTTGTGAGCGACGGCCGGGACGGCCTCCTGGCCTCTCCGGGAGATGCTGAGGATTTAGCGGACAAGCTGGGTAGATTGCTTGCCGATAAAGAATTAGCCCGGCAACTCGGCAGAGAGGGCCGAGCCAAAGCGGAGAGGGAGTGGAGCCCAGAGGTCCACTACCGCCGCCTTGAGGCTGTGTATCGGGTTGTCATGTCCGATCGCTGAAATCCGTGGCTTTGGTTGACTCGACTAAACGGCAGCGGTATGATCGCTGATTGAGTCTAGACGCCGGCCTCTGCTCCTTGCAGAACGTGCCTTGCGCACAGGCTTGCCAGCGGAGCCGAAGAGCGAAGAGTCATACATCGACCGTGGTGGAGGGGACCGTATCGTTCCCGGGATGCCGTGTTCCGGGATTCGCGTCCGCGTCTCCCCATTGCTCCGCCTGGATGAAGCACATGGCCGGTTGGCGACAACCCGCATCGTCCGGGCCAGGGGGTTGTGGAGTGTTTCAATCTACCGACGGAGCCGTAATCGTCACCTACCGTTGCAATGCTCGCTGCTACATGTGCAACACGTGGGAGCATCCCTCCGATCCGAAGATGGAGATCTCCCCGGAGATCATGGACAAGCTGCCCGCGAATCTGGGGCGCATCAACATCACCGGCGGCGAGCCCATGCTGCGCACGGATATCGAAGAGATCGTCGCCGTTCTCTCCAAGAAGACCAACCGCCTGGAGATCAGCACCAACGGATACTTCACCGACCGGATTCTGGACGTCGCCAAGAAGTTCCCGAAGGTTGTGATTCGAGTGAGTCTGGAAGGCCTGCCGTCCGCCAACGATGAGCTTCGAGGCATTCGCGACGGTTTCGACCACGGCCTCCGCACTCTCCTGAAGTTGAAGGAACTCGGGGTCAAGGACATCGGCTTCGCCATCACGGTGTCCGATCGAAACGCCAAGGATCTTATGGAACTCTTTGCACTGGCCAAGGATCTGGATCTGGAGTTCGCAACGGCGGCCACCCACAATTCATTCTATTTTCATAAGGCGGACAACCGCTTCGAGAACCAGCAGATGATCGTCGGGGAATTCCGGAGACTCGTTCTGGCCTTCCTGAAATCGTGGAAGGTCAAGAACTGGTACCGGGCGTACTTCAACTGGGCGCTGACCCGGTACGTCCGCGGGAAAGATCGGATTCTCCCCTGCTCGGCCGGATCGGATATGTTCTTCCTGGACCCGTACGGTGAGGTCTTTCCGTGCAACGTGATGGAAAGGTCCATGGGCAACCTCAAGGAACAGACTTTCCAGGACATCTGGAACAGTGAGAAATCGCAGCAGGTTCGCGAACAGGTGGCACACTGTCCGCTCAACTGCTGGATGACCGGCACCGCCGGCCCCGCCATGAGACGGAACATCTGGATCCCCACGAAGTGGATCATCAAGAACAAACTGAAGATGATGTTAGGCAAGGAGATTCTGGGCGAAGAGGAAATGTAACCGGGGACGCCGCACCGAGGGTTCCCGCGGGCGCCAGAGGCCGCAGCATTGTCCACCCCCGCGCACACAGACCGCAAGATTCGCGTTGCCATGATCGGGCACCGGGGAATCCCCGCGACCTACGGCGGCGTGGAACGTCATGTGGAGGAGTTGGCCACACGGCTGGTCGCGCTCGGCTTCGAGGTCATCGTGTACTGCCGCTCCGGCTACACACCTCGGATGAGGGAATATCGGGGCATCCGGATCATCCGCCTTCCGACGATCAACCAGAAACATCTGGAAATGATCGCTCACACGTTCCTGTGCGTTCTCGACCTTCTCCTGCGGCGCCGCGTCGACATCGTCCACATCCACAGTGTCGATCCCGCGCTTCTGACGCTACCGGCCGGGTTGGCGGCAAAGACGGTCGTGACGTCCCACGGGCAGGCCTACCGGCGGGAAAAATGGGGAGCGTTCGCGAAGGCCATGTCCCTCTGGGCCGAGCGCGTGTTCACCCGTTGGGCCGACGGCGCCATTTCCGTTTCGAAGACCCTCAGGAAATACTACAAGGAGAAGTACGGGCGCGACGTCACGTACATTCCGAACGGCGTGACGATCAGCGAACCCTCCGGTTGGAACGAGCTGGAGAGCTTGGGGCTCGCCCCGAACCGATATGTTCTTTACGTCGGTCGCCTCGTTCCCACCAAAGGGGCCCACATGGTCATCGAGGCGTTCGGGGGTCTGGAGACGGACCTTACGGTGGCCATCGCCGGCGGAAGTTCGCACACGTCCGAGTACGTCGCCCGCCTGGAACGCATGCGGAACGAGCGGGTTCTTCTGCTCGGCTACCAGTACGGGACAGCGCTCCAGCAGCTGTACGAGAACTGCCGGCTGTTCATCATGCCTTCGCAGATCGAAGGCCTTCCGATCACGCTTCTCGAGGCCATGAGCTACGGAAGGCCGATCCTGTTCAGCGACATCCCGGAGAACATGGAAGCCGCCGAGGGGGTGGGCGTGTCCTTCCGTTCGGGAGACGTGGCCGACCTTCGAGAGAAGATGCAGTACTGCCTCGATCATCCCGACGAGCTACGGGAGCTGGCTCTCAAAGCTCGCGAGCGCGTGATCCGGGACTACACCTGGGATCACGTCGCGGACGAACACGCGAAATTCTACAGGGAACTCCTCTCGAAGTCCTAAGTCAAGATCAAGAGCCTTCCACAGATTACACAGATTACGCAGATGGGAAGCGGATAGACCTTCTGGTGGGGCGGATCACGGATCCGCCCCACCAGCCCAGGCGATACGGTGTGCTACACACCCAATGCGCCTGGGAATGGCAGCTGAAAGAGGAAGCTCGGAGCACTCTCAATCAGGCGCCCTTTTGTGTCGCCTTCGCGTGGAGGCAAAGTCTTGCCTCCACGGTTTTCCAATCTGCGTAATCTGCGGAAGGGGGTTCGCCCTTATGGCTTTCGAACGATGAGGCTTTGGCCGTCGAACGGCTCATCTGTGGAAACACCCAGCAAATCGAGGATGGTCGGGGCGAGATCCTGGACGGAGGGTTGGCGCGCGACGAGACGGGTGCCGGTGCCCGCCAGAAGAAACACCCCCTCCAGGGTGTGGCCGCCGGAGATCTTCTTGTGGGTGGGGTTCACCGTAATGAGATCTGTGTGAAGGGCCCAGTTGACGCCGTACGCGCCATCCATCTCAAAGAGCACGTCGGGATAGACATCGAGACGCCGGCCCTCGTGGATGTCCTCCCTGCGCTTCGCCCAACGGACGACGGTCTCACCGGTCTCGGGATCCTCAATGGCCAGGATCTCCGCGATGAGCGTATCCCGGAACGTCTCGTAGTCCATTCCCTTTGCGCGCAGGCGCTCCCGGTTGACCTCAATTCCCCCGAAGGGATTCGTTCCGGCGAAGTAGGACGCCTGGGCAAGATTCTCTCCCCAGGAGACAATGTGGGCGGATTTCTTCAGCGCCTTGCGGTTCGGCACAAACCTCGCCAGCCGGAACATCCAATCTTCGAGATCGTGATCGTTGACGAACTGGAGAGCCGCATTCTTGGCGCGCTCGAGGATGTAACGATGGTCAAAGCGGCCTCGCGCTTTGGAGACCAACCATCCCCGGCGTCTCAAGAGTTCATTGAAATTCACGACCTTGGTGCAGCGTCGCCCATGACCGTGATCGCTGATGACAAGAACGCCCGTATCCGGGCCCGAGGCGGCCAGAAGATCGCCGATCAGAGCGTCGAATTGCCTGTACGCCCTCTCGATGGCGCCGCCATACGGGTTTTCTCCGGGATACGTGGGATCGCCGGTGTCCTCGAAGCGCCAGAGGAAATGCTGTGTGCGGTCGAGGGTGAGGAAGCACACGAATCCGAGATCCCACTCCACATCCCTGAGAAGGCGGATGGAAAACTCCGCCAGCTCGCGCGTCAGCGATTCGGTCCGCTGAATGAATGCGGACAGCGTTTTTCGCGTCGGGAAATCCACGATCCCGCCCAGGGGCGGCAGCGGAAGACGAGCGGCGATCTCGGCGGGAACCACCTGCGACTCCCCACCCTCAAACACCGGGCCGCTCACCATCGGGCCGTTGAGCTCCCAGGGGGGATACGCCAGGAAAGGATTGACGATGCAGACCTTCTTCCCCGCCCGGCTTGCCAGGTCCCAGAAAGTCCGGCCCCGAAAGAGTTTCGCATCGATACTGGACTGCTTGAAGTTCTTGTCGAGGTAGTTGAAGGACTCGAGAATCCCATGGTTGACGGGAGATTCCCCCGTATAGATCGTGAGCCAGGACGGCACCGAATCCGGCGGGAAGGGCGCGCGAAGCCTGCGCCGCTCTCCCTGTCTGGAGAGTTCGGCGATCGCGGGAAGGTCCCCCTCCCAGCGGTCAATGAGATGGGGTGACATTCCGTCGACCCCGATGACGAGTAACCGCTTCACCGTACCCTTCCAAAGGTGTAAGTGCCCGCACCCGCATCCATTGGGCTACCGTAGCACGGGCCCCGGAGCCCGTCAACGTCATTGGGACTGCGCCGGGCAAATGCCTTGCCCGTCCCCCGCCCCTGTGCTACGCTACCCGGCAACAGATTCATCGACCATTCCACCGCCGGTTCTTAAGCTCCTCCCCTTCTTCGAGAAGCGGAGCGAGGGGGATTCACGATCCATGCGGAAATACTCCCGGGAAGACCAAATCGATGTTCTCAAGACCCTGAAACTGGCCGATCTCCATCGTCACTTCGACGGAAGCGTCCGGCCCGAAACACTGTGGGCGTTGTCGCAGAAGTATTACTCGGCCATTCCAGGCCTGAACTTCGAGGAGTTCCGGCGGTACCTGTGCTACGACGCGGAGAAGGATCGATCGCTGATCGACTACCTGGACAAGTTCGACGTTCCCCTCCAATACACGCAATTCTATGACAACCTGCTGCAGATTTCCTTTGAGATTGCGGAAGACGCCTATGCCGGAGGCGTTCGCACGCTGGAATTGCGGATCAATCCGGCGATCCACACTCGGGCCGGCTTGACCACCCGCCAGGTTCTGCACGCGGTCCGCAAGGGAATCATGAAGTTTCAGAAGGAACACGCGGACTTCGATGCCGGTATCATCGTGATCGCACTCCGGAACCACGGGGGCAACATGGCCCGAATTCTCCTGAGGGAGATCGCGGGGGAACACCACCGGTATCACGACCGCGTGGGGGTCGTTGGGTTCGACATTGCGGGGGCCGAACGACCGTATCCTCCCATTCTCTTCACCGGGGCCTATGAACTGGCGGCCGAGATGGGGTTCTTCAAGACCGTTCACGTGGGAGAAGACGAAGGTCCGGAGCGCATCTGGGAAGCCCTGGACTGTCTCGGACCCCAGCGACTGGGACACGCAGTGAGCGCCGTCCGGGACCCCGCGCTTCTCCGGAGGTTGGCTCGGGACAATATCCTCGTCGAGGTCTGTCTATCGTCAAACCTCCAGACCGGCGCGGTCGACGCCATTCGCGAACATCCCCTGCCCCGTTTTCTTGACGCCGGGGTTCCCTGCACGCTCTGCACGGACAACACGACCGTCTCCTCGACCAACCTTGTCCAGGAATACCTTCTGGCCATCGAGTCCTTCGCTCTCACCGAGAGCGATGTCCGGCGCCTGATTTCCATGGGCCAGGACTGGAGCTTCGTGCGGGGCCATGCGCGGACCTAGCCGAAGGGACTGAACCGAAACCCTTCATCCGCAGATTGCGCAGATTGGAAAACGGTGAGGCAAATCCTTGCCTCACCGGGAGGACCTCCATGATCCGGGTAATCCGTGTAATCTGCGGCTGATGGTCTTCTCTCCTTCCACTGCTCAATTCTCGGTATCGTCCGCGTCTTCTGCATCCTCGAAGAACGGACTTTCGATGGGCTTCTTCTTGAAGCTCTTGAGCTCGTCCTCCATGTTCTTCATCTTCTCTTTCTTCTTCCCGTCTATCTCATCCGATTCAAAGAGATTCTCCAACTTCTCCTGTTTCTCCCGAAATCGTTTCTCGAAGTCCTCGATGTCCTGCTCCATCCCGGGCATCTTCATTTCCCGAGGAAGTTCTTCGAGATGGGTGTGCTCGACAATCTCGAACCGGTCGTCGAAGGCAGACTCCACCGTCCGAACGATGTTCTTTTCCTCCAGCCCCCGGATCACCTGCCCGACAAACTCAGGCGAGAGCCCGAGGAGTGTCCCGATTTCCCCGAGCGTCGGCGGGCGGGATTCCCGGTGGGAGATCACGCGAATTGCGGCAACGATCAGATGTCCCAGCTCATAGACGGGTCCGGATGTCATCTTCCTCCTCTCCGGGAAAGACCGTGGTCGACGATGCGTGCATAGGATAGAGAATCGCTGCCCTCCGGAGCAAGGGAAAGATGAACATGTCGAGCCGAAGAACAGGCCCCTTCGCCGCAGACTGCACAGATTCAAGAACATCAAAGGCAATCGGCGGCCGGGTTCATCACCCGACGCGGAAACCATGCGACGGAATGAGCGGGGCGTCACGTTCACCCGGAAGGGGTCGTTTAGAGACAACAACCCGTGATGGTCGTCAGGAGCATAGTGGAACAAGCGCCTGGGATGTTCCCGGTGAGGCGGAATCTTGTCTCAACACACTGCCCATCTGCGTAATCTGCAGCTCGTGGGTTTTCTCTATCTGTGCGGGGTTCTGGAAGGGGCGGCCCTGGGGGCCGCCCCGTAGAGGAGGATTCCAGACTTCGGGCAGGCCATGCTCTGCCGCAAAGATCTTCGACACCGCAGTGCGAGTCTCCTGCGGGTCAGTCTTCCTGTTTGAACCGATTCTTGACCTGTCCCCAGGACTCGTTCTCATTTCCGGCCGTGTACCCAAACTGAATGGTCAACGTGATCCCGCTGTTGTAGAAGTGGCAGTCCGGGTCGAATCCCAATCCAATATCGTGATACTCGTCGATCAGAACCCCGTAATCTGCCTTCGTCCGTAGGTTCTCGGGACCGGATACTCCTGGGGCGTCCAGGGGGAACACTTGCAAGGACAGTGCCAGTCGTAGGAAGAAATGTGCTGTGTGCAATTACACGCCTATCAATGGGTTGGGGAATCGGCGCAAAAACGGGGGAGACCTTCGGACGTTCTCGATTGGGGGATTTCACCCGGGACCGGGCGATTTGGCCACAGAGAGAGAGGATGAGCCCAGAAGAACCCTTTCTTCGTGACCTTCGCTTTCTTCGTCACCTCCGTGTCGAAAGCTTCCGGCATCTCGAATCTGTGATCATCTGTGAAA
>Ga0180432_10002187_pt1 | contig 29639 bp, 17 predicted proteins | sample SS_ome_10_FD_132414 | JGI IMG/M metagenome (GOLD analysis project Ga0180432, IMG submission 132414) | Hypersaline lake sediment archaeal communities from the Salton Sea, California, USA - SS_1_MS_2 metaG | ecosystem: Environmental > Aquatic > Non-marine Saline and Alkaline > Hypersaline >...
GCTGGCAGAAGAGTATAAAGGGGGAGAAGTGGATATTGGTGAAGATAGCGATTTAGTTTATTTTCCAGAAAAGTATGATCAGGAAAATCACGGCGGAAAAACCAAGAAGGAAATTATAGAAAAGACAGATGGCTGGGACATAATGTTTATAGAAGATTTATCGGATTTGCCAGCAGAAGGCAAGGGAAAAGAAGTTGGCGGAAGAAAGCAATTGGAAGCGAATAAAACGCCGGAGCAATATTTAAAAAAAATGAAAGAAGACGAGCAATACGCGGGAGAGAGCGGCATGACGCCTGAAGCTGAGCTGGCATATTTTATGCATTATTTGCAGAAAAATAATCAGGTAATTGATGATTGGGAAGGCAGCGGTAAAGTTAATTGGAATTTAGGCGGATATTTAAAAAGCTCGGGCGGCGTTTGCTGTTCAAGCTGGCTTCGGTCTGGTCGGCGGATGCGCCTGTTTTGGGTCGGTTCTGGTCTTCCCGATGACTTTCGCGCGGTTCGTGCCTCGGTCAGGATTTAGGATCTTGACCTTTGATATTTGATCCTTTTTTTGTTTTTTTTATCTTTGTTTTTTTAAAATCGGTGAATACAGGCTTACCTCGGAGTAAGCTACCGAAACGTGTCTACTATTGAATTATAGTAATATGTTTAATACAAACCTGGGCGGCATTTGCTATATTTCATGGTATAATATTAATAACAATAAAAAATTTGTAATCAATTTTTAACATCTAACTTTTGACTTGTAACTTATATTTATATGGAGGGTAAAAAAATAGAAGAAGAAATTAGACAAATAAAATCTTTATTAAAAAGAAATTTGGAATATTCAAGACAGGCAATAGAAATAGCTGAGAGAAACAAAAGATATATTTTGTGGATCAAGATTATTAATCTGCTTAAATTAATTGTAATTTTAATTCCTATTATTTTGGCCTTAATTTATTTGCCGCCAGTTGTAAAAGAATTTGTAGGCAAATATAAGGATTTATTCGGACCAGGAGGATTTTTTATAGAATATTTTTCTAAATAAAACAAAGACCCACCAAGTGCTCGGTGGGTTTTATAATACTCCTGTTTGATTACTAGAGGTGAACTTCGAAGATCTTGGATTTCGGATGCCTAGAATTCCGGCCGTTGACCGGGCTGAGAATCCGTCGTCCAATCATTCGACTGATCGCCCTTTTCAATCCCCTGCAAGTTCGGGGCAGATGGCGCGCCATTGGCAGCGTGCTCAGATCCTCATCATCGAACTGATCTGGATCTGGAACTGCTACCCTGACAGCCACCTTGCCGACAACCTCGACAGGCTTGGCATGCGAGCCAATGAACTGAAAAAAGCGGGCAATCTCCATTTCTCTGGTCATTCGTGACCTCCCTTTATATAAAAATGAACTTCAGAGTAATCATATTATAATAACATATTTTTATAATTAAGTCAATAGATTTAGCTATTATTTATCTAATTTTAGCTATTTTTATATGATTATATTATGACTTTTAATTATGTAAAATTTAGTGTAAAATATAAGATATGGATTTTGCACAAGTGGTATTAAATACTGTACGAAAAGTGCCAAAAGGCAAAATAACAACCTATAAATTGCTTGCAAAAGCTTGTAATAAGCCAAAAGCAAGCAGATCAGTGGGAAGAGCATTAAATAAAAATAAATGTTCATTTTTTGAAAATATTGCTAAAAATAAAATGATCCCCTGTCATCGAGTAATATATTCTAATGGCAGAATTGGTGGATTTTCGAAAGGTGTTGAAAAAAAGATTGTATTATTAGAAAAGGAGGGAGTTTTGGTGCAGAATGGGCGAGTGTTGGAGTTTAGTGAAAGATTATATGAATTCAAAGATTAATTATATTAAATTTAGTTATTGGGCGTTGGGATTGGCAGCCAGTATAGTCATTAGGTTTTCTAAAGACAAATGGCCAATGACAGAACTGGCAGCTTTTGACTAAAGCCCAATGACCATTCAATAATATGGACAAAACTAAAAAATCTTATTCAAAAAAATTTGTTGTTTTTATTGTAATTGTCTCATTATTTTGGGGCAGCTTAGCTGGTGCTTTTTTTGGTTTTATAGGCGGTGTATTAGGACCAAATTTATTGTCACCTTATATATCCAAAACTTCATGGGGCCAAGCATTAATTGAGCAGGGCACAAAAAATATAACATTACAAATTGAAGAAGAATCAGAAACAATTGATGTGGTTGAAAAAGTATCGCCTTCAGTTGTCAGTATTGTAATATCAAAGGAATTAGATAATTTTTATAATATTAGCGGACCATTTGATTTTTTTGACAACTTTTTCCCCTTCTTTCAAAGAAGATCACCTCAGCCAGAAAACGATGAACCAATAATACAAAAAGTAGGAGGAGGAACAGGATTTATAATTTCTGAAGATGGCATGATATTAACAAATAAACATGTGGTTGATGATGAGGATGCTGAATACACAGTAATTTTAAATGATGGCACTGAATATGAAGCAACAGTTTTAGGCAGGGATTTTACAAATGACATTGCAGTGATAAAAATTGAAGCAGAAAATTTATCAGTTGTTGAATTGGGTGATTCAGATGATATAAAAATAGGACAAACAGTAATTGCTATTGGAAATGCTTTGGCAGAATTTTCAAATACGGTGACTAAGGGAGTAATCAGCGGAATTAATAGAGAAATAACTGCTGGTACCTCGACTGGCCAGTCAGAAGAAATTAGAGAGGCTATCCAAACTGATGCAGCGATTAACCCAGGCAATTCTGGCGGACCATTACTGAATTTGAAAGGCCAGGTGATTGGCATTAATACAGCAATGAGCCAGGGCGGACAATTAGTCGGTTTTGCCATACCAGTTAATACAGCTAAACAAATTATTGAAAGTGTGAAAGAACATGGTAGAATTGTCAGACCATGGCTAGGGGTTCGTTATATTCCAATTAATGAACAAATTGCAAAAGAAAATAGTTTAGACTTTGATTATGGAGTTTTAATTTTGCGAGGCCAAACTCCAACTGAATTAGCTGTAGTTCCAGGTAGTCCGGCTGATAAAGCAGGTTTAATAGAAAATGATATAATATTAGAAGTCAGTGGGCAAAAAATTGATGAAGATCATTTGCTCCCTTCAGAATTGTCAAAATATTCTCCAGGAGAAGAAATTGAATTAAAAATATTTCATAAAGGAGATGAGAAAAAAATAAAAGTTAAACTTGAAGAAAGAAAGCAGTAATTTATGGAAGATGTGTGGGAAAAGAAAATTGAATCTTTATCAAAGGTTTTAAATATTTCAAAACTTGATAAAGAAATAAAAAAGCTTGAACAAAAAATGGCCAAGCCGCGCTTTTGGGATGATCAAAAAAAAGCAGCAAAAATTTCAAAAGAGGCAAATTTTATAAAGGAAACAATTGAAAAATTTGAAAGTTTACGAAAAGATTTAAAGGAGTTAAAAGAGTTAAAGAAGTTAGCAAAAGAGGAGTCAGCCTACGCCAAGGCTTCGGCCGACAAGGAAAACTGGGATAAAGAATTAATTGAAAAGGAAAAACAAATTGAAAAGTTATATAACCAGCTTGAAATACAGGCTTTATTTAGTAGTAAATATGATAAAGAAAATACATTGCTTAGTATTTATGCTGGCGCAGGCGGCACAGATGCCCAGGACTGGGCAGAGATGCTGCTTCGAATGTATTTAAGGTATGCTGAAAAAAAAGGCTGGAAAACACAGATTATTGAAATTTCCGCTGGTCAAGAGGCTGGCATTAAATATGTGACCATGGAAATTCAAGGCCCATTAGCATATGGGCATTTAAAAGCAGAAAAAGGCGTGCATCGCCTGGTTCGAATTTCTCCGTTTGATGCAGAGAAAATGAGACACACTTCATTTGCCATGGTTCAGGTTATGCCAGAGATCGAAGAGGAAGTTGAGCTTGAAATTGAAGAAAAGGATTTGCGATTGGATACGTTTAAGTCAGGCGGCCATGGCGGCCAGGGCGTAAATACAACTGATTCTGCAGTTCGGATTACCCATATTCCAACGGGTATAGTGGCTGTTTGCCAAAATGAGAGATCACAAGCGCAAAATAAAGAAACCGCAATGAAGATTTTAAAATCAAAGCTTCAGCATTTTTTTGAAACAGAAAAAGAAGAAGAACAAAAAGAAATCCGTGGTGAATTTACTGAAGCTGCCTGGGGAAATCAGATCCGGTCTTATGTTCAGCATCCATATCATCATGTTAAAGACCATCGGACAGGCTATACGGTTGAGGATGTTGACGAAGTTTTAGATGGGGAACTGGATGAATTTATTTTGGAAAAATTAAAAAAGTAACAAATAAGTAAAATTTTAATATTTTCATAAAACAGGCCTAGTGCCTGTTTTTCGTTTGTCATTGATTTATATAGCCATTTTGCTAAAATATAGATAAACTTAATCATCAACAAAATCTATGTCAAAAAATGAAAAAATTTCTTTAATTATTATTTTTGTCCTGGCTATTATTATTATTGCTGGAGGTGTGTATTTTTGGTGGGATTCGAGAACCGTAGAAGTTCAAAAGGTGATAGAAAAAATTGAAGAACGAGCTGAAGATATTGTTGTCACCCCAGAGGCAGAAGCTGGAAATTTCGCCACTTATCAGGAGGTTGAAGTTAGTATTGATCCAAAGGTAGCTGCCTACACTGTAAAACCAGATTTTAGCGATGTTGAAAATTATGACCAGTTTACATTTTCAGACAGCGCAGAAGAGCTTTTATTAAAAAATTATTTTGCAGTAGTTCCGACATATAATGACGAGTTTTTCTCAATTTATGAATCAAACCGATATGATTTAATTCCGAGCTTCATAACCACTGATTCAGTGCTGCATAATTATCATCTGCTTTTCAATTATTTATTAAAAAAAGTTGAAAAAGAAAAATTATATCAGGCAGCTATAGATTTAACAGAGGAGATGCTGGAGGCATCAGAGAGACAGTATGAAGATTTAAAAGATACAGATTGGGCAGATTCAGCGAAGAGAAATATTGCATTCTTTACAGTCGCTAAAAATTTATTAGACGAGGATGCAGATATTGATGAGCTGGTTGAAGATGAGGTTGAAACTGAATTAAATTTAATTAAAGAACATGCTGGTATTAAAGAATCAATGGTGATAAATATAGGACAAAACATTGAGGCAATTGACGCTTACCGGGAAGATTATTCCCAATACATTCCAAGAGGGCATTATACAAAAACAGAAGAATTAAAAAAATATTTTAAGGCTTTAATGTGGTATGGCCGGATTAATTTTAGATTAAAGAGCGATGAGGAAACAAAATCATCTATTTTAATGACCCAGGCTTTAAGAAATAATAAAGTAGCTTTTAAAAATTGGGAGATAATATTTAATCCTGTTAGTTTTTTTGTTGGTAAAACAGACGATTTGACTTTTTATGATTATGATTTGATTTATGATCAGGTATATAAAGGCAACAGTTTGACAGATGTTGAAAAATTTACCCAGTTTAAATCTGCTGTAAAGAATTTAGATAAGCCAAAAATTAATTCAATGCCAATTTTTCAGTCTGAAATTATGCCAGACCGTGAAGAGGAAATTTTTGGCTGGCGATTTATGGGCCAGCGGTATACGATTGACGCTGAGGTTTTTCAGCATTTAATTGACCGGGAAGTAGAAGACAGGATGCTGCCAAAGGGTTTGGATATTCCTGCTGCCTTTGGTTCAGAATTGGCATCAGATCAGCTTGAATCTGAAGGTGAGTTTGAATACCCTGGCTATGAAACAAATTTGAAATTAATGCAGGATTATGTAAAAACTTTAGAAGTTGATATTTGGACTCAAAATTTATATTGGGGCTGGCTTTATACTTTAACTGATTTGATTGATCCAGTTGATAAGGGTTATCCGAGCTTTATGACAAACCAGGCCTGGCAGTATAAAGATTTGCAGACAATTTTGGCCAGTTGGACTGAATTAAAGCATGATACGATTTTATATGCTAAGCAAGTTTATGCAGAACTTGGCGGTGCGCCAGAAGATGAGGGGGATGATAGAGGTTATGTTGAACCACGGCCTTATGTTTATGCCAGATTAGCTTCTTTGTTAAAAATGACTGCTGAAGGTCTTCAAGTCAGACAATTAATTGGTGAAGATGACATTGCTTTATTAGAAAGATTTGAAAAATTAGTTATAGATTTGAAAGAAATAAGTGAAAAAGAATTAAATGGCCAGAAATTAAGCGATGAGGATTACGAGCTAATTAAATATTTTGGCGGTGATCTGGAGCATTTATGGCTGGAAGTTATGCGAGATGAGGGAGTAACCAGCCGTGCTCAGACAAATGATAATCCAGCTGCTTTAGTAGCAGATGTGGCCACTGATCCGAATGGATTTGTGCTGGAAGAAGCAATCGGCCATGTTGATGCTATATATGTCATTTTCCCGCTTGACGGAAAACTGCGAATCGGCAAAGGCGGAGTATTTTCTCATTATGAATTTATTCATCCGATGAGTGACCGTTTAACAGATGAAGCCTGGCAGGAAATGCTTTATATGGAAGAAGATCCAGAACGAGCTGAGTGGCACAGTAATTTTTTAGCTGACTAAATAATTAGTAACAATAGATTTTATGTCAAAAATTTTAGTTACAGGAGGAGCTGGATTTATCGGCTCACATTTAACAGACAGTTTGATCAGCAATGGCCATCAGGTAGTAGTGGTTGATAATTTAATCACAGGTGATAAAAGCAATCTAAATAAAGATGCTAAATTTTATGATTTAGACATTCAGGATAAAAAGCTGGATAAAATATTTAAAAAAGAGAAATTTGATTATGTTTTTCATTTGGCAGCGCAAATGAATGTGCGTTTATCTATCAAAGATCCAATTTTTGATGCTCAAAATAATATTTTAGGCAGCATAAATATTTTGGAGAATTGCGTAAAGCATAAAGTAAAAAAAATCATTTTCTCTTCTACTGGTGGCGCTCTTTATGGTGAGGCAGATTTAATCCCAACACCAGAGGATTATAATATTGAACCGATTTCTCCTTATGGTATTGCAAAACTTAGCATTGAAAGTTATTTGCATTATTATCATCTTGTCTATGGTTTGAAATACACTTCTCTTCGTTATTCTAATGTGTATGGTCCAAGACAAAATCCAAAAGGAGAAGCCGGGGTAGTTGCAATTTTTATAAATAAATTATTTAAAAAACAGCAGCCGATAATAAATGGCGATGGTACGCAAACACGAGATTATGTTTATGTGGATGATGTGGTGCAGGCAAATTTACTGGCTTTGGATAATGATAAAGTCGGAGCGTTCAATGTCAGTTCTGGAAAGGAAACTTCAGTCAATGTATTATTTCATAAGTTAAATAAACTTACAGAGGCAGGTATGTCTGAGAAACATGCGCCAGCTATTTTAGGTGAACAGCAAAGAAGCTGTCTTAATTGTTCTAAAATAAAAAAAGAATTTGGCTGGGAGCCAAAAGTAGATTTGGATAAAGGTTTGCAGCAGACGGTTGACTGGTTTAAAAAATAAAAATATGAAAATTTTGGGCATATTTTTAAAAGCAATGTTTGTAGCCATGTGCGTATGGATTTTTGTTTTTGAAGCGATTTGGATTTTAGTTTCAGTTTCTAAAGCTCAGCCCAATGTGTACCAGGAAAAGCAACGACCGGTTTGTGCGCGCAAGGATTTATCAGCCCAGGATTTTTATTTGTTTGAAACATCTGCGATTTTAGACGAGGTAAATAATTTTATCGGGCAAAGTAAAAAAAATATTTCAGTAATTTTTGTAGGTGACATAATGTTGTCCAGAGACGTCAATGATCGGATGCGAGCTTATAATGATTATTTTTATCCTTTCCTAGAGCTGGAAGGTTTTTTAAATAATGCTGATTTGACTTTTGGCAATTTAGAATCTCCGATTTTGTACGGCAATTATGTTCCGGTAAATAGCTTTTCTTTTGATGCTCATCCGGAAACCGCTAAAAGTATGGCCAAGGCTGGGTTTGATGTTTTGTCTATGGCCAATAATCATGCTGGTAATATGGGTCAGGCAGGATTTTTGAAAAGCTTTGAAAAAATTAATGAAAATGGAATGTATTATACTGGAGCAGCAAAGAAAAGATCTGACTTGGACCAACAAGGCGTGATCACAGAAGTTGAGGGTATAAAAATTGGCTGGTTAGCATATGCTTATGGCCCGTCACATTATGGTACTGACGGAGATTATCCTGGCATGGCCTTGATGGATATTGAAAAAATGAAAAAGGATGTAGAACGTTTGAAAAAAGAGACTAATCATGTTTTTGTCTCAATGCATGCTGGTACAGAATATACTGAAAATATTTCAGGCCAGCAAAGAGATTTTGCCCAGGCAGCAATTGACCAGGGCGCAAGTATGGTAATTGGCCATCATCCGCATGTGGTTCAAAGAGTCGAAAGGTATAATGATGGCTTTATAATGTTTAGTTTGGGAAATTTTATTTTTGATCAGATGTGGTCGCAGAATACCAGGCGTGGATTGGCAACAAAAATATATTTAGACAAAGAAAATATTAATCGGTTTGAATATTATCCGATAAAAATATTTGATTATAGCCAGCCCAGATTAGCTGAAGAGAATGATAAGCAAAATATTTATAATCGACTTAGAACAGAATTGAATTTGGAAAAAGCAGTTTTTGTAAATGATAATAAAATTAAGTTTACAGAAATAGCGACTCAAGGTTTAGCTGAGCAAATAGAAGAAAAAGTTTTAACAGCTGATTTAAATGAAAATAATATACCTGAATATATTTATCAAAGAGAAGATAAGCTTTATATTATTGAAAATAATACTCTCCAATGGCAAAGCTTTCCAGACTGGCAGGTGAAAAAAGTATTCTTAGCAGATGCCAATGCAGATGGCAAAATTGACATTAATATTATTTTAGATAAAGAAGATGGCAATCATTGGTTTATTTATGGATGGAGAAGAGACAGCTGGCAGCCGTATTGGGATTCATCAGAGATATTCCCAGCCATTATAGATATTGAAGAAATTTCTCCAGGCAAGTTTTTAATTTTAGAAAAAGAGAATGATAAAAAGAATTTGACTGTCTGGGAATGGGAAGAATGGGGACATAAATTGGTAGATGAAGTGAAAGGGGTGGAATTTGAAAGTATTGAAAGGGTTGGGAATGGATTGTTTTTTATAAAATAGCTTACTCGGGGAATCACAGATTCCCCTCGGCAGTAGGATTTTGACTCGGGGAATCGCATATTCTCCTCGTCACTCATCCTGCGCTGAGGGGTAACTGAGTTACCCCGACCGGGTATTAAGTATGTCAGTAGAAAAGCATAGTGAGATAAAAGAAAAAGGCGGAATCTATTTTTTTACAACTAGGGTTCTAGGTGGTAATAATATTTTTATTAAAAAGAGATATATTGATATTATTAAGAATGCGTATGATTTTGCAGAGAAGAAAAGAAATATAAAAAATTTAATTTGGACTATAATGCCAAATCATTTGCATTGGATATTTAAGTTAGATGAAAGTAATGATGATCCAATTCCAATTTATCAATACTTTAAACGGCATACTGCCAGAGAGACATTGCAATTGTTAATGCATGAATCACAAATGAAACCATTTGAAATAGTTAGGTTTTTTAGAAAGTGTAGGTATTACACAGCTGAAGAATTATTAAGAAGTTTTAAAATTAGAAATAATTATCAATTGTGGGAAAGGAAGCCAGATTTAAAATTATTATATTCCTCTGAGTTTATTAGAATAAAAGTTAATTATATTTATGAAAATCCGTTCAGAGAGCCGTGGACATTAGTACAAGACCCACAAGATTATCCATTTACTTATATAAATTGGGATTTGATAAACGAATTTTTAGAATAAAGTCTCTCTTACTCGGGGAATCGCAGATTCCCCTCGGCAGTAGGGTTTTGACTCGGGGAATCGCCAGCCTACGCCAAGGCTTCGGCTCGCAGGCAGATTCCCCTCGACAATAAGATTTTTATGAAACAAGAGATTTTAAATTTATTAGAAAAATACGATTTAGGTCCAAAGAAATATTTTGGGCAAAATTTTTTAATAGATCAACAGGCCTTAAAAAAAATAATTCAGGTTTCTGAGATAAAAAGCGCTGACAACATTCTAGAAATCGGACCTGGACTGGGGTTTTTAACAAAAGAGCTTGCGAAAAAGGCAAAAAAAGTGGCAGCTGTTGAAATAGATAAAAGCTTGTATTTTATTTTAAAACAGGAATTGAAAAAAATAAAAAACATTGAATTAATTAATGATGATATTTTGCAATATGGTTTGGAAAAACTAAAAAAAGTTTTTAATAATCAAAATTATAAAATTGTTGCTAATCTGCCTTATCAGATCACTTCTCATTTTTTGAAAAAATTTTTAACAGCCCCATATCATCCTGAGCAAATGACTTTGATGGTCCAAAAAGAAGTGGCTGAAAGAATATGCGCTAAGCCTGGAGCTCACAGCCTGCTTTCGTTATCTGCGCAGTTTTATAGCCAGCCTGAAATTATTCAGATCGTTGATGCAGAAAGTTTTTTTCCAAAGCCAAAGGTGGACAGTGCGATTATAAAGTTAAAAAATATTCACAAAAGTTCAATAGAAGTGGATGAAAATCTTTTTTTTAGACTTTTGCGCATTGGTTTTTCAGCAAAAAGAAAGCAATTGCAGAATAATTTAGCTAATGGGTTTCATGAAAATAAGGAAAAATTCAAGGATTTGCTTGAAAAAACAGGCCTTTCTGTGCAAATTAGGGCACAGGAGCTGGATCTAGCAGATTGGCAGGATTTATACAAATACTTAATAAAATTGAAAATATTAAAATAGTGGATAACTCCACTATTTTTTAATGAAAACAGGCGTTTTTTGTGGTATAATAATTATAGTAAATCCAAAACTCTGATCGAAGAGGAGTTTTGAATTTTTATGTCTTTATAGCTTCTTATGGAGCAAGATTATAATAATGATCACAATTTAGAAAACACCCACTATCAAGATCCAGAAAAACCAGTTGAAGAACATCACAGGCTGGATCGACAGCAGAAAATTTCAATCGCTGTAATTGCAGTAATTGGAATCGGGGTGCTTGTTTTGGGTTTTTGGCAATTTAGACGAACTGTAGAGGTTCCGTTTCCAGATTTTTCAAAAGACAAGACTGAAGAGCAAAGTCCAGTCCTTGAAGATACACGTGATGAAACATTAAAAGATCAGGATACAGATAGTGACGGACTTAATGATTATGACGAGGTTTATGTTTATCAGACCAGCCCGTATTTGAATGATTCTGACAGTGACGGGTATTTAGACAAGGAAGAAATTGAAAACGGATATGATCCTAATTGTCCATCCGGTCAAAATTGCTTTAACGAATCTTTTGAGGACGTTGTTACCCAAACTCCGGCTCCAGCTGGCAATGGACAGCAGGCTGAAGGTGTAGAAATGACCGCTGATGAAATTAGGGCAGAGCTTCTGGCTACTGGCATGGTTGATGAACAGACCTTAAATTCAGTAGATGATGCTTCTTTGCTGCAATTATATGAGCAAAGCATGGGTGAACCTTCAACACCTGAGGGTGTGAGTTCTGTTAATGATTTATATAATCTTTCAGCAGATGAAGTGAGGCAAATTTTAATTGACGAAGGAATGGATCCAGAGCAGTTAAATCAGATAGATGATGAGACTATATTAAAAATGTATAAGGATACGCTGGATGAAGTGCAGAAGGAGCAGGAAGAATAGTTAGATTGGTAGATCAGTAGGTTTGTAGACCTGTAGGATATATTAATTAAATATCTGTTTTCCTTAATTCAAGAGTATAGTTATGAAATATTTCCGAAAGAAAAAAATAAAAAGCATAATAATAGTTGCGATTATCGCCTTAATGATTTCAACAGGCGTTTTTTTTGCAATAGGACCAAAACAAACAAAAGCGCAGGGAATGCCAGTTTTTGACGCTCAACAATGGAATTTAGAAATGAATTGGTTGTTGTGGGAGCTTGATAAGTATCTTGCAGAATTGCAGGCGAAAGCTGCAGAAGAGGCAAAGAAGGCAATTTTAGAAAAAATAAAGCAGGCATTTATTCGTACCGCTGCTATTACGTTAAAAAATACTTTAATATATTTTATTCAGGAGGCTGGCAGGCAGACAATGGAATACGTTGCGACTGGCAGCTGGAGCCAGGGGCCAATGTTTTATGAAAAAACATTTGATTATTTTAAAGATACGCTTATTGGTGCGGCTTCGCAGGAATTTTTAGATGAGCTGGCTTATAATCTCTGGTCAGAAACTGGTTTTGATATTTGTGATCCTGATGTGTCAATAAAAATGATGATCATGCTTAACCTTCAGTTGACATTACCGCATCCGACTTATGAAAAGGTAGCGCCTCGTTGCGACTGGAATAAAGTACGAGGAAACTGGGAAAACTTTTATGCTGATATTAGAAAAAATGTTGAGGATGTGAAAGGCCAGACATTTGCTGCTATGGGCGCAATGCAGGAATCATTAGATCCTCAGCAAAATGATTTTGGTATATTTTTAAAAACCATGGATGATAATATTACCAAGCGGCAAGAGCAATATGAAAGGGAAAGAGATGAGAGAATGGCGCCATCCAAATTAAGAGCCAAAACATCATTGGTTACTGGTACAGTTGAGACGCCAAGTTTTATGATTGAGCCAGTTGTTAGAAGCGATGTTGAAGCTATTCAAGCCAGTAGAAAAACTGAGTTAAAAAGTGGAGAAGCAATTATAGAAGAAATCCCAGAACAGGTATTGTTTGCTTTTATTCAAAGTTTTGGCCCGCAACAGTTTTTAATGGCAGCATTGCAAAGGATTTTTGGTGGTTTGGTAAAAAAAGCTGAGAGCTTTAATCCTGTTCATCAGGTTTTTGAAACGAAAAAAGCAATTCAAAAAGTAAATACAGAAATTTTAACTGCTGATTTTTCATTTGAGCCCAGAGATGTCAGCCTAATAGACGAATTTGTAAATTGTCCGGCTGAAAGTTCGCCGTCTACAGGCGCAGATGTTCCTCGGGGAATCAATGACTGCGTAATGGACAGAAATTTTGCTGAAGCAGTCAGAAGATCATCTTCTTCAGGCGAGGCAATGACTGTTCAAGCAGCAATAAATGAAGGCTTATTAGATCCGAATAAGCCTTTTTATAGTTCAAGCGATCCAGAAAATACTCATGCTAAGTGTTATTCATTCGGCTATTGCTACAGTAATTTGAAAAAATTAAGAAAAGCCAGAATAATTCCAATTGGCTGGGAAATAGCTGCTGAAAAGACTGCAGAGACAGGAAATAAATCACTACAGGATATAGTAAATGAATTTAACAATGAAAATTCAGATTTTTACAGATTAATTGATCCAAGCTGGGTTTTGAAAGAACCGATTAATCAATGTAGAGCAAATGTATATGGCCCGGACTTGATTGCCAGCGGAGCTGAAGACCGGCCAGAAGTATGTGCTGATTATCGCACATGTATTGAAGAGACTCCAAACGGAGACTGCATTGGCGGATATGGATATTGCGCTGAAGAAGAAAGAACCTGGCGGCTAGATGGTGATTCATGCGAGCCGCAATACGCTGGTTGTACAACTTTATTTGACCGAAACGGTGTAGGGACAGGTTGGCTATTAGATACATTGGATCCAGTTGCTTGCAGCGCTGCTGACGTTGGCTGCCAATTATACAGTTTATGGAGAAATTATGAAACAGGTAGTGGCGAATGGATATATGATCTTGCCAGTAGCGAAAGCGACCGATTCTTATATTTAAATAAAAATGTTGAAAATGAGCTTTGCAGTCCGGAAAAAGAAGGCTGCACCCGGTTTATTAGAACAGCCGCAGATCTTGGTACGAATTTGATTTACAATTCAGGATTTGAAGAAGTGCCGGATAATGCAGATTTAACTGATTTGGTCAGTGTTCCAAACTGGGGAGATATAAATATTTCTGATCAAATATTTAACACTGGAAGCTATGCTACATTTTTTGGAAAAGAGACACCGAATTCTATAATAACATCTGAATATATTAATGTTGTTCCAAAAGATTATGACAGATATTTTGTGTTAAGTGGATATGGCTATAGAACGTCAGATGCAATTGGAATAAATTGTACTCTGCAAACTTCTGATGGAGTTGGGCCTTTATCAATTCGAACTTCATTTTTAGATTCAGGTCCTACAGTGCTTGAAACCTGGACCAGAAAATCATGGATTTTTAATATTCCAGGTGATTCGAATACAGCTTTTATCCAGATTCAATGTGCCCCTACAGATTTAATTTCAGGAGTGATTCATTATATGGATGATATTCAGCTTGAAGAGGTGTTAGATCCAAATTTAATTGCTTCATATAATGACTATGCCACTGTTAATGCTTCTTATTTAAAACAGGCGCCAGAATATTATGACTGCTATGATGGCAATCCAAATACCAATCATGTTAACTGCGATAATTTTGCTCCGATTTGCGATGCAGATGATGTAGGCTGTGAAACATACACGCCAACAGACGGCGGAGCATCGCAGAATGCAGTAGTGGGCAGATATAATTATTGTCCAGCTGAATGTAATGGCTATGAAACTTTTTCCCAATCTGAAACATTTTTTGAGCTGTCAAAATTCCCACTATACTTTATCCCAGCCACAGCCAGGCAATGCTCAGAGCAAAACGTGGGCTGCGAAGCATATACAAATGTTGATGTGCTGGAAGCTGGTGGTGAGGCCGTCAGTTATTTCAAACAAATCAGACAGTGTTCAAAACCTGGGCCAGACTGCGCAACATTTTATACCTGGGAGGGATCTGAAGTAACCGGTTATCAGATTCAAAACCACAGTTTGCGAGATATTGATGGAGATAATGATCCGGATGTTACCAGTGCTGCTCTAGATGGTCAGAATTGCAATGCTGATATTTTTGCTGCTCAGATAAACCCTGATTGCAGACAATTTTATAATCAAGATGGTGACATATTTTATCATCTAAAATCTTTGACCATCACTTGTGCTGAAGATTGCAGCCCTCATCGGCTGGAAGTGGAAGATGCTTCAGAAGAAAAATGCACCAGCTCAAATGGTGAATGGGATGATAATACTAATAAATGTATTTATGACATTATAGTTGATGAAGCAGTAACTTGTCCGGTACAGGAAGTCGGTTGCAGAGAATACAAAGGCAATTTTGCTGGTGATATTGAAATATTACATACTCAGGATTTGGAAAATTATGATTCTCATGAGTGGAATCGCGGAGAGCTGTCCTCTGAGTCATTTGCATTAGGTGGTAAATCATACCGGGTGCCACAAACTGCACAAACCGGGGAGACTGCAGTTTATTATCGATTACCAGGATTCCCAGATCCGGATTTTGCTTTGACTTTATCAGCTAATGAACAATATCAATTTGAAATTTGGATAAAACCTAACTTAGAAGATACAGCTGATATTGCAGATATTGATAATATTGATGTTAATGGATTTGAAACAGATATTAATATTTTAGGCTTTAGCCAAATTCCTTTGAATATAAACAGTTTAGACTGGGCTGCTTATGGTTTGATTATCAAGCCAACCACTGATGTGGCAATCAACAGCATCAGCTTTACAAACATGGTCAAGCAAGTGCCAGGACAATCAAGGCCTCAGACCATGGGATATTTTATAGATAATATTAAAATAAAAAAGATACAGGGAATGCAGACTTTAATCAGAGATACCTGGAGCACACCAGAGACTTGTGACAAGCGGCTTGATACAGATGAACCTTTGCCTCAGGCGATGCTGGGCTGTCGGGAATATAATGACCGGGCAGGCAATTTGCATTATTTGCGTTCTTATAATAATTTCTGTGACGCATCAGTTGTTGGCTGCGAAGCTTTAATTGATACAAAGAATTCTATATTGCATGATGGTAAAGTTTATGATCGAGAACCTGTAGATTTATGCAGTTTTTCTACTACTATGGTAGATCAACCATTGGGCAGGACCTGTAGAATGAAACTATTGCATTACATGTGTACTCAAAATGCAGATTGGGTTGGTGATTTTGCTACATTTGAAAATCCTTTGGAGGCCTGCTTAAATCAAAATAATAATGTTGTTCCAGTTACTGACTATGCGCTAGAGAAAGACACTTGCGAGACTATTGCTGAAAATGGAACAGATAATATTGCCTGGATAAATGAAAGATGCGAAAGAGTGGGTGTGCCTCCGCTGTATGAAGTATCTGATGACGAATATGTGTACCGGGTGATTTCTGAAGAAAATTCATGTACGGCAGAGGATAAAGGATGCACAGCTACAGCTTTGGCTAATTTAGATTATGATTTGAGTATTGGCGATTGGTTTGAAACCCATATTAAAATAGATCCTGATAATTTGGATGATAAAATGTGCAATGCTAACTCTGTTAGATGCGAAGAATATATTGATTCAAATAACAATGTGTATTATTTTAAAAATCCAGCATTAAGATATTGCGAATATAGGACTGATCCATCTGGTGACGGCTGGTTTGAAGCTGGCAGTAATGAAAGATGCTTAACCTGGCAGCCATATAATGGCATTGATATTCCTTTGCCGTATTATCACTGGGATTATAGGGATGATACACAATTATCAGTTGACAGTTATGAAGGCTGGCCAGCAATGTGTCCTGAAGAAGCTGATACTTGCACGGCATTTTTAGATCCTGCTGCGAAAACAGATGATAATCTAGTAGGCCATGCATATTTTTTGAAAAATAATGAAAAAATAGACAAAGAATCCTGTGAAAATATGGTTGATCCTGGTCAGGGTTGCGTATTATTCTTAGATACTTCAGATCCTAATGGCCCTCAATGGAGTTCTGAATTATCTAACTTTGAGAATGCTGGCTCTGGAGAACCCATTCCGCCTGTTTCAATTAATGAAACAACGAATGCTCAAAATACTATTAATCTTTTAACTACTAATGATGTCCAAGCTGAAACAATGAGTTTTTCTCAATATTTTGATTGGATAGATAGTTTAGAAGCTTCTGAATTGTCTGTTGTATATGATTTTGCATCAGAGAAAAATAATTATTGGGTTGATATTAATTATTCAGATGGTAGCGGTGGTGTTTCAAATGTAACTCAGGCATTTAATGATAGTAATACTATAATAAAGGTAAAACAAGATCGCCAATGCTCAAAGTGGTATACCTGTTTAGGTCCGAGCTATGTTTGGGATCAAAATGCAGGTCAATGGGTTGAGATTTGTGAATTAGTTGGATTATGTGATGAATATGGCAATCAGGGTGGGGGCGCATATTGCAGCCATGTTGTATTGCCTGATGAAAACACGACTGATCCTCTCAATCAGAGGGATTACTTTACAGTCGAAGATTATCAAAAACGACAATCAGCAAAATATCAATATTTAAATAAATATTTTGATCTATATACTCCTGAATTTTCTGGTATGGCAATTGTAAACAATATCCCTTTGCAGTATTTAGAGCCAAAGGATTTGAATGAAGATGTAGAAGATCCATACTATACTTTAGCTGGAAATATGAATCAGATTGGAGATAATAATGAATGTAGTGGTATTGTCAGCGATATGATAGAAGCAGTTGTTCCTAATTTAGCAGATCAGCTGCCAACTTCTGCTGGCGCCTCAGTTAATGGAAAATGTTATGCGCCTAAGAATTTATTTGAAACATTAAATTCTACAACACCTGACAGATGGCCGGAGGAAAAGCTGTGCCGCGCTTATCCCCGGGATAACACTCCATTTCCGGTTGATGCTGTCTTTGAGACTTTAAGTGATCCTGAAACAAAGAGCAATGAGAAAAAACGTGAAAAATATAGAAATGTAAATAATTTCGGATATAATTTGACAGAAATGACATCTGACGAAAAGGTTGCAGATTCCGGATGCAGATATAGAGAAGTTAAATATGGCAGGGGACAGGTTACGTTATATTTATCCCCTGATATGCCTGCGCCAACTGCAATTTGTGAACAAACTCAAAAGCCATGCGAATGTCTGGATCAAAGAAATCCTGATAATCCTGTCTGTATGGACAGCGACTGTCCGGGTACTCAGTCATGTTTGCAAAAAGAGTTAAGCATAGTTGATTTATATGGATGGGAAGGATATTGTTTGGAAGAAGATGAATCAATAAATTTATTTGCAAATGAAAATAAAAATCCATGTTTAACATGGTATCCGGTTGACATGACAGTTGGTTTGTCAGACCATTATAATCAATATGCTAAGGCTGGGTATACAAGTAATGAACTTCCATATTATTGCTTAACTGCAGAGCCTTATCTGCAGGAAAAAGCATATTTTTCCGGCTGTACAGCACAGGAAACTACTGGTGCATGGAATGGATTTTTAGCATGGACTAATATAAATAGTAGTAGCTGGAGCGTTCATGGTGAGTGCAATTCCCATGAATCCAAGAATCAAAAATTATGGACTGAATGGCTTTATGAAAAAATACAAGAAGCAGCGACTGATTTTGAAGCAGAAACTCCAGATGATAAACTATATGCAGTTTCAAGCGCATTTGGAGAATTTTTATCCACCGCAGGTACTGGACATGAAAGAGGCTGGTATCCTGATGAAGACGATGACGATAGGATTGAAATGGGTGAAATGAGAGCTGAAATGAATAGTATGTTAATAAGTTATTATTTTTCAGCTGCATCAGATAATGATAATAATTCATCTGATCCATATTATAATAGAGATTGCGGTGATGGATATTTTCCAGTATTTGCTCCATGCGGTGGAAATGAATCTGGGAATCCTTGGGAAAATTCTCCAGGAATGGGATATAAATGCGATTCAAATGAAGCTGGAGGTGTTTTATGTGTACCGTTTAATTCATATATTGATATTCCTGATGAGGAAATAATAAAATGGAAAGAAATGGATCCAATAGGAATTGATGTTACAGCTTTTCAGGGTGCTGAATGTAGGCCGCATTTTACTAGAGGAGAATTATTACGAAAAGGAACTGTAACTGCAGGTGGTAAAGAATCTTGTTTCGACAATTCCAGAAATGTGGATCCGTATAGAAATTTCGCGGTTTATACTGATGATGATGGTAATACAGTAAAAGAATGTGAAACTGATGAAGTAATATGGGTTAATACTGTATATGATATGGTGGTAGCTGTTGATAACGGCTATGAAGTTGCATGGCCAAGTGCAATCCCTAAACCTGAGGAATGGAATGATTGGGGGTCTACAAATAGTAAAAGTAGTATAATTGATGATGTTTTCTCTTTGAGGAAAAGTGATACAGGTGGGCCGTATTTCTGGAGAGTTCGGGACAAATCAGAGTTAAAAGACGGGGCAGAAGAATATTTATACGGGACAACTGCTTGGTCGGGAGGAAATGCCAGTGATGGAATTTGGGATGCTGCATTATATGAGCGAGGCTGGGATAATATTAATTTTGATTTTATAGTGCCATTATATAGATATTGTGTTCAAAAAACCCCAGTCACTGATACATACAGAATTTATACTGATGCAAATGAAAATGACTGGGATACAGTTGCTGAATTTATTGAGAGAGAATCAATTGAAGCACAAGATGTTAAGTCGTCTAACGGCACAGTGGGTGACTTATTAATATCAGTATCAGCGAAAAACGATACTTATTTAAGTGGTGAGGGTCAAATCTTTGCAACAGGTAATACATTATGCAGCCATTTAGCAGAAGTGGAAAATACAAAATTTGAAGATAAAGCCTGGACAGACAAATTATATAATAATGATTTGTCAAAGAGACTTGATGCCATTCCATATTTAACACAAGGTACACCTGATGATGCGTGGGAACTGTTGTTATATGATAATTTACGATTTTATTTAGGTTCTATATCGTTTAATTATGGACAAACAGAGATGCCAAGGCTTGTAGAAGGTGAATTAAATGATGAATTTGTTCCTGCTGCCACCTGCGCATACAACACAGGGATAGTTGAGACTTCAAGTCCTTCATTATTAAATTATCGAATGTTATTGAATCCAAAGATTACAGATGATTTTAAAGGAACTGATGTGGAATGTTCTCCTGTTACATATCAAAAAGTTGGAGGAGGATCCTTCCAGACAACATCTACATTATTAGATAAAGAATCAGCAAAAGCTTATAATGCATATAGAGTTGAGGGGGGTAGATTCCCTGATTGTATTGGTGGTGGAGATTGTTCTATAGATACACCTTATGGATTATCTGCTTCTACATATTATGGAGCTGACCCAAGTGATGGTGCTGATGATTTTAGTTACGGATCTGTGGCAACACCGCGAAGATTAAGAATGACTCGTCCCTTAGAAAGATTGCAGCTCATATTTGCTAAAGTTTATGATGTATGGAGATGGCAACCGATATTTGAAAATAGTTCAAATTCTGTTGATAATTATTTACCAGGTGGATCAGGTGTTTCTCATGATGATCATGCTAAAAGATGGTATAGGGGATTTGAATATAAGTCTGATAGAAATTTAGTTGATGATATGGGCGGTGATGCATATATGTCAACATTATCAGAGAATAATGTACAACCATATTATAAATATACTGATGATGCTTCATATAATATTGTGAAGGATGTAGATTATTCAGAAGTTTTAATTCCTCAGGTTACAGGCGTGGAATTAAGACCTGGCAAAAAATATCGGGCTGTACCAGGTACCATTACATTAGAAACAGAAGCTGAAAGAAAAAATGATGGAGTTCTTGGATTAGACAGTGATAACAGAGGGCAATTAGTCGTCAGCTCTCAATTCTTTGGCTGGGCAAATAATGATCATATGCCTGTTCGAAGTGTTCGAGTGCATTGGGGTGACGGCGTGGATAGCATATCTGGTGGTGCTAAGGGTCAGTATAAAAATCATAAAGCTGTTTGCGCAGAAACTCCAGATCAACCAATAAGTTTTTGTGCTGGAGGGGGAAGCGCAGGGCAAGAAACTTGTTTTTATGATGATGATTGTTCAAATCAGAATTGTAATACAGGTGTTTCAGTTGTTCAATTTGGAGCAGTACCTGATGCCTGTACAATGAGTTATTTCCAAAAGACTCATGTATATGCTTGCGCAGAACATGGAGGTGATCTGCCAATTTGTGATAATTCTGCTACCAGCATAATTAATAGTGGATCATGGGGTGATGTTCCGTTGACGACTGGATGTTATGATTCTTCCTTTATTCCATCAACTGTTGATGATAATGGTTCGACCTCAGTAACTGGCGCATGTTTATTCAGACCTGGCGCTCAGGTATTGGATAACTGGGGCTGGTGTAATGGTGATTGTGAAGGATCTGGAGAGGGATGTTATAATGATCCTGTTCCGGGACTTCAAGCAGGAGTTTGTGATAATTCTGGTGATCCATTGCACGACAAAGCTTATACGCGCTACAATGGTATAATTATAGTTATTCCTCAATAAATTATTTATATATATAATAAAAAGCCCTTTAATATGTGTATTAAAGGGTTTTATTGTTTTTCATAAATATATTCTGAGATCACGGATGACCCACTTGTTGATTGCGTGAGGTGTATAGTAATGTCACCATGGTTTATTTCAGAAAATAAATTGCGTCCATATGAATCAGTCCAGTCAACGATATACTTATCACCGACCTTTTTGATTGGAATTCCCAGCTCTGCAGGATAGAATCCTAGCAGAACAGCTTCGTAGTCAGAAAAATACTGATCAAAATTTTCTGAAGGAGCAGCAACGTAGACAGTCACTTCCCTGGGTCCAGAGGAGCTTGAATCAGTTCTGGCCCAGTCTCCTTCAATAAATTTCAGCTCTTCGACTATGTTGTTGTCAGCGTGTAGAATGATCGGATCCAGCTCTGTGTTTTCATTTACGCACAACAGGCTTTCCCAATCATGATACCCTTGAAGCGTGACTGCAATATCATAGCAGCCCTCTGTAACTTCTACATTTCCTGGCGTGGTAGCGCCTGTGCTTTTACCATCCACCCAGATCTGGGCGTTTTCAGGTGAGCTGGCCACAGTGACCGTGTACTTGTCCACGGGCGTGGTCTGGTCTGGCAGCAGAGTGCTGTCTGGGCCAGGGCCAATGTCAGGGTTGACAGTGCTGTCTGGGCCAGGGCCTGTCCCACCAGAATCAGAATCGCAGCTGAGAGTGCCAAAAGAAAGGATGAAAATGCTGAAAATGGTTACGAAATACTTCATGGCTTGTGCCTCCTATCGTATCGTGAATTGTCTTGGTTTTTGAAAGGACAGAATACCTTAACCTATTAGAGGGGATTTGTCAAGGGTAGTTCGCAATATTATGCAAATTTAGACCCATTTGACTCGTTGACCCCTCTCTACTTATATTGTATTATGCAAAAACGTAAAATGTCAAGAGATTATATAATGTCGGAATTAAATCATTCGTATTGTCTGTAGGGACAGAATATTATTCTGTCCCTACACTGCGGACATCATTTTTTTCCATAATGTCGGAATTAAATTATTCGTATTGCCTGAAAGGACAGAATAATATTCTGTCCCTACATTACCGACATCATTTATTTTTTTAACATACAATTTTGTCGACCTGCTTTGACAGGTTTTTTTGTTTTATTTAGGTCAAAATTTAAATGGCTGTCAAATGTGGATAACATTTTGCTACAGGTTTAGGATTTGGATCAGATATGCTGACAATAGAGGAGAGAAGAACTTTGACAATTTCGTCGAAATTCTCTCTTATCATTAACCTCATTGAAAGGAGAAGGCATATGCTGAACCAAACCATTAAAATTATTTTTATTATTGTCTTGGCTTTTAGTCTGTTTGGCTGTCGGAATTTAAAACAATATGATCCAGGCAGCAATGATTATAAAGCTCCTGAAAAAAAAGAGGATATTGAATTTCATGCAGAACCAGATGAAGAAAATCTATTTGCTGATATTCGGTTTGACTATCCAGCTGAATGGCATATTAATTTTGAAGAAAATGACACTATTATTTTAAAAGATGTTGAACAGGATGTGCTGCTGTCAACCGGTTTTGCGCCTGTAGATTATTTTATTCCAAATGGAATGGTCAATGATGAAAAATATTCAGAGCATTATATTTTAGTAAAGTTGCAGGTGATTGATTACACAGTAGAAAAAATGTCAGATTGGAATAATTTTATAAGAATTAATGTGCCTGATATTGTATCATTTGAAAATGTTGATTTAGACAGTAGGCAGCTGGCAATTAGGCCGATTGAATTTTCAGGAATTATGCTGGGTAATAAAATTATGATTGTGGCTGTTTATGACAAGGTAGTAATAGCCTCGCTTCATTATCAGGCCAGAACGCACGAAGAAGCTGAAGATAGTTTTATGCTAATCATTGAAAGTTTGCGCTAAAAGGAGGTTGCCATGACATACGCAAAGTCTGTTTTCTTTATTTATATTCTTTGTATTTGCAGTTTTGCCCAGGCGGAAAGTCTAGTTTTAGATGTTCCATTTAAAAGCCAGGTGCTGCCTGGCAGCTGGCAGTATACCAGAAACTGCGGACCAACTGCAGCATTAATGATGGCCGGATATTATTTGAATTTTCAGCCGACCACTGAGGATATTATTGCTGTTGATGACTGGCTTTATGATATGGAAATTATCCATGCTCAGCATGGTATTGATAAATATAATGGTAATTACACAAACATTACAGATTTGCAGTATTTATTAGGTGATTATTTTGAGTTAGGCAGTATTGAAAAAACATATGCTCCAGAATTAAAGCAGGAATACATTAAAGAACAAATTCGGCGCGGAAATCCCATTCTAGTTGCTGTTAGAATAAATATGAAAGCATCTGGCCCAGGACATTTTATGCTGGTTATCGGTTTTGATGATACTGGTGTAATTGTCCATGACCCTGGGCATTCTGCAGCAAATGGCGGATTAGCCAAACATTATTCATATTCTCAATTTTTAGCTTCATGGAGCAGCTGGAGTTATGTTGCGCTTCATATTGGCCGGTTCACTACCTGGCACCCAAATGGTACTTTGATTAAAATTGCGCAAAACCCAGATGTTTATCAGTTAATGGACAATGTAAAGCATTTAATCATTGATTGGTCAGTGTTTTTAGCCCATGGCTTTGATTCAAATAAAATTATTGAAGTTAAGCAGCAGGAAATGGATTGCTATTCTACTTCCTGGGAAATAAACTGGAAGCCATATAGAGAAACCTTTAAATCTGAAGGCGATAGCAGAATTTATTTATTGGAAAAAAATAATGCTGCTGATATTGGTTGTATTATTTATAGTTTTGCTACTAATTTGGCAGCTGAAAGCTGGGGGTATTTAATTGAAGATATTCAAATTTTACCAGCGGATATGGCTGAGCAAAAGATTAATAATTGTAATCCTGGAGAAACGATTTATATTCGCGATGGAAGTTTAATTAAGCCAGATCCAGCTTTGTACAATTGGGGTTTTGGGCAGGGGGCAGTATTTGTCATTTCTGACCAGGGTTTAGCCAGAGTGTTTATTAATAATCAAGTATTTCAGCAAATGGGATATAATTCTCAAAATATTATAAATGCTGATCGGGATCAGTTTTTAATGAGTGTTAATGGTTTTGGAGAAACTATTATTACTGATAATTTAAATCAATGTTTAATGAGCCCGCAGGGAAGCGGCGCAGAATGCGTTGATGGAGATATTTTAGAAACATATTCAGGCTTAATAGAAACTTTTGGTATTGGAGTCTGCCAGCCCATGCAGAAAAGCTGCTCAAATGGCATTTGGTATGTGATTCAGGATGAAATGCTGCCATCTAATGAAATTGAAGACGGGCTGGACAATGACTGCGATGGACTAATTGATGAAGATTTTATTTTAGAGCCTGAAATTCAAGAGCATGTTTGCAATGATGGTGAATTAATAAATACTTATTCTGGCCAGATTGAAACATTAAGTATTGGCATTTGTCAGGCAGAAATAAAAATTTGCCAGAATAATGCTTGGATTTTAATTCAGCAGCAGGTTTTGCCAAATGAAGAGCAAAATGACGGGCTGGATAATGATTGCGACGGACTGATTGATGACGGATTTAATCAATATCCAGATCCGCCGCAGGAAGATGAAGAATGCATTGACGGAGAATTGCAGAATAATTATTCTGGACCGTTAAATACGTTTGGTATTGGAAATTGCCAGCCTGAAATTCTTTCATGCGTGGATGGATTTTGGCAATTAGTTCAGTATGAAATTTTGCCATCAATAGAAATTGCTGACAATTTAGATAATGATTGTGATGGATTAGTTGATGAGGCTTTAACTCAAGGATTTGAGCAAAATCCTCAGACTGCTGATGGGCATTTATGGGCAGCAAAAAGTTGCGGCCTATATTGTATTGCTTTTTGCGATGATTATTTACTGGGCCAGCCAGATCAGGCGATCGTAGTAGGTAATGTGCCCGGTATCTGGTGGACATATGAGTTAGGCTTGGTTTTGCAAAAGCAAGCAGACGGTTATTATCATTTTAATATGTATCAAACTATTTTGCCTGGGATTTATCGCGTATCATATATGCGAACAGACCAGACCTGGGCATTGTATGGAGATGATTTGTATGATGATGTAGGGCCGTTTAGAAAATGTGGATTTGATGAGTTTGGCTATACTTGCTGGATTGAGTTTGAGGTTTTGAGTAATGGCAATATTATTTCTGTATAATAATTTAAAAAACGCAACTATTTTGGTCGGGGAAACAGAGTTTCCCCTCAGCATTTAGGTGCGGTAAGACTTTTAGTCCAAGGGAAATTTAAGATTTTCCGAGTAATAAAAAGGGCGTATCAAATACAGCCTTTTTTTTTATTATAGAAAGTTTAAATTTAACTATACAGACCCAAGCCTGCTTTGGGCTTTACAATGTTGGCTTGCCAGACCTCCAATACTATTGATGTCTTATGTTTTTAAAAAACTGATATAAAAAATCACCAGACTTGCGTACTGGTGACTTATTTATACAAAAATTATTTTTTTTCAGTTTTTTGAGGAACAACATGAACCAACCTGACTTTATCCAAATTGCCGGTGAACTTTTTCATTTTCTTTTGTGAAAATTTGATAATGCCATTAGTAGTTGCAAACAAGGTATCATCTTTTCCTATTTTTACATTATCTCCAGGTCTGAATTTTGAACCTCTTTGCCGTACTATAATACTACCAGCCTTTGCGTATTGGCCAGCATATAATTTTACGCCTAATCTTTGAGCATTTGAATCTCTTCCTAAATGGGTTGATCCCGCTGCTTTTTTATGTGCCATATAATAATAGTTAAAAGTTATAAGTTGAAAGTTGAAAATTGTGGATTGAATATTTGTAAAATATTACATATAGATTCTAGCTTATTATTATAATTTCGTCAAGTTTTTGATTGACTTTTTTATATAATTCAAATAGTATGTATATATATGAAAAAATTGCTTACATTTACTTTATTATTCAGTTTGGTTTTTATTATTTCAGGCTGTGGCAAGGCTGGCAGTGATGTTGAAATAACAAATTTTGAAATTAATGAGGTTCCAGTAACGGTTTCAACAGTTGATTTTGAAATGGAACAAGCAACTATTGAGGAAAAAGCTGAAATTGAGAAAAAAGAGTCTGAGCTTGAGCCTTTGCCATCAACTTATGACACAGATGTATTATTTGCTTCCCAGGCGCCATTTGCCAATTGGAGCCTGCCATATCAGGAAGCTTGCGAAGAAGCCAGTTTAATTATGGCTTATAAATATTTTGCTAATCAGGCTTTGGACAAAAAAATAATGGATGATGAAATAAAAGGATTAGTTGAATGGCAGCTTGATAATTTTGGCTATTATACAGATACCAATTTGGAAGAAGTGGCAATAATTGCAAACGAATATTTTAATTTAGACGTAGAAATTTCTGATAATGTTTCTATTGAAAATATAAAAAGGCAGCTGGTCAATGGAAATTTAATTATTATTCCAGCATCAGGCAGGGATTTAGGCAATCCAAACTTTACAACACCTGGCCCATTGTTTCATATGCTGGTTATCCGAGGTTATGACAGAAATGAGTTTATTACCAATGATCCAGGCACTCGAAAAGGCTTAAAATTCAAATATAAATACCAGACTTTAATCGATGCAATTCATGATTTACCAATTATTGAAGGAAAAAAATTTCGACCATATGAGGAGGAAAGTGTGGCAGACAGTGTAAAGCTAAGCCGAATAAGATCAGGGCCTAAACAAATATTAATTATTAAAGGATTGATAAAATAGTAAAAAGTGGCTAAATTAAGCCATTTTTTTAATTCATTGACAAATATGTGATAATTTGTTAATATAAATCATCTTGTGTTCCTTTTACCAAAAAACGCCAAACTAACAGGAGGGGGCGATGGCAGATAAGAATGGGGCTGAACAGCCCATCCCAGACACTCATAAAGATACAATTCTTGACGGAGTTTTAGAATCATTTGAAGAAGATCCTCAAAAGTATTCATTAGAACTTGTCAGATTATATTCAGATTCAAATACTCAGGCTCTTTTTAAGGGTCGAGAAAGAGAAGTTTTGGATAAACTTGAAAAAGGTGCAAAGCCGTCAGACTCAGGTCAGGTTGAAAATCTTGCCTTTTTGATGAGTGAACTTCAAAAGCAGGTAAATGGCCGGCAAATCGTTGTCGGTGATAAAAAACGTATCCGAAGTACTGGCACTGCAGTGCATGGTATTTTGGAAGATTTTGATGAAGATCCTGACATTCATGTCAAGTATTTTCATGAATATTTTCAGGAACATCCTGAATTGTTTAAGGATGAAGGTATTCGAGCACAGGTTGTTTCTAAACTGAAGGCATTTCTTGCATCTGATTCAGAAGATTATGAGGCTAGGGCAAAAGCTGCATTTTTAATCAAGGATTTCACTGGCGAGGAGGTGCCAATGGATAAGAAAGCCCTGGACGCTTCCCTGCATAGACAGAACGATAAAATCGCAGATACCCAAGATCGTATTCGTGTTTTGAAAGACAAAATGAATGGAAAAGGAAAGAAATTTGCTGATGAAGAGCCTGAAGCAAAACCAGCCGCAGCAATTGGCGTTCGTCCGCCTGTATCTGTTGAAATTCCTCCCAGACAAATCATTGCTGGTGGGATTTCAGACAGTACTTCAGATGGTCCGGTGGCTGCTTTTGGCAATGGCAATGAAAAAGAAACCAGAGCTGAAATGCCAGCTATAGGCGCTGAAGATGACCAGGCCAGACAAATGCCCGCAGTCACGAAAGATGATATGATGGATGACCAAGGGCCTGAACCTCAGTCTGAGGATTCAGCTACAGTTAGTGAAAAGTTTGAACAATGGAAGGCTGTCATTCAGACGGTTTGTTTCAATCAGGCTTTCGCCCCTATTTTTGAAGACACTTTGATGCTGCTATTTAATACATTGGCTTTGCCTGATTTACAAGAAAGGTTTGAGCTTTGCGATTATTTATACAATGCGCTGGACCCAAGCTCCTGGAACGGTTTTCTGGTCATTGAGTGTAAAGGTTTGTCAGTCAAAGTAAAAAAAGAATGTGTCATTGTCGACTCAGAATTGGGCACAGAAGTATTTGATATTAAATTTTTTGACGCAGTAAAGAGCGGGAGAAAGTTTTCTGCAGAGGAATATAAAGTATTGAATGCTCTTTATACGGCTCTCTATAAGGCGGTACTTGCTGATTATGAGAGAGTGAACGGATTTTTTAGGGAATTTGAACAGGTGAAAGAGTTTGTCCTTTCAAATATTCCTGATAAAGAATCATTGATCAGCGGATTTTGGCCAACGGTTTTTGGCAAGCTTATCCAGGCCTCAGTCCGATTAAGTGATGAACAAAGAGAATCAAAAGACGGCAAAGAATATTGGGAAAGATTCACATATATGATGGAAGCGGTTTACGGAGAAGGCAATTGGCTGGGATTTCAGATTCTGGAAAGAGATAACAGATCTGTCTATTTTCAGCCAGGCATTGTGAATGTAGTAGATAAAAGCGGGAAAAAAGAAAGAGTTTATAGGATAGATTTGGATGAGAATGAAGGTACTGAAGCAGCTGAAAAAGTTTTGGCAGAAGTGTCTTCTGAAATTATAATGAAAGTACCGATCACCAGTGATGATTTGATGAATATTTTAGTAAAAGCCAATGATCAGGATACAGTTCGGAATGCGCTGATAAAAAAGCTCAAGGATACACGTACCCCAAAGAATGATAAATAGATCTCCTAACATTTAGGAGATTTTTTATTAAAGGAAAAACTACCAGCGTAGCTGAGGAGTGCGTTTGATGGCATCGCCCTTGTCAAATAAAGATGATCTTTTACAAAACAGGCCTGGAGCCTGATTAAGGCAATACCGATTTCGGCTTGCCCAGAACCATACGGTACTGGGCTTGCGCCGACCTACTTTTTGATGCCCTTCGGCCTTGCTCAGGGCAGGCCAAAAAGTAGGCAAAAACCATTGGGGGGCTTCAAATGCGAAGCAATGACAAAGTTAAAGGATCGCTCCGGGGGCAATCAGCCCCCCAAACCCCCGATTCTGTAGACGAATGAAGATATTGA
>Ga0180432_10002189_pt1 | contig 29627 bp, 29 predicted proteins | sample SS_ome_10_FD_132414 | JGI IMG/M metagenome (GOLD analysis project Ga0180432, IMG submission 132414) | Hypersaline lake sediment archaeal communities from the Salton Sea, California, USA - SS_1_MS_2 metaG | ecosystem: Environmental > Aquatic > Non-marine Saline and Alkaline > Hypersaline >...
GCCAGGAGGGGAGCCGCCACCAGCACGGCGGACACGGGCGCCCCCCACCACGGCCGCCCGCCCGGCACCACGGCGCAGACGGCCACCACGACGGCCGCCGGGCCCGTGATCGCATCGGGGATGACGCGCCGTCGCAGGTCGGCCACGATCACGGGAACGAGCGCCACCAGCAGCACGAGAGCGGCCATGCACCCACCGTATGGCCCGCCCGCGCGCGCATGGGTCACGAGGTGCTCCGGAAGGCGCATCTATGCTGCGCGCCCATGGGTACCCCAGCCGCCTTCACCGTGATCACCGACGGCGCATGCTCCGCCAACGGCACCGACGACGCCCGCGGGGGCTGGGCGGCCATCGTGATCGCCGGGGACGGCACGGAGCAGGTGCTCACCGGCGCGGAGGCACCCAGCACCAACAACCGCATGGAGCTCATGGCCGCCATCGAGGGCCTCGCCGCCACGCCCGCGGGGTCGGACGTGCAGCTGGTCACCGACTCGTCGTACCTGGCCAAGGCCATCACCGACGACTGGCTGGGGGCGTGGCAGAAGCGCGGCTGGCGCACGGCCGGCAAGAAGCCCGTGGCCAACCGCGACCTGTGGGAACGGCTGCTGGCCCAGATGGCGCGCCACCATGCCGTGCGGCCCCGCCTGGTGAAAGGCCACGCGGGGCACGAGCTCAACGAGCGGGCGGACCGCCTGGCACAGGATGCCGCCGCCACCGCCGAGGCCACCACGCCCCCGATGGACGGCTCATGGCAATCCGACCAGTTGGGCCTCGACATCACGTGAGGCGTGCGATTATTCACCGGCCGCGCTGCGCGGCCCACTGACGGGAACCCCGAGGAGATCGCGAGTGTCACGCAAGGGATGGTTGATCGGCGGTGCGGTGGTCGTGGTGATCGCCGTTGTCGTGGCGCTCGTCGTCATCAGCGCCTCGGGGGGCGACTCGTCGTCCGATGCTCCGGCCGGCGAGACGGTGGGCGTCACCAAGACGCTCGACCTCGTCGAGGGCATCCCGCAGGCCGAGTTCACCATCGGGAAGGCCGGTGCCCCCGTGACCGTGCGTGAGTTCATCGACCCGCAGTGCCCGGTGTGCAAGTCCGCCAGCGAGACCACGGTGCCCGCGATCATCGAGGGCCCCGTGGCCGACGGCACCGCAAAGCTCATCATCGAGCCCCTCACCTTCATCGGCTCGGAGTCGTCCACGGGCGCGCTTGCCATCGCGGCCGCCGCGCGACAGGACCGCGGCGTCACGTTTGCCGAGATCCTGCTGGCCAACCAGGGCAAGGAGAACTCCGGCTGGGTGTCGGACGCGCTGCTCACCGACATCGCGGGCAAGATCCCGGGCATCGACGTGGCCACGTGGGAGTCGGACCGCAACGGCACCGAGGTGGGCGACGCGGTGTTCGCCGCCAGCGATCGCGCCACCGCCAACGGCGTCAACGCCACGCCGACCTTCGTGATCACCGGCCCCGGGGGTAAGAGGGTCATCACCGGCGCGTCGGAGCCCGCGACGGTGCTCGACGCCATCGAGGCGGTCAGCTGACGCTCACCCGCCTGAGGGTCGCGCAGGGCGTGCTCGCCCTGCTCGGCCTGGGCATCACGGGGTACCTGTCGTGGACCGAGCTCATGGGGGATGACCCCTCGTGCGTCATCGGCGGCGGCTGCGCCACGGTGCAGAACTCCGAGTACGCGCAGATCTTCGGCGTGTCGCTGTCGTACCTGGGGTTCTTCACCTATGCGTTCATGCTGGCGTCGGCGCTCATGCCGGGCTTCTGGGGTCGCCTGCTGGGCATCGTCACGTCGGTGGGCGGCGTGCTGTTCTCGCTGTGGCTGCTCTATGCCGAGCTGTTCCTCATCGAGGCCATCTGCCCGTGGTGCATGGCCAGCCTCGTGGTGATGCTGCTCGCCCTGGCGGTGGCCGTCGCCCGCATCGCCAGGGCCGGCGACCTCACGTCCTAGCCCGAGCCCCCGCGCTTCTGGATGGAGCGCAGCACGAACCAGATGACCACGATCACGACCGCGCAGGCGCCGGCCACCGCCACCTGGCCGATCGCGAGCGATACCAGGATGCCCGCGAAGGCCAGCGCGGCGACCACCACCATGGCGATGGCCGCGCCGCGTGACGGCTGGGAGGTCGCTGACACAGCCGCACCGTATCGCCCGGGCCGTCGTGCCGCGCGGCTAACCTGACCCCCGTGGCTGCTCCTCGGATCGCGCGCATCACCTGCGGCGCCCTGCTCGTGGGCGGGATCGCCCTGGTGGCGGCGGGCGGCGGCACCGCCGAGGGCTGGGTCAACACCCTCCGCTGCACGGCGCAGGCCGATGCGCAGTCACTCGACGCCCAATTGGCTGCGGCAGGCAGCCCGCTCGCCGGCCAGGGGGCCACGTTCGTGCGCGAGGGCCTCGCCAACGACATCGATCCCCGGGTGCTCGTGGCCATCGCCGCGCAGGAGACCATGCTCATGACCTACGGGCCGGCGCAGCGCATCAGCAACCCCTTCGGCCTGGGGCCCGGCATCGAATTCGGCGACCCCTCCGAGGCCATTGCCATGGCCGGACGCACGCTCAAGCGCTACGCGGGCGACGGACTGGTCACGCTGCCGCAGATCGGGGCCCGCTGGGCGCCCGTGGGCGCCTCCAACGACCCCACGGGGCTCAACGGCGGATGGCCCGCGGGCGTGAGCACCTTCTTCTCCACCCTCGGCGGTGACCCCGGACGACCGGTCCAGGCCTCGGCGCAGGATCCCGCGCCCGCGTGCGCGCCCGCGGCCGCCACCGCCGCGCCGGCCGCCGCGTACGTGGCCGCGCCCCCGCAGGTGATCCCGGCGGTCACGCCCACCGACGGTCCCGGGGTGGTCACCATGTGGGGCGGCTCCGCGCGTGCCGACGGCCCTCCCGCGCTGGACGGCTTCGCCTTCCCCATCGCCCCCCCACGCGGGTCGGTGGTGCGGTACGCCGGCGCGGGCGACCAGCCGGTGGCGATCACCAGCGCCGCGGGCGCCGCCGTGGTGGCGCCCATCGCCGGCACCCTGCGCCTGGCGGCGCCCGCAGACACCGCAGCGGGCATCGGCTTCTGGGTGGTGGGCGCGTCCGGCGACCGCGTGGGGCTCAGTCCCCTGGCGTCGTACCCGCCCGGCATGCGGGAGGGCTCCGAGGTGGTGGCGGGGCAGCAGATCGGGCGCTCCACGGGCTCCACCACGGTGTCCTGGCGACGCGGTGGCGCCACGATGGACATCCACGGCATGCTCGCCGCCACCCGCCCCTCCGACTGACCACCGGCCGCGCGGGGTAACCTCCCGGCGTCGACGCCGCCCATGGAGGAACAGCACGTGCAGGCAATACGGATGAGCGAGCCCGGCGGTCCCGAGGTCCTCGTTCTCGAGGAGGTCCCCGACCCGTCACCCGGCTCCGGCGAGGTGGTGGTCACGCTCCACGCGGCGGCCCTCAACCGCCGTGACGTATTCGTGCGCAAGGGCGTGGCCAAGGTCCCCCTCCCCCTCACCCCCGGATCCGACGGGGCCGGCGTGGTGAGCGCCGTGGGCGCGGGCGTGTCCGGCGTGACCGAGGGCGACGAGGTGGTGATCCTCCCCTCGCTCGCGTGGGGCGACGACCAGCGGGCCCCCGGACCGCGCTTCCGCATCCTCGGGGGGCCCGACCAGGGCACCTATGCGCAGAAGATCGTCATCCCGGCGGAGAACGTCTTTCCCAAGCCGGCGCGCCTGTCGTGGCACGAGGCCGCGGCCCTGCCGCTGGCCGGCCTCACGGCCTGGCGTGCGCTGTTCTCGCGTGCCCGCGTGCAACCGGGCGAGACGGTGCTCGTCATCGGCATCGGGGGCGGCGTGGCCACGTTCGCGCTGCACCTGGCCAAGGCCGCGGGCTGCCGGGTGGTGGTGACCTCGTCATCCGACGACAAGCTGGCATCGGCGGCGGCGCTGGGGGCCGATGCAGGCGTGAACTACGCCACTGCCGGCGACGACTGGCCCGCCGCCGTGAAGCAGGCCAACGGCGGCGGCGTGGACGTGGTGATCGACTCGGTGGGCTCCACATGGGCCGGCAGCGTGGACAGCTGCGCGCCGGGTGGCCGCGTGGTGGTGTTCGGGGGCACCGGCGGCGCCACGGTGGAGATGTCCGTGCGCCCCGTCACGCTGGGCCAGGTGGGCCTGCTCGGGACCACCATGGGCAGCCCCGCCGAGTTCGGGCAGCTCCTGGCGGCGGTCGATGCCCAGTCATGGGTGCCGGTCATCGACAGCGTGCGCCCGCTGGGCGAGGCCGCGGCGGCCCACGCCCGCGAGGAAGCCGGGGAGCACTTCGGCAAGCTCGTGCTGGACTGCGCATGAGCAACCGCTCCGTGAGCCTGCAGCAGCGCCTGAGGCCCGTCTGCGCCGTGCTCGCAGCCATCGGGGCCGTGCTGAGCGTGTTCGCCGCCTTCGTGGCGCTCGAGGTCACGTCGCTGGGGGGCGTCTTCTACACGTTCGACTACCGGGCCGGCGGCGTGGCGGGAGCGGTGGCGTTCCTGATGGCCCTCATCACGGTGGGTGGCGCCATCGTGGCCCGACGATCCCCCGCACTCGCCAGTGCCCTGCTCTACGTCGGTGGATGCGGTGGCTTCCTCGCCTGCGGCGGCATCTGGCTCATCCCGGGCGTGGTCACCCTGGTCGCGGCCAACCTGGCCCTCTGGGCCATCCGCGACCCCTTCGCCGATGCGCCCACGGGCACCCGGGCCTAGCCCGTGGACATCCCCCTCCTCGCCGAGCTGACGCAGGCATCGGGGCCCCCCGGGGCCGAGGACCGCGTGCGGGCGATCGTGCGCCGCCACCTCGAGGACGCATGCGACCGCGTGGATGACCTGGCGATGGGCTGCATCGATGGCGTTCGCGCCGCCGACGGCGAGCCGGCGGGGCGCCTCATGCTCGCGGCCCACATGGACGAGATCGGGTTGATGATCACCCATGTGGACGATCGCGGGTATGCATCGTTCATTCCCCTCGGGGGCTGGGACGCCCGCACGCTCGTGGGCCAGCGGGTCCTGGTGCACGGGCGGGAGGACCTGCTGGGCATCGTGGGGTCCACGCCGGTGCACCTGCTGGACGAGGCCGCGCGATCGAAGGCGCCGAAGATCGACGACCTCACGATCGACCTGGGGTTGCCGGGCGAGGAGGCCCGCGAGCGGGTGCGCAAGGGCGACGTGGTCACGCGCGTGCGCGACCTCGCGACGGTCGGCCACCTCGTCTCGGGCAAGGCGCTCGACGACCGGGTGGGCGTGTACGTGATGCTGAAGGCCCTGCGGGAGGCCGGGCCGTCACGCATGGAGGTGCACGCGACCGCCACCGCCCAGGAGGAGGTGGGCCTCCGCGGTGCGCGCACCGCAGCGCACCGGATTGCCCCCGACATCGCCGTGGCCATCGACACCTGTCCGGCCGACGACGGCCCGGGCACCCCGGCAACCGGGCCGTCCACGCGCCTCGGCGAGGGCGCGGCCATCCGGGTGATGGACGCCAGCGCCATCGGCCACCGGGGCCTCGTGGACCTGCTCATCACCCTGGCGGACGAGGGGGGCATCCCCTACCAGCTCCACGTGTCGAACAAGGGCGGCACCGACACCGCCAGCCTCCAGATGACCGGTCGGGGGGCGATCGCGGGGTGCATCTCCATCCCCACCCGCTACGTGCACACGGCCGTCGAGGCCTGTCACCCCGACGACATCGACGCCGCCGTGGCGCTCACGGCTGCGCTCATCGGGCACGCCCACCGGTTGGTGGAAGCCCCCTAGGCCACCAGCACCGCCAGGGCGAAGCCGCCGCCCACCACCGCAACCACGCCCGCCACGATCGCCGGCGCCAGGCGCCCGTAGGCCATGTGCCCGCGACCGAGCCCCGACAGCACCACCGCGGCCAGGAAGCCGCCCAGCAAGCCGCCCAGGTGGCCGCCGATCGAGATGCCCGGGATGATGAACGTGATCGCGAGGTTGAGCAGCAGGAACACGCCCACGCTCGAGCCCAGCAGGGAGATCCCCTGCTGCCGCTCCAGCACGAGCAGCGCGGCCATCAGGCCGTACACCCCGCCCGAGGCCCCCACGGTGAGCGCGTTCGGGGCGAAGAGCAGTGCGCCGGCAGCGCCCCACACCACGCTGGCAAGGTAGATCGAGCCGAACCGCAGCGATCCGGCGTACCGCTCCAGCGCCCCGCCCAGCCACCACAGCACGATCATGTTGAAGAGCAGGTGGATGAGCCCCGCGTGCACGAAGGCCGACGTGATGATGCGGTACCACTGGCCATCGGCGACGGCCGGGCCGAACAGCCCCAGGTCCAGGGCGATCCCGGCGTTGGCGCCCGCGATGGTCACTCCCTGGGCGAGCTCGATGATGGCGATTGCCACGCACACCCCGATGATCCCCACCGTGATCGGCGCGCCGCCGGTGCGCTGCCCCACGTTCAGGTCGCGCACGAGGGCACCGGGCGACCCAGGTGCGGGGCCACCCGCGCAGTCGGGGCACTTCAGGCCCACCGCCGCGGTTCGGGCGCAATCCGGGCAGATCGGCCGGTCGCACGATGAGCACGAGATGAGGGTCTCGCGGTCCGGATGCCAGTGGCATCGGGCCTCGACGATCTCGGGGTCACGGACCGGTTCGCTCAACGGGGCGCATGGTAACCCGGTTCAGGGCCATGTCACCCGTTGACAGGGGCATCCCGGACGGCTTCACTATCACCTCGGTCCGCCGGCGCCCCGGTCCTGCGCCGGCACGTTCCACTCCAGCAGAGAGGCCTTTCTTGACGACGACGCCTGCGCCGTTCGCGACCACCCCTCCCCCCGGGCTTCCCGAGCTCACGGAGCACGACGCGTGCGCCCTGGCGGCCTTCGCCACGCGCGACGGCAAGCCGAGCCACGACATCATCGAGCGCGCCCTGCTGGGCCTGGACATGATGGTGCACCGGGCGGGCAGCGTGGACGGCGAAGGCGACGGATCGGGCCTGCAGGTGGACATCCCGCGTCCGCTCTGGGGCGCGCGGCTGGCCGGCGAGGGCCTCGACCCGGCGCTGGCCGACGACCCGCGGTTCGTCATCGCGCACCTGTTCTTCGAGGGCGCCGCCGAGGCCGATTCCGAGCTGCCGCGCCTCATCGACATCGCGCGCCTGCACGGGTTCGAGGTGCTGCTCAGCCGCGAGGGCGACATCGACCGGGGCGCCCTGGGCCCGCGGGCCGCCGAGAACCCGCCGGTGTTCTGGCAGCTTGCCCTGCTGGCCGCCGACGCCGCCACGGCCTCGCGCGAGTGCTACCGCGCCATGGTGGCCGTCGAGCAGGAACTCACGTGCCACGTGGCGTCATTCTCGGCCAACGACTGCGTGTACAAGGTGCTGGGGCAGCCCATGGTGCTGCCGGGCTTCTACCCCGAGCTCGCCGACCCCGCGTTCGGCTCGTCGCGGGTGATCGCCCACAACCGGTACTCCACCAACACGTACCCCACCTTCAGCCGCGTCCAGCCCTTCGCCATCCTCGGCCACAACGGCGAGATCAACACCATCGCGCAGCTGCGCGAGCAGTGCCGCCAGCTCGGGCTGCCCATCACCCGGGACGGATCGGACTCGCAGGACCTCAACCGCCTGCTCGAGGGCCTCATCTTCGAGAAGCGCCTGTCGCTCATCGAGGCCGTGGAGTTCGCGTTCCCGCCCATCCTCGGGGAGGTCCACCGGCTTCCCACCGACCTCCAGGACCTCTACGTGCACTACCGCGAGGCGTGGGGCCCGTACTCCCAGGGCCCCGTGGCCCTTGCGGCGCGCGCGTACGACGAGATGGTGTTCTCGGTGGATGCCCTGGGCCTGCGGCCGCTGTGGTGGGTGGAGACCGACGACCTCTACGTGGCCTCGTCCGAGCCGGGCATCGTGCCCGTGCACGAGCTCACGGCCGATCCCCGGCCGCTCGCCCCCGGCGAGAAGGTGGCGCTCATCACCGACGACGACGGCGTGCCCCGAGTGCTCACGTATCCCGAGGTGCAGCGCGAGGTGCACGCGCGCGCGAGCGCCCGCGGCGGCCTTCCGCACCGCGAGGCCCGTGCCCGCCTGGCCGGTGGCCTCGAGCCCGTGGGCGTGGACGGATCCGCCCACGCCGCGGCCACCGACCTGCCGCTCGACGCCCTCCTGGCCTCGGCCGGGTGGATCGACGGCGACAAGCAGCAGGTGCAGTTCCACGCCGACCGCGGTGCCGAGCCCATCGGATCGCTCGGCTGGGACGGTCCGCTCGGCCCTCTCTCCCCCGTGCCGCTCCCGGTCTCGGACTACCTGCAGGAGACCGTGGCGGTGGTCACCAACCCGGCCATCGACCGCGAGCGCGAGGTCGAGCACTTCTCGACGCGCGTGGTGCTGGGGCGCCGCCCGCCCATCGAGGGCGTCGAGCCCGAGCCCCCGCAGCGCTGCGAGCTGCGCATGCCCGTCATCCTCGGCGCCATGCGACCCGGCGTGCAGGTGAGCCTGGCCGAACTCCGGCGCGTGGCCGCGGGCCAGGGCGTCGCCGTCATGGAGGACGTGGAGGCCGCCTGGGGCGACCGGTACGCCCGCCTGCCCCTGTACTTCGGCGACCCGGCCGGTACCCGCGAGCACATCGACTACCTCTGCCGGGCGGCGGTGGACGCCGTCACGGCGGGCGCCGAGGTGCTGGTGCTCGAGGACCGCCTGGCCAGCCCGCAGCAGCGCGTCACCGACCCGCTGCTGGCGGTGGCCGCCGTCGACAAGGCCCTTCGTGAAGCCCGCGACGACGAGGGCGTGGCCCTTCGCCGGCGCGTCAGCATCGTCCTCGAGGCGGTGGGCATCCGCAATGTCCACGACGTGATGGTGGCCCTCGGCTTCGGCGCCGATGCCCTGTGCCCCTACGCCATGCTGGAGCAGGCCCTCGTCGGCTCACCCGAGCCCGAGGTGGCGGCGGACCGCCTGCTGGACGGCCTGCAGAAGGGCATCGAGAAGGTCATCTCCACCCTGGGCATCCACGAAGTGCGCGGGTACGGGCGCCTGGTGTCGGCAATCGGCATCGCACCCGAGGTGCTCGACGTGCTGGGCATCCCCGGGTTCTGCGCCTCGGAGGGGCGGGGCCTCGACTTCGCGCGCCTGGACGTCCTCGCCGAGCAGGGCCGGCAGATCCGCGCCGGCGAGGAGAGCCCCGGCAAGGTGAAGCTCCCGCGCATGTACCCCAAGGTGTGGAAGGCCCTGGCCCGCGTGGCCAACAGCGAGCGCGGCTACGAGGAGTTCGCCGAGACCTGCCAGGCGCTCGAGGACGAGCAGCCCGTCGCGCTGCGCCACGCAATCGGGATCCAGCTCGCGCCCGACGGGGAGCGCCTTCCGTCCGACCGCGTGTCGAGCCGCGTGGGGGACCACGAGCTCCCCTACGTCATTTCGTCGATGTCGTTCGGAAGCCAGGGCGAGACCCCGTTCCGGGCGTACGCCGAAGCCGCCTACCGCACCGACATGCTGTGCATGAACGGCGAGGGCGGCGAGATCCGCGACATGTACGGCAAGTACCCCAAGAACCGTGGCGTGCAGATCGCCTCCGGGCGCTTCGGCGTGTCGTCGCTTCTCATGAACGCCTGCGAGTGGATCGAGATCAAGATCGGCCAGGGCGCCAAGCCCGGTGAGGGCGGCCACCTGCCCGGCTCCAAGGTGACCGAGGCCATCGCGGCGGCCCGCAACGCCACGGTGGGCTCCGACCTCATCAGCCCATCGAACAACCACGACCTCTACTCCATCGAGGACCTGGCGCAGCTCATCGACGAGCTCAAGACCGCCAACCCCTACGCCAAGGTCATCGTCAAGGTGCCCGTGGTGCCCGGCATCGGCACCATCGCCGTGGGCATCGCCAAGGCGGGTGCCGACGTGCTCACGCTCTCGGGCTTCGACGGCGGCACGGGCGCCGCCCGCCTGCATGCGCTTCGCCGGGCGGGCCTGCCCTGCGAGCTCGGCACCGTGTTGGCGCACCATGCCCTGGTGGAGGCCGGGATCCGGGACCGCGTGGAGATCTGGGCGGACGGCGGGCTGCGCACCGCGGCCGACGCCATCAAGCTCATCTGCCTGGGCGCCAACCGCCTGGGCTTCGGCACCGCGTCGATGGTGGCCATCGGCTGCACCATCTGCCGCGGCTGCCAGCTGGACACCTGCCACGTGGGGATCGCCACGCAGATGGACGAGGAGGAGGCCCAGCACCGCGGCCTCAAGCGGTTCGTGCCGCGCACGTACGAGCCCGCCGTGGAGGGCCTGGTGCGGTACTTCACCGAGATGGGGGAGGCCATGCGCCGCATCGCCGGCGAGATGGGCGTGGACAACGTCCAGGACCTGGTGGGTCGCGCCGACCGCCTGGCCCAGATCACCCACCACTCCGAGATGGACCTCGACGGCCTGCTCACCCCCACCGCCCGGCGCGTGATCGGCGCCCCGGAGGATGGCGAGCGCTACTTCCGGCCCTTCAGTCCGCCTCCAGCGCACCGCGCCCCCGATGCCGCGCAGGAGGCCCTCGAGGCGGCGACCGTGCTGGCCGTTGAGGAGAGCGAGCTGACCGCCCGCGACCGCAACCTGGGTACCGACCTCGCGGGCATCATCGCCCGTGCGCGCACGGGCCTTCGCACGCCGCACGAGCTCTCCGCGCGCGTGGCACAGACGGCTCCCGAGGGCAGCGCGGGCACCCTGGTGGACCTGCAGTTCACCGACGGCGCCGCCACGGGGTCCGGGCTTGCCGCCTTCAACGTGGAGGGCGTGCGCATCCGCGTGTCCGGCGGCGCGCAGGACGGCGTGGGCAAGTGCTCCCTGGGCGGCGAGGTGCAGGTGCTGAAGGCCCGCTCCCATTCGGGCGAGTGGGTGGGTGGCCACGTGGGCAAGTCGTTCGCGTACGGCGCGCAGCGCGGGCTGTTCCTCATCCAGGGCGACGCCGACGCCCGCGCGGGCATCCGCCTGTCGGGCGCCGACATGGTGCTCGGCGGCCAGCCGGAGGGTCCCATCGATGACCGCACGGGATCCCTGGGGGCGCGGGCCAACTGCAAGGGCTTCGCCTTCGAGTACATGACCGGTGGCCGCGCGGTGGTGCTGGGCGATCCCGGGCCCTGGCTGTGCTCGGGAATGACCGGCGGCGTCGTGTACGTGCGCCAGGAGGATGACTGGAACCTCGACGAGGCCGCCATCCGGCGCCGGCTGTCCAAGGCCGCGAAGGTGAGCATGGTGCAGGTGGAGGAGGGCGGCGAGGACGCCCTGAACGTGTCGGAGTTGCTGTCGGCATACCGTGACGCCCTGGTCGCGTCGGGGCAGGACCACGAGGCCGCGGGGCTCGAGCCCCTCATCGCCTCGCCCCAGGACCACTTCCTGGCGATCCATCCCGTCACCCAGCAGGCTGACCCGAACCTGTCGACGGAGTGACCTCGCTCACAAAGTGATGTCCGGCACCGCCATCCAGCGGCCCTGCAGGGCGGCGGATGCGCCAAGGTGACGCCATGACCTCCGCCCCGGCCATCGCCGACCGCCTTGCGGCCGTACGTCACCGTACCCTCGACCTCGTCGCGCCGCTCGATGCCGAATGGCTGGCGCGCACGCCCGACCCCATCATGAGCCCCCCGGCGTGGGACCTCGCGCACATCGCCGCCTACGAGGAGCTGTGGCTCGTCACCCGGCTGGTCGGTGATGCCCCGCTGCATCCGGACCTGCAGGCCACCTACGACGCCTTCGAAACCCCCCGCGCTGTCCGCGGCGCGATCCGCATCCTCGACGGGCACGAGTCGCGCGAGTACATGGACGCCGTGCGCGCGCGGGCGCTGGCGGTGCTCGAGCGCACCGACATGTCCCCCGACGGCCCCGAGCTCACTGCGGGCGGCTTCGTGTGGGACATGGTCGCCCAGCACGAGGCGCAGCACGACGAGACGCTCCTGCAGACCCTGCAACTGATGCCGGCGGGGGCGTACTCGCCGTGCGCGGACGCCCTGCCGCCGTCGGGGACCGCCACCCGGGGGCCCGATCCGGTGGACATCCCCGGCGGCACGATCGTCATGGGAGCGACGGGCGGTCGCGGGGCGCTCGACTGCGAGCGGCCCGCGCACGTGCGCGAGGTGGCGCCATTCCGCCTCGACCGCTTCCCCGTGACCATCGGCCGCCACCTGGAGTTCATGGCCGACGGCGGGTATGCCGACCCGCGCCACTGGAGCACCGCGGGCTGGGCCTGGCGCGAGGAGTGCGGGGCCACCGCACCGCTGCATTGGAGCGACGAGGGGGACGGGCAGTGGACCCGGACCTGGTTCGGCTGCACGGAGGCCCTCGACCCGTCCGAGATCCTGTGCCACGTGTCGTACTTCGAGGCCGAGGCGCACGCCAGATGGGCGGGCGCGCGCCTTCCCACCGAGCACGAATGGGAGTTCGCCGCGCGGTTCGACCCATCGTCGGCCGACGACGCATGGGCGCCGTGGGGGCACGGCACGTCCGCCGGCCGGGCCAACCTGGGGCAGCGCACGTTCCGGCCGTCGCGGGCGGGGGCGTTCCCGGCGGGGCACGCGCCGTCGGGCTGCGCGCACATGCTGGGCGATGTCTGGGAGTGGACGTCCACCGAGTTCGACGCCTACCCGGGATTCCGGCCGTTCCCCTACCGCGAGTACGCGGAGCCATTCTTCCGCGATGGCTACCGGGTGCTCCGCGGCGGATCGTGGGCCACGCAGGAAATTGCGGCCCGCACCACCTTCCGCAATTGGGACCTCCCCCAGCGCCGGCAGATCTTCTCGGGCATGCGCCTGGCATGGGATGCCGCATGAGCGGTCCCGTCGAGTCACCGCCCACTACGCGCGCCGTGCTGCCGTGGCGCCTCGACTGCCACGTGGCCGCCGGGGACGACGCCGCCGCGGCTGACGAGCTGCGGCGCGGCCTCACCGCCGCGCGACCCACCATCCCCGCGCGATGGTTCTACGACGATGCCGGCTGCGACCTCTTCGTGCGCATCACGGGCCTCGACGAGTACTACCAGACCCGCGCCGAGCAGCTGATCCTCGATACCGCGATGGACGACGTCATCTCCGCCCACGCACCGGCCGAACTCGTGGAGATCGGCTCGGGCGCCGCCCGCAAGACCCGGGCGATCCTCGACGCCATGGAGCGCGCGGGCACCCTGCGCCGGTACGTGCCCTTCGACATCAGCCCCGGGATGCTCGCCATGAGCGCCGCGGACATCGCGGCGGCCTACCCGGGCACCCGCGTGCACGCGATCGCGGGCGACTTCTCGCGACACCTCTCGCGCATCCCCCGCAGGCGATCCGGCGCCGGGCGCATGGTGGCGTTCCTGGGCGGCACCATCGGCAACCTCGAGCCGCCCCGCCGTCGCACCATGATGCGCCGGCTGGCCAGGCTGCTGGGGCCCGGCGACTGCCTGCTGCTCGGCACCGACCTGGCGCACGACCCCGAGGTGCTCGTGCGGGCCTACGACGACGGCGAGGGGGTCACGGCGGAGTTCAACCGCAACATCGTCCGGCATATCAACGCATCGTTCGCGGGTGACGCCGATCCCGACGACTTCGCCCATGTCGCGAGGTGGAACGCCCGCGCGTCGCGCATCGAGATGCACCTGCGCGCGCGGCGCGACATCCGCTGGTCCATCGCGGGGCTGGGGATCGTGGTGCCCATCGAGGCCGGCTCCACCATCCGTACCGAGATCTCCTGCAAGTTCACGCGCGATGCCGTGGAGGCCATCCACGCGGACGCGGGGCTGCGCACGGCGTCGTGGCACACCGATCCGTCCGGCCGCTACGCGGTGTCGGTGGCCGTGCCCGCCTGATCCTCCATGCCGCGCAGGATCACCGTCCTGCGCCGGACGATGATCTCCCCCTGCTCCTGAAGGCGCCCGAGCGCGACGGTGATGCTCTCGCGCGCGGCGCCGATCATGTCGCCGAGCTCCTGGTGGGTCACCCTCAGGTCGAGCCTCACGCCCTCCGGCGTCACCTTCCCCCATCGCTCGGCGAGCTGGCGCAGCTTCAGCACCAGCCGCCGCTCCAGGCGCGGCTCGAGCGCGATGGCCACCGACAACTCGCGGTCGGCCACGGCCGCGGCCACCGCGCGCAGCACCCAGGCGCCCAAGGCGGAGTCGGAGCACAGGACGTCGTCGAGCGATCCATCCAGCACCAGCAGCTCGGCGTCGGTGGCCGCGCGCACCCGGGCCCCCGGCACCCGCGGCCAGCCACCGGCGGGCAGCACCACGGCGTCACCCTCCTGCAGCAGCGCGGCCGTGCGCTGCCGGCCGGCCTCGGCGTCCACCACGATGGCCATGCGCCCGGCCGACACGAACCCCAGCGGACCGGTCAGGTCCGACTCGGGCACCTCGTCCCCGGCGAGCACCGCCACCGCGGTGCAGAGCGGCGCCAGGCGCTCGTACAGGTCGTCATGGAAGCCGAGGTCGTTCATCCCCCCTCCACCATCAGCGCCGCCCGGTCCTCCCACTCGGCCATCGCGTAGGAGAGGTCCTCCTGCAGGGCGCGATGCCGCTCGCCGAGCGTGGCCACGGCATCGAGGTCGCCCTGCGTCGAGGCGCGGGCGACCTCGTCCTCGACGCCGGCGATTTCCTCCTCGAGCCGCGCGATGCGCGACTCGATCTTGCTCACCTCGCGTGCCAGGCGTCCGTTCCCGGGCCGATCGGCGCGCGCGCGCTGCGATGCCCGGGGAGCCGCGGGGCGCGGCGCGGCGGCCCGTGCGGGCGGCGGATCCGCGTCGCGCGCGGCCACCAGGTCCGCGTATCCGCCTGCGCGCATCACGGCCGTCCCCTCCTCGAGGGCCAGGGTGTGGGTTGCCACGGCATCGATGAGCGCACGGTCGTGCGACACCAGGATGACCGTGCCGTCGTAGGCCAGGAGGGCATCCTCGAGCGCCTCGCGGCTCTCGACGTCGAGGTGGTTGGTGGGCTCGTCCAGCACCAGCAGGTTGCCCCCCTCGGCCACCAGGGCCGCCAGGCCCAGGCGCCGGCGCTCGCCGCCGGAGAGCCCCTCCACCGTCCGGTCGGCCAGTTCCCCCGTGAACAGGAACCGCCCGAGCAGCCGGCGCGCCTCGGTCTCGGTCAGCGACGTGCCGGCCTTCACGGTCTCGGCCAGCGTCATCCGCTCGTCGTATTCGCGCGCGTGCTGGCTGAAGTACGACGGCAGCACCTTGTGCCCCATGCTCACGCGACCGGCGGCGGCGTCCCGCATGCCGAGGAGCGTCTCGACGGTCGTGGTCTTGCCCGCGCCGTTGGGGCCCACCACGGCCACCCGCTGCCCGCGCTCGATCGTGAATCCCGCGCCGTCCACCAGCACGCGGTCCGCCACCTCCACCCGCAGGCCATCCGCCTCGAGCACGACGCGGCCGGGCCTCTCGGTCTTCGGGAAGCCGAACGACAGGGACCTCTCGCGGGAGGGGGCCTCGACGGGCGCGAGGCGGTCCAGCTGCCTGGCCCGCGACTTGGCCTGCCGCGCGCGCGTTCCCGCGCGCCACCGCGTGACGAAGCGCTCCAGTCGTTCCATCTCCTCGCGGCGGCGTTCTGCGGCGGCAGCCTGCTGCGCCGCGTCCTCTGCCCGTGCGCGGCGGAACGCGGAATACCCCATGGGCCAGAGCTTGGCCCGTCCGGCCGAGAGATCGAGGACCTGCGTGGCCGTGGACTCGAGGAACCACCGGTCGTGCGACACGATCACCACCGCGGCGCGCATGTCCCTGACGATGGCCTCGAGCCACTCCATCGCCGCGAGGTCGAGGTGGTTGGTGGGCTCGTCCAGCAGCAGGACCTGCGGGCGCCCGGCGAGTGCCCGGGCCAGGGACGCCCTCGTGAGCTCGCCGCCCGACAGGCTCGACAGGGGCCGGTCCAGGTGGTCGTCGCGCAGGCCCAGGCCGCGGGTGACCCGCTCCACCCACGACCGCCAGTGGTAGCCGCCGGCCGCATCGAGGTCGGCATGCGCGCGCTCGTACTCGGCCATGATCGGCGGGCCATGATCGCCCGCCGCCATCCGGGCCTCCAGGGCCGCGAGGCGCTCCTCGGCATCGCGCGCGTGCGCCAGGCCCTGCTCCACGTACTCGCGCACCGTGCCCGCGGCCGTCGCATCCGGCCGCTGATCGTGCAGCGCCACGCGCTCGCCGCGGGGAACCGACACCGCTCCGCCGTCGGCGTCCTCGAGCCCCGCGAGGATCCTCAGCAACGTCGTCTTGCCCGCGCCGTTCCTCCCCGCCACGGCCAGGCGATCGCCCGGGCCGATACGGAATGACACTCCGGAGAAGAGCGTGCGCGGCCCGAACGCCTTGGTCAGCCCGGATGCCTGCACAGGGCCTAATGTTAGGCGTCATGGGCGCGGACGCCAGCATCATGGACACCCCTGAACAGGTCGCCGGCCTGGTGGAGCACGTGCGGGCCTCCGGCCGCATGGCGCTCGACGTGGAGTTCCTCTGGGAGCGCACCTACGCGCCCATCCCCTGCCTCGCGCAGGTGGCGGTGGAGGACCGGATCGCGCTGGTCGACCCCATCGCGGGCGCCCCGCTCGACGCCGTGGCCGCCCTGCTGGCGGACCCGGCCATCGAGGTGGTCATGCACGCGCCCAGCGCCGACCTCACCCTGTTCGCGCTGGGGTTCGACACCCGGCCCGCCAACCTGCTGGACGCCCAGTTGATTGCCGGGTTCGTCGGGCTGGGGTCGGGCCAGAGCCTGGGGGCCCTCCTGGGCCGCGTGCTCGACGTCAAGGTCGCAAAGACCGAGGGCTACTCCGACTGGTCGCGACGACCCCTCACCCGCGCGCAGCTGGACTACGCGGCGGCGGACGTGGAGCACCTGTTCGCGTTGGTGGACGAGCTGATGCGCCGGGCGGCCGAGCGCGGCCGCACCGAGTGGGTGCTCGAGGAGCACGAGCGCCGGTACGGCCCCGGCGCGCGCGTGGCCCCCGACCCATTCGAGGCATGGCGCAAGGTGAAGGGCCAAGGGCGCCTGCAGCCCGCCGAGCGCGCGGTGTTACGCCGGGCCGCGGCATGGCGCGAGTCCGAGGCCCGGCGCCGCGACCGGCCGGTCGGGTGGCTGCTCCCGGACCGCACGCTGCTGGAGATCGCCCGCCGACGGCCCTCTGGCCCGACGGCACTGCTCTCGGAGCGCGGCGTCCCCTCGGCCATGCGCGAGCGCGAGGCCACCGCCCTGATCCACGCCATGGACGAGGCCGCGGGCGACCCGCCCATCGCGCTGGGACCGCCGCCGCCGGCGAAGGTGCAGGCGCGGCTCGAGACCCTCACGCCGCTGGCGCAGATCCTGCTCACCGCACGGGCATCGGCGGCCGACCTGGCCCCCACGCTCGTGGCCACGCGCGACGAGGTGGACCAGTTCCTCACGGCGGTCCTGCAGCAGCGCGACACCGACGCCCTCGCCCTGGGCCGCGGATGGCGGCGCGAGGTGGCCGGCGATGCCATCGCCGAGCTCGCCGCGGGCCGCCTGGGCATCGCACCGCTGGCCGGGCCGCCCTACCTGGCCGAGATCGCCCTCCCGGGTCACTGACCCCGGGGGGCTCCGGCAATGCAACGGGGGGCGCCTGCGCCTGGGGCGGAGCCCTGCCCCGGCGCGTGACGCCCCCCGGACCTGTGGGGAGACCCCGTCCTCACCTCATCTGCCCGGTATCCAAGAGGGGGCACCGTGCGCGCCGCGTGGCGGTCGCGTTAGGGCTCGGTGAAGCCGGTGGGCTCGACCATGGGTGCCAGGTCGGCCATGGCCGTGACCAGGGCCACCCGCGCCCGCGACGGCGCATCGGCCGCGAGGGGCAGCACCTGCCACTGCGTGCGGTTGAGGTAGGCACCCGCCCACCGGCGATGGACATCGCCCGTGCGCATGACCAGCGCCTGGATGCTGCGCAGGTTGTCCGACCTGTCTGCGATCTTCAGGAGGTGCGCATCGGGAGGGCCCTGCTCCAGGAGACGGCGGTAGTAGTCGCGCACCGCCGCACCGGCCACCCGGGCGTCGGGTGCGGTCAGCCACACCACCAGGTTCTCGGCCCGCGCGCCGAATGCGCTCCGCACCTCCTCGGGCGTGGTGATGGTGTCCTCCACCAGGTCGTGCAGCAGGGCCGCCACCAGCACGTCGCGATCGGTCACCCCCCACTGCATCAGGCCCATGGCCACGCGGACCGGGTGGAGCCAGTAGGGCGTTGCGCTGCCGCGCCGCATCTGGCCGTCGTGGCGCTCGCGGGCGAAGGCGTCGGCGCGGAGCAGCGTGCGTCGGTCAGCCGCGGGCCGGGGTGCCAGCGCACGCTCCCAGGCCTGCTCCACGTCGTCGGCGGTGTCGAAGTGCTCGGGCCAGGCCAGGTGCCGCGGGGCGATGGGCGCGAGCGCCTCCCCCGACTCGCCGACGGAGGGAGGCTCGAGGGGACCGGTCGACATGGCCTCTAGGGTATCGCGCCTCGCGGTGGTGGACCTCGGCTCCAACACCTTCCGCCTCGTCGTGTTCGAGTACCGGACGGGCGGGCCGTTCCGCCTGGTCGACGAGGTGCGCGAGGTCGTGCGCCTCACCGAGGGAAGCGCCCCCGGGGACCCCATCGGGCCGGATGCCATGGAGCGGGCCATCCGCGTGGCCCGCCTCTTCGCCGGCTTCTGCGACGGCTCCGGCATCGACGAGGTGAGGGCGGTCGCGACCAGCGCCATCCGCGACGCCCCCAACGGCGACGAGGTGCTCCAGGGCATCGTCGATGCCGGCCTGCCCGCGCGGATCGTGTCGGGCGAGGAGGAGGCCCGGTATGGCTACCTGGGCGCGATCAACGGCACCACCCTCACCGACGGGCTGGTGGCCGAACTCGGGGGCGGCAGCATGCAGGTGGGCCGCGTGGACGACCGCCGGCTCGAGCGATGTGCCAGCTGGCCCCTGGGGGCCGTGCGCATGACCGATGCCTTCATGGCCGCCGCGGTGCAGTCGCCGGACGACGTGCGCGCCCTGCGCCGCCATGCACTCGACGTGCTGCGCCTGGAGCCCTGGGTGGCCGACGCGGGGCGCCTGGTGGCCATGGGCGGGGCGGTGCGCACGCTTGCCGCGATGGCACAGAAGGCCGAGGCCTACCCCTTGGGCGAGGTGCACGGGTACATGCTGCGGCGTGATGCCCTTCGCGCCCTCATCGAGCGGATGGCCGGCATGCCGCGGGCCGATCGACGCCGGATCCCCGGCCTCAAGGCCGACCGGGCGGACATCATGTTGGCCGGCGCCGTGGTTCTCGATGCCCTCCTGCAGGCAGCAGGCGTGGACCGCGTGGAGGTATGCGCCGAGGGCCTGCGCTGGGGCGTGTTCTGGGAGGCCTTCCTCGCCCCCGCCGATCCGCCCGTGGTGGAGGACGTCCGCGCCACCAGCGTCCGCGACCTGGCCCAGGTGTACGGCTACGACCGGGCGCACTGCGAGCAGGTGGCGCGGCTGGCCGTGGACATGTTCGACGGGCTCGCCCGGCTGGGCGTGCACGACGGCGACCCGCGCGAGCGCGAATGGCTGCACGCCGCGGCATTGCTGCACGACGTGGGCACGCTGGTGGACTACAACGACCATCACAAGCACGGCCACTACCTGGTGCTGAACGCCGGGCTGCCGGGCTTCCGGCACCGCGAGCTGGTGATCATCGCGCAGCTGGTGCGCGGCCACCGCAAGTCGATCCAGTCACCCGGCCCGCTGGGTGCCCTGCTGAAGCCGCGTGACGAGGAGCGCATCCTGCGCCTCGCGGCATTCCTGCGCATCGCCGAGCAGCTCGAGGTGGGACGCGCCCGGGCCATCATCGGGATCGACTGCGCCCGCGAGGGCGACCTGGTCACCCTCTGGCTGCGGGCCCACGGCGACGTCGACGTGGCCATGTGGTCGGCGCGGCAGGAGGCCCCGGTGTTCACGCGCGCCACGGGCCAGCGCCTGGCCATCGAGCGCGCGTAGGACACGCGGGCTAGAAGGGGACTTCCATGCTCTTCACGATGTCCCGGGTCATCGCGCTCACCGGCATGTGCTTCATCACGGCGTTGACGGCAGCAGAGGCGCTCCTGCGCCGCACCATCATCACCTTCGCCAGCCGACGGGAGTCGTCCTGGTTGTGCCGCACCAGGTCTCCCACGCGCTCGCGCCAGCGCGCGATGGCCAGCGAGGCGGTACGGGCGTCGGCGAGCGAGAGGTCGTAGGCCAGCGCGGCGGCGCTGCGCAGGGCGTTCGAGGCACCCACTCCCGCCGTGGGCAGGAACCCCATGCCGCTGTCGCCGCACAGCGCCACGCGGTCGTCGAGGGCCGTGATGGCCGGGGCGCGGACATCGATCATGGGCCACAGGAAGGGACGTCCGCTGCGGACGTCCCACAGGCCGGGCAGGTCCGCGGCCCCGGGGATGCGCGCGGCCACGTGCGCGCGCAGGTGCTCCACGATCGACGCGGCGTCGCCCTGCGGATCCGGGGACGAGTCCGCAGGGAGCCCCACGGCGACGTTCACGCCCTGGGGCATGGGATAGAGCCCCACGAAGGCGGAGGGGCCCCAGTACTCCGAGGCCGTCCCCTGCGGGGTGGATCCCGGCGGCGCCCACCACATCCACGCGTGGAAGCCCGTGTCGTGTGGCTCCACCTCGCCGAACAGCGCGCCCCGGACTGCGCTGTGCATGCCGTCGGCGGCCACGGCCACGTCGCCCGGGTGACGGCCGCCGTCCGCGTCGGTCACCACCACGCCATCCCCCGCCCTCTCGATGCCCGTGGCCCGCACGCCGAACCTGATGACGCCGTCGGGCACCGTGCCGGCGAGGATCTCGATGAGGTCGGTGCGCGTCACGCCGAGCATGGGACCGAAGCGCGCGAGCAGCGCCCCGAGGTCGACCGACTGCAGGAGTGCGCCGTCGGGGCCATGCACGTCGTAGGCGTCGATCGGCACGCTGCGCGCGAGGAGCTCCTCCCGGCGCCCCAGCGCGTTGAATGCCGCCGCGCCCAGCGGATAGAGCCCGATGCCGTACCCGGCAGCACCGTGTGCCGGAGCGCGCTCGAGGACCATCACCTCGTGCGCGCCGGTGCGGGCGAGGAGCCCCGCGACCGTGAGCCCCGCAATCCCCCCGCCCACGACGACGACCTTCATGCTCATCCCCCTGCCCGCTTCACCGTGAACCGCTGGCCGAGGTGCTCGGCGATGGCGTCGCGATGATCGCCCTGCACCTCCACCACGCCGTCCTTGACCGAACCGCCCGACCCGCACAGCCGCCGCAACTCACGAGCGGTGTCGCGAAGCTCCCCCGGCGGGATGCCCGTGACCAGCGTGACCGTCCTTCCCTTGCGGCCGGCGGAGGTACGTGACACGCGCACCACGCCGTCCGGGCTGCCCGCCGATGGCCGTGGGGCGATGGGCGGCGCCTGCGGGATGCGCCCGCCCTCGGTCGAGTACACCGCGCGCGCGTCGGCCTGCTGGTCTTTGCGGATCCGGCCCATCGGCACGCGATGGTACCGTCGCCCGGCGATGGCGAGCGACCTGCACATGCACACCAACTGCTCGGACGGCGCGCTCGATCCCGTCGACCTCGTCGAGTACGCGGCCGGCCGCGGCGTGGACCTGATCGCCATCACCGATCATGACACCATGGCGGGGGTGCCTCCGGCCGTCGCTGCCGGGCGGTCGGTGGGGGTGCACGTGGTACCCGGCATCGAGCTCTCCATCAAGGTGCCCCACGGCAGCATGCACCTGCTGGGGTACTTCGAGGACCCCGCGCCCGATCCGCTGGCGGGACTCATCGCCGGCTTCGGGGAGAAGCGCGTGGAGCGCGCGCGCGAGATGGTGGAGCGCCTTAACGGGATGGGCGTGGACGTCGACTGGGACGACGTGCTGGCGGGCGCCGCGGGCGCGCCGCTGGGGCGGCCGCACATCGCCGAGGCGCTGATGAGGGCGGGCCACGTGAGCGCGCGCAAGGAGGCCTTCGACCTCTACCTGGGCGATGGACGACCGGCCTACGTGGGATCGGATGGCCTGGCCGTGGAGGAGGGGGTCGACCTGGTCCGCGAGTCGGGCGGCGCCCCCGTGCTCGCGCATCCGTACACCCTGGGACTTGACGCCGCCCACCTCGACCCGTTCGTGGGCCGCATGGCCCGCGCCGGCCTGGTGGGCATCGAGGTGCACCGGCCGGAGTACACGCCCGACCAGCACGCGGCGTATGCGGGGTTGGCCGCGAAGTACGGCCTCATCCCCTCGGGCGGCTCGGACTTCCACCGGCCGTCGAGCCCGCACCATCCCGGCGCCACCGGCGATCCGCCCCTCCCGGAGGGCACGATCGACCGCCTCATGGCCGCGGTGCTGGGCTAACGTCACGCGCATGACGACCGCCGATTCCGCGCCCCGTGCCGAGGGCGTGCGCTGGGACCTCTCGCCCCTGTGCGCGTCCGCCGATGACTGCCGCACGCGCCTTGCCGCCGTGCTCGAGGACTGCACCGCCTTCGAGGGCCGCTACCGCGGCACCGTGGCGGCGCTCGACGGCCCGGGGCTTGCCTCGGCGCTGGCCGAGATGGCACGCATCGAGAACGAGATCGGACGCCTGTATTCGTACGCGTCCCTGCGCGAGTCGGTGGACGTGACCGACCCCGAGAACCAGGACCTGAACGCCCTCATGGAGCGCTCGATGGTGCAGGCCTCGAACGCCCTGCGCTTCTTCGAGCTCGAATGGCTCGAGCTCGATGAGCCCCTCGCCCTGCAGCTTGCCAATGCCCCCGAGGTCGCGGCCGACCGCCATCACCTGGTCTCGGCACGTCGCTTCCGCCGCCACACCCTCAGCGAGCCCGAGGAGCGGATGCTGGCCGAGCGCGGCCCGGCCGCCACCAGCGCGTGGCAAACCCTGTTCGGGCGCATCACCTCCACCCTCGAGGTCGAGTTCGACTCCGGCGAGGGGCCGGAACCGCACACGATCGACCGGCTGCTGGCATGCGTGCGCAACCCCGATCGCGACATCCGCTTCCGGGCGCTCGACACCCTCTACGCGGCCCTCGCACCGCAGTCCCCCACCCTGGCCCACTGCTACGACACCCTCGTGGGCGACCGGCTGGCGATGGACTCCCTGCGCAGCTACGACGACCCCATGGACCCCACGCACCTGCGCAACGAGGTCCCCGGACCCGCCATCGAGTCGATGATGTCCGCCGTGGAGCGCCACTACGGGCTCGCGCAGCGGTGGTTCCGCGTGAAGGCCCGCCTCATGGGCCTCGATCGCCTGCACCTGGCCGACCAGTACGCCCCGCTGGGCGAGGCGCGTGCCGTGCCATGGCCCGAGGCGCGGCAGATCATCGACGCGTCGTTCCGGTCGTTCTCGCCGCGCATCGGCGACATCGCCGACGGCTTCTTCGCCGACCGGCGCATCGACGCCGAGCCGCGCGCCGGCAAGCGGGGCGGCGCCTTCTGCGCATCGGTGGCGCAGGATGCCCGGCCATTCATGCTCATGAACTACACCGACCGCATGGACGACGTGATGACCCTGGCGCACGAGCTCGGCCATGGCATGCACTTCACCCTGTCGTCCGAGCGGCAGACGGCGCTCTCGTACCACACGGGCCTGGCCCTGGCGGAGGTGCCGTCGACGTTCGCGGAGATCATTGCCTTCGACCACCTCATGGCCACCGAGTCGGACGAGGCAACCCGCACCGCCCTCGTGTGCGAACGCGTGGAGGGCTCGTTCGCCACGGTGTTCCGCCAGACCGTGCTCGCGCGGTACGAGCAGGACGCCTACCGCATGCGCGGCGAGGGCACCACGCTCACCGACGAGCGGCTGTCCGAGATCTGGATCTCGCGGAACGCCGCCTACTACGGTGACGCGGTCGACATGCCCGAGGGCTACGGACTCGGGTGGTCGTACATCCCCCACTTCATCTCGACCCGCTTCTACACCTATGCCTACGTGTTCGCGCACCTCGTGACGCTGGCGCTGTACGCCCGCTACCGGGACGACGGCGATGCCTTCGTGGGGCGCTACCTGGACTTCCTGGCGGCCGGCGGCTCGGCGTCCCCCGCCGACCTGCTGCTGCCGCTGGGGGTGGACCTGGCCGACCCGTCGTGCTGGGACCCCGGCTTCCGGGAGATGGAGCGCATGGTGGAGCGGGCCGAGCAGATGACCGCGGCGTAGCCCCCCGTCCGGGGGGCACGCGCCCCATCAGGGGGACGGAATCACGGCGGGGCAGGACCCCCGGGAGGGCCCGCGACCCCGCCGGGTGGTGTGATGACGGCATGTGGCGTGCGATACGTGACCTTCCCGCACCCGCTCGCGGCCCGGCGGAAGGGGCGGGGCGCCTGGCGCGGGCCCTGCCGTTCGCCATCGTCGGGGGACTCGTGCTCGTCCTGTACGTGCTGTCCAACGTGCAGGACCTGCAGGCGCTGGAGCTGGCGCTGCTGCTCGGCGGCGCGGGAGCGCTGTGCGCCGCGTGGGCACTCGCGCCGTGGGACTCCCTCCCCCGCAGTGCGCAGGCCGTCCTGCCGCTCGGGGCGATTGCCCTGGTGATCATGATGCAGGTATTCGCGCTTCCCGACGACCGCGACCTCGGGGTTCTGCTGGTGTTGCCGGTCCTGTGGGCGGCCATCTACGCCTCGGCGCGCGAGGCGCTCGTGGTGGTCGGTGCGGCCGTGGCGACCGTGGTCTCGATGCAGGTGGTGGCCGGGGCGAGCAGCCTGCCCATCGGTTTCACGGGCCCCACCGAGGCGCTCGGCCTGTCCGCGGCCCTCGCGCTGCTCGCCTGGTTCACCGTGGCGGCGCGGGCGCACGCCCGGACGGACCCCCTGACGCGGGTGCCCAACCGCCGCGCGTGGGATGAGGTCGCCTCCGCCGAACTCGAGCGCGCGCGGCGCTATCCGGTGCCCATGGCCCTCGCCATCATCGACCTCGACAGGTTCAAGGAATACAACGACACGCGGGGGCACGCCGACGGCGACCGCCACCTGGCCGCCTGCGCCGCGGAGTGGTCACGGTGCCTGCGAAGCACCGACGTGCTCGCCAGGGTCGGCGGGGAGGAGTTCGCCGTGCTGCTCGTGGGGGCCGACGAGGAGATCGCCCGGGGCGTGCTGCGCCGCATCATGGATTCCACCCCGAACGGCCAGACATGCTCGGTGGGCCTGGCCCTCTGGGACGGCGCCGAGGACGCCCTGGAGCTCATGGCCCGCGCCGACGAGGCCCTCTACGCGGCCAAGGCCCGGGGGCGTGCACGGCTGGTGCTCGACCCCGCCGATCCGGAACCGGTGGCCCCCCGCGGAGAGGCGCCCGCGCGGGCGTTCGCCCGCGCGGCCTAGCCCTTCGAGCTCTTCTTCGAGGCCTTGAGCGGGTTGAGCGCCTTCTGCACCTGCTCCGGCAACTCCGTGGAGTGATACACCGGGCGACCGCACTCGTCCTTGGCGCTGATGGGCGCGTGGCACGTGGTGGGCGGCTCGCTCCAGATCGACAGCGTGCGGTGGCCCCGCTCGCACAGGTACAGCGTGGCCAGGCCCGCGCGGGCGCGCGGCCCCGTGGACTCGTCGACCTCGTATTCCTCGGCGGGGGTCCCCTCCTCCTCGACGATCTCCTCGACCACCGCAACCTCGGCGACCGGCTCCGCGGCCTGATCAGCGGGGGCCTCGTCCGCGGGCGCCTCCTCCGTGGCCACGGCGGCCTCGGCCTCAGGGGCGTCCTCGACGGCCTCGGGGGCCTCCTGCTCGGTCTCGTCACTCATCGGGAAGGATTCTCCTCGGGTTCGAACGGCCGGGGACTATAGCGCCCCACGGCCGTCCGGTGCGGCCGATCACGCTCACCGCGAAACGCGTGCCGCCGTTCGCGGCGAACCTCTCGATGTCCGGACCGGTCATGCACCACTCGTAGCACTCGTCCCACCACGCGATGGACCCCCGGCCATTCGCTGCGCCGAATCCCTGCCACACGCCCCACGATCGGGCGGCCGCCGTGGCCTGGGCGGGAGCGGAGCCCGCGGTCGGTGCTGGGCCGCCGCAGCCCGCGAGCAGCAGGCCGCCTCCGGCGAGCGCAAGGGCGGCGAGGGGACATCGGGACGGCATGCGAGGGGGCCTTCGATCGACGCGTCGCGCGAATGCACCGGCATGCCTCGCGGGCGGTCCGTACCCTGCCCCACCGTGCACCCCGAGGATCCACGCACCGTCTGGGAGGACGTGCCCGCCGGTCCGATGACCCTGCGCATCCGGCGACCGCCATCGGCCGAGGACCTCATCGACGAGGCGGAGTTCGCCGACGACGAGCGACTGCCGTACTGGGCCGAGGTGTGGCCGAGCGGCAGGGTGCTGTGCGGCGTGCTCGCCGGCATGCGCCTCGACGGCCGATCGGTGATCGAGCTCGGTGCGGGGATCGGCACGGGGTCCATGGTGGCCGCGATGCAGGGGGCGCGGGCGCTCGCCACCGACTGGTACCCGGCCGCCGTGGAGTTCGGCCGCTGGAACGCCGCCAACCTGGGACTCGACATGCAGGCCGAGGTCATGGACTGGCGGGACCCCCCCGCGACGGTGATGGACCGGGCGCCGTTCGACATGGTCATCGGCGCCGACATCCTCTACGAGGCCCGGAACGGGGTGGCGCTCGGGGCGCTCATTCCCGCCCTCTGCGGCCCGGGGAGCGAGGTGATCATCGCCGACCCCCGGCGTCCCGACGCACGGCCCTTCGTCGAGGCCATGCAGCGCGCCGGATGGGCCCACTCCCGCGACGACCTGCCCGTGCCGGGGCGCATCGACGAGACGGGGCCCGTGGTGCACGTGCACCGCTTCCGGCCACCGCCCGGAAAGCACAACGCGCCGGTCGTGCTCTAGACTCCCGGCTCGCTGATCCTCGGTAGCTCAATGGTAGAGCATCCGGCTGTTAACCGGAGGGTTGTAGGTTCGAGTCCTACCCGAGGAGTTCCCTGCTCAAGTGCATTTTTTCCGGCCCCCCTACTGATCCTCGAGGTACGTCCGCAGCCCGTGGAGGGCGGCGAGGTGCTCCGCCGGCATCCACTCCCCGGGGTCGCCCTCGCCCGCGGCGGCGTCCGCGTGGGTCCACCACGTCACCCGGCACCCGGGATGCAGGGGCTCCACGCGGAATACGTTGCGATGCCGCGTGACCGGCAGGCCGCCCAGCACGGTCGAGGTGAGGGTCATGGCCTGCTCGTCGCGCGAGAGGAAGCGTTCCTCGATGCGACCGCCGTCCACGCGCTCGAGGATGCGCATGTCGCGCACGGCATGGCATCGCACGTAGAGCGGGTACCACCGGGTGATCGCACAGGGGTCGCGAATCACCCGCCAGGCGGTCTCGGGCGCCACGGCGACGTCCACCGACACCTCGAACTCCGGCATGGCATGGATCCCTAGGCGGTGGTGCTCGCCGTCTCGCCCACCGGCACGAAGTCGAGCTCCGTCACGATGTCGATGGCCGCGGCCACGGACCGTGCGTTGGGGCACGCGTGGGCATGGACCTGGTTGCAGCGCTCCGCGGCCTCCCGCTGCTCCGGTGCCGCCCTGAGGGTGTAGCGCACGATGATGCGCCGCAGCCGCAGCACGTTGTCATCGTCCACGCCCACCTCGCCGATGGCATCGGCCACCAGGTCGTCGCCCGTGGCGGTGATGCCGCGGGCCTTGAGCGTGCCGCCGAACGTGCCGATCAGGCAGCCGGCCACCGACGCCACGAGGTAGTCGAGGGTGCCCGGGTACTCGGGCACCGAACCGGGCGCGAATCCGTAGTGCTCGCCCTGCCAGCCGGGCACGCCGAAGGTGACGTCGGTGCCCGTCATCTCGAGGTGCGCCTTCCGGATTGGCGCTTGCTCGCGGGTGAGGTGCACGCGCACCTCGTGCATCTGGTCAGTCGCCATGGCGGCCTCCGATCCGGGGTGGGGACGCCCGAATCATAGAGACGATCGTGTAGGAGAAACCCCACCGTCCGGCGACGCGGGCATGGGTAGGGTGCGCCGCGACGCCCCCGCGGGGGGCGCACCGTCATCCTTGGAGGCATCAGATGGACTGGAGTTTCTGGGACGTCCTGTGGACGACCTTCGTGGTGTTCGTGTGGGTGATGTTCATCGTCATCCTCATCAACGTGCTGATCGACCTGTTCCGCAGTCATGACCTGTCCGGGTGGGCCAAGGCCCTCTGGTTGATCGTGCTCGTGGTGCTTCCGTTCCTCGGAGTGCTGATCTACCTCATCGCGCGCGGCGGCGGCATGCAGGAGCGGGCGATCCGGCAGCAGCAGCAGGATGTGGCCAACCTGAAGAAGATGGTGGGCGGATCCGACACCCCGGCCGACCAGATCGCCCAGGCCAAGTCCCTTCTCGACTCCGGCGCGATCGACCAGGCCGAGTACGAGAAGCTCAAGGCGAAGGCGCTCGGCTAGGCCGAGTACCGCTCGTCCAGGCGGCGATGGTCGGGTAGCCCGACCGCGTCCGTGATCTCGCCGAAGGTCATGAGCGCGGACGGGTCGGGCCCCGACCCCGTCGTCGCCAGCGCGCCGTAGGCAGCGCGAAGCGCATGCCCGGCGGCGAGGATGCCGCTGATTCCCCAGAGCACAAACGGGAACCCCAGGTCCCCCAGCTCCGCCGTGGACAGGATGGGCGTGCGCCCGCCCTCCACCATGTTCGCGACGGGTCGCGCGTGGCGAAGCTCGTCGCCGATGCGCTCCAGCTCGCCGCGATCGAGGGGGGCCTCCACGAACACCGCGTCGGCGCCCGCGGCCGCCGCGGCGCGCGCGCGCGCGATGGCCTCGTCGAGCCCCTCCACCCCGCGGGCGTCGGTGCGGGCGATGAGGAACATGTCGATGCCCTCGTCGCGCAGGTCCACGACCGCGCGGACCTTGGCGAGCCACTCATCCCGGGGCACCACGGACTTGCCCTCCATGTGCCCGCAGCGCTTGGGCCACTGCTGGTCCTCGAGCAGCATCCCGGCAGCGCCCGCCCCGTGCAGCAGCCGCGCGGTGCGCGCCGCGGACAGCGCGTTGCCGTACCCGGTGTCGGCGTCCACGATCACGGGCACCCCGGGAACCGCGGCGATCAGGTCGCGCGCGGCATCGGTGATCTCGGTCTGGGTGAGGTAGCCGAAGTCCGGGAGGCCCAGCCGCGATGCCGCGACGGAGTAGCCCGACACCACGAGGGCGCCGAACCCGGCCTGCGCCGCCAGTCGCGCCGACAGGCCGTCATAGACCCCGGGCAGGACCAGCGGCGCCCCCGAGTCGGCCAGCGCGCGCAGGCGCTCCGCGCTCACGGCCCGGACGCCTGGTCCCTGCCCACCACCACCACGGCATCGGCCTGGCCGATGGCATCCGCGGGCACGCCGTCGAGTGGCGGCGCAGAGGTGATGCCCAGGTCCTTGGCCACGTTCTGCGCGACGGCCTGCTTGCCCTCGGGCCACATCACCACCGAGGCGGCCAGCTCCTGGGAGTTGGCGTCGCCCACCTCGCCCACGCGGTATCCGGCGGTCTCCACCTTGGGCGCAATCCGGTCGGCCGCGGCGCCGGTGACCCCGCTGGCATTGAGCACCGCCACGGTGTAGGCCGCGCGGTCCTGGATGGGCGGCGGGTCATCGGGCACCACCGCGTCGGGATCGCCCCCCAGCGGGCTGTTGGCCGGCGTGGCGCTCTGCGGCGCCCCGGCGGTGGCCGAGGTGCCGCTGTCGCGGAAGCCGAACCACCACACGGCGCCCCCCGCGGCCAGCAGCAGCACCAGCACGCCGGCGATCACCGCCACGGCGGCGCCGTTGCC
>Ga0180432_10002190_pt1 | contig 29626 bp, 24 predicted proteins | sample SS_ome_10_FD_132414 | JGI IMG/M metagenome (GOLD analysis project Ga0180432, IMG submission 132414) | Hypersaline lake sediment archaeal communities from the Salton Sea, California, USA - SS_1_MS_2 metaG | ecosystem: Environmental > Aquatic > Non-marine Saline and Alkaline > Hypersaline >...
CCAGCTTCAAGCCGCCCCTCTTCGGCAAGGACTACTCCAAATACGCCCCCCAGGCGAAGAAGCTGACGGAGGACTTCATGGAGAGGTTCGACCCGGTCGCCGCCCAGGACTGGAAGGGAACCGTCGGCGTCGTGCTGACGGCGGAGGGGGGCGTTTCTGAGCAGCAGCTCGCGATAAAGGTCGGGGGAGGAAAGGCAAAGCTCATCGAGGGGAAAATCCCCGAAGACGCCGGGATTACGCTGACCATTCCGGCGGGGAGCTGGGCCGCCATCCTCATGGAGAAAAAGAGGATCGAGACCGCCCTCTTCAAGGGGGAGCTGAAGATCGACGGGGAGGTAATGGAGGGGATGAAGCTCAGGAGCGCCTTTCATATTTAGCGGGGTCGGGGAGATTTAGCTGATTTATAGTAATTGGCGGGAGAAAACCTGCGGCGAAAAAAGCTTTTCCTTATTTAAGCCTCGGCGTCATGGGATTTTATGACGACCCATTCATGGGCCGGGTGCGGAAGGGGGCCGAGGGCCACATTTTTTAATTTTTTAGTTAGAGGGAACTGAAGCAATGGCGGGGAAAAAGGCGGAGGTAAAGGTAGTTCCGGTTAACGCGGAGGGCGGGCCCGCCCTCGGGATCGAGGCCTCGTGGGTCGGCTCCCAGTTCGTGATGATAATCGCGGACAAGGGATTTGTCGCCTGCGGGGTGATAGACGTGGGCGTGATGGAGAGGGCCGGGGCGGCGGTCGCCGTGGCGAGGGGGACGCCGGAAAAACAGCTCGTCGTCGTCGACGACCTGCTGGTCGCCAAGATTCAGGCCATCACGGAAAGGGCCGGCTCCCTGGGGGTGGTGGTCGGGATGACCGGAAGGGAGGCGCTCGACATCCTCTCTATTTAGGATCGACGAGGGACGGTTTTTAAATCGTGGGGGGCTACGGTTTTAAATTGTGGGCCCTCAATTCGTCTTGCGGGGGACTACCCTCCTAACACGGCCGCGGCCAAAACAGAGGGTTGCGCCCCTCCCCCCTGACATGACGGTCTCTACAATCGTTGGAAAGGTCGAGCCGACTTCCCCTCCCCATCTCCCCCACTCACTTCAGTGTCATGCTTAATATATTCGGCTCACGATTGCCCCAACCGCTTAAGCCTCAACAACCCTGTCAAAAACATCAGCAAAAGGGTGATAAAGAGGATCGTGAACATCCCGGTGTTGAGGGAAAAGAGGTCCGATATCTCGCCGATGAGCCACGGGAATAAAAGCATCCCGCAGCCCATGTAGGTCATAATGAGGCCGGTGATCGTCCCCAGGGAGTCCGAAAACCTGTCGGAGCCCAGCCCCATGATCGTGGGGAAGATCCCGGAAAAGGCAAGTCCCAGAACGACCATCGAGCCTCCGGCGACGGCGGCGTCGTCCACAAAGAGAAAGACGCCGAAGGCGAAGAACGACAGGACGCTGAGTATGACCAGGAGCTTTATCGCCCCTATCCTTCTTGCCGCGACGAAGCAGACGAACCTCCCCAGCGTCATCGCTATCCAGAAGGACGTGAGAAATGAGCTCGCCGTGATCTTCGGTATCTTGAGGCCGGTCTCCATATAGAGGACCGACCAGTAGTTTATCCCCATCTCCGCCCCAACGTAAAGGAGCGTTATCGCCCCAAGGAGCAGCGTGTAGGGATTTTTGGCTATCCTGAAGAAGACCGAGAAGTCGATCCTGTCGGAGCTGACCTTCTCCGGGTAACTCGTCGTGAGCTGAAGGATAAGGGTGAGCGCCGAAAAGAGGGCGATTATCTGATAGCCGAGCCTCCAGCCGAACCCGCATTCGAGCAGGTAGCCCATAAATACGGGGCCCAAGAGCGCCCCGACGCCGAAGAAACCGTGGAGGAGGTTCATGGCGGAGGTCCGCCTGTCCACGTATATCTCCGAGATCACGGTGTTTACGACGATCTCAATGAGTCCGCCGCCCAGCCCAATAACGAAGAAGGCACAGATACCGACCGCAAGGCTCTCCATTACGGAGAAAATGAAAAGGCCGAGGGTAAGAAAGAGCTGGCCCCAGAGGCCCACGATCTTGATCCTGTATCTGTCCACCGTGATCCCCCCGGTGAGGACGGCGATGATAAGGCCTATGGAGAGGGCCGTCGTGAAGAGGCCCAGTTCGCCCGTGGTGAGCATGACCTCGCCCTGTATCTCCTTTAAGGCTGGGCCGGTGGCGGTGATGACCGCCCCGAACGACATCAGCGCGAGATAGCAGTTTAAAGTTACAATTCTCATTTAACGAATATCCGCGATTAATGGAATTTTTGAAGCAAGATTATTATTTCTATTACTATGAGATAGTGTTTATCCTGTCGGGCCGAAATACCAATCTAAATATCCCAAAAAAAAATTTTCTCCACTTAAAATCCTTGAACCTTTAAGGAATTAAGATTAGAAAAAAGCTTTAAGCGAAGTTAAAATTTGCGTAAGGGCCTGTCCTACTTGTCAAAAGTGATAACGAGCTGGCATATTTCATCGCCCCTGGCCTTGCACAGCGTCTCCACCACATTGATGCCGGTTACCCCCGACCAGGCCCCCATGCCTGCCACGAAATCCGCCTCGATAATGCATATCGGGCCCTCGGCCTTCACACCGACACACCAGGGACAGTCCGGCATATTCTCGATTATCCTGTCGTCTTGGATATCGATGTTAGTGGAAGTCCCGAACATCTGGGTAACATTTTCAATATATGTCTTTATGACTAATTTGAACCTGTCGACGGGATCAAGCCCCTCCATTTCGAGCTGGCCGATCCCGAATAGTCCCGGAAAACTCTCCATCATCTGGTAAAAGGACCTTTTACCCGCCCCCCGAATGACGGATACAAAACCCTTCTCCCCGAAAATCTCGATAGTGGATGTAAATATCTTGCTGAAGGTCTCCACCGGCTCCCCGGGATTGTAGTCGGCCGGGGGATAGTTATCGATAAGCCTGTCGAGTCCCTTGTATTTGAGGACTGTATTGATGCCGTTTTTCCCCAATATCTCCTCCAGCCCGGTCAGGATGAAGTACATCAGGCTATTTGGAAGCTGCTTTTTAGGATCCATTTTTGTCTTTCCCCGCTCTTGTAATTTCCCCCAAAACTATAAACATAACATGACCCGCTCCGAAACCGACAGACATCAAGATTTTTTTACACTCACCTGAAGTGGGACTCGTCGAACTCCTCCTTTCCTTCGTATTTCTTAGCGATCTGATCCATGTAGAAATCGAAGGCTCCGTCGACGAATTTCACACCGCACTTCGCAAGGGCACCCTTAAGGTCCTCCACGGCGGGGGGGCAGCCCTTCACCTCGATCGCCTCATTGATGTCCTGGTTGTCCTCGTTGGCCTTTATGATGCAGTTCCCCAGAAGGATCGTCCTGTCGTACCCGGGCCTTCCCAGCATCTTCTTTCCGCTCAATATCTCGAAGTTCGAGAAGGGATCGTCCTCCCCCCCCTGTCCCCCCTGCATCTTGGCGGAGAGGATGAAGATATTGGCCATATTCACCACTGGGGAGCACCCGGTGCAGAGGGTGTTGTCGTACTTCGGCACGGATACCCCCACAAGTCCCATCTTGTCGAAGACCGTGGGGCCGGTGTTCGCCTCGTTCCAGTTCCAGTCCCACTTGATCGGCTTCTTGACCGCCTCGATCTCCTCCCCAACGACATCGTAATCGGCGATGTCGAGGGACTCGTCAAGCCTCTCGGAGTAGTACCGCAAATGATCGATCTCGGCGGGCTCGATTCCCATGAGCGTGGTTCCCACGACGTCCGCGGCCAGGATGTCCCTGGACGCGACGATCAGGTTAGTCCTGTACGCGTTTCCGGTCACCATCGGCCCCTTCTCCAGAACGTAGATGCCGTCGAGGACGGTGAGGTCGGGGTCGATCTTCTCCGCTATTAGGGATATCGCCATGTTGAGATCGATATCCGGGTGGTGGCAGAGCCTCTTGGAGGCGGTCTTGAGGCAACCTTTAAGGTTCTTAAATCCCAAAGACACCTTTGTCTGCGCGTGGGTCTTCATGACCGGAAGGTCGATTAAAAAATCCACGTTCAGCACATCCTCGGCGATTGAGACTGTAAGGCCCTCGGTCAGCTCTATCTTCTGAGAATCCGACTTGTTGAGGTCGACCATTTTCACACCGTAACGCTTCACCATCTTCCCGTATCCGAGCTTTTCCATGACGAAATCGCTGTCCGGCGTGTCCTCGTATATCTTTACCGCCCCCTCGGCTATGGTCACATCAGTGACCCCGAAATCCTTCAGGAGTATCACCATATCCTCCACCATCCTCGTCGTCGTGAAAAAGCCGAAGGGGGGAAGGTAGTGATCGTTGTCCCAGGTCAGGGCGTTCGGCTTAATGATGACGGAGTCGGTCGTCTTCAGATCGGAGAAGCCGTCGGAGAGCTCCACCGCCCTACTCAGCGATTCCGTGGGCTTTTCGTATTTTACAACCGAGACTTTCTTCTTTTCCATCTCCACTGACATTTTTTACTCCTGACATCATTTAATTTGATATTAATTTGATATTAATTTAAAAGGACGACGTTTAGATCGAGCGCTCCGATATTCCGGCCCGCCGACTGATTACCGAAACGGGCCTCTGCAACCGGCCTCAGGACGATCTTCTAAAAAGATGCCTCCACCCCGTGCTTCTCTATGAAATCGAGGTACCTCTGTATCTTGACAGCTGCCCTTGCCATCCTCGCCGCCGAGGGAAACGCCGGTATCCCTATCTCCCTCAGCTTTTCGGTGAACTCCGCCCTGGCGGACTCCGCCTCGGGACTGTTCTGGTATACCCTCGGGAGTATCATCGCTGTGGGCTTTTTGACCTTGGCGATCCCCTCGACAAGGATATTCACGCTGGCGTCCCACGCCTCCGGGGCCATAGCCTTTACCATCTCCGGGTACTGGCACCCCATCACTATGTCGACATTCGGGTCCTCTGCGGCGAGCCCCATCGACTTCACGAATATGTTGGGGGCAAAGCCGAACATCCCCAGGTCTATGGGATTGTTGGTCGAGGTGTTCACCGATGATATGTCCTCCCCGATCTTCTTCTGGACATCCTTCGCCAGGGTCGGGACGAAAAGCCCGTTTAAGGAGGCGCCGTCGGTAAGCTCAACGGAGCTCCCGCCCCCCGCAACGGCGATCACCACGTTTCTCCCCCTCGGCTTAAAACCGAGCTTTAAGGCGATCATCACGTCGGCCAGATCGTTCTGGCTCTCCACGTTGATGACACCGAGCTGATCCATCACCGAGTCCCAGACCTTGGTGGGGACGGCGACGGCGCCGGTGTGGCTGGAGGTCGCCCTCGCCCCGTCCAGAGACCTCCCCCCCTTCCAGAGAACCAACGGCTTTCTCCTTTCGAGGACGATCTCCCTGGCCACCCTCTTGAACCGCTCTCCGTCCTTCACGTCCTCGGCGTAACCGCAGATGAGTTTCACTTTGTCGTCACCGCCGAAGTATTCGAGAAAGTCCTCGATCTTGAGGTCAGCCTGGTTGCCGAGGCTGATCACCTTGTTGAAATTGAGGCCGATGGAGAGACCCCTGATGGTGAAGTTAAGGGCGTGCCCCCCCGACTGGGAGAAGAAGCCGACCTCCCCCACGGCGTCCCTGTGAAGCTGGGCGTAGTAGGCAAGCCCGTGCTCCGGGCAGTGGGGGCCGATGCAGTTCGGCCCGATTATCCGGGTCCCGCTCCCCTTGATCGTCTCCAACAGCTCCTCTTCCATATCGTACTCCCCCATCTCGGAGAAGCCGGACGTGAAGACGAGGACGAACTTCACCTTTGCCAGGACGCAGTCCTTAAGGACGCCGTTCACCTTCTCCCGCGGGAGCATGATAAGGGCGTAGTCGATCCTTTCCGGAACGTCCTTTATGTTGGGGAAGCAGGGCACCCCGTCTATGTCATTATACTTCGGATTTACGCCGTAGAGCTTTCCCCCGTAGCACTCCTTCAGGCTGTAGAAGAAGCTCGCCCTGTCCCGAACTATGTTGGGGGAGGCCCCTATCACGGCCACCGACTTCGGATAAAACAGTGGGTCTAAATCGATACTCTTTGCTGAACTCATTCTTCCTTCTTTCAACTCAACTATAGATTTGTATATAGATTCGAGGCTTCTAATTCAAAATTTAGAGAGTTTAACAGAGGAATTATATCAGAGGGGGGGGGTATGTCAAAAGAATTTCGTAAAAATTTTCTGTAAATCGACTCGGAAAAGGCAAGATACGAGAGATTTATCTGAGTGAATTACGAACCTAACTTTTCAGGAGGGAATGATCTTCTACAAATTCTCACAGACCTCTCTCAAGCACGTTAATGTAACAAAATCAGCTTCAAGCTCCTGGTTTTAAGCCTGTGACTTCGACCGACAGCTATTCTCTATCCACGTTTCTCCGCCCCGACTGCAGGCACTTCCTGCACTCGTCCTTGTTAAGACCGTGCTCGCAGAAATAGCCGAACTTCTCGATGAACTCCACCCCAGCCATGGGGCAGCCCTCGACGTACTCGATATACTTCACCAGCCTCTCGAGGACCACGTCATCGATGATATGCTCTATGCGGCAGGCGTTCTTGTCCGCCGTCTCCCTCTCGATGCAGAGCACCTCTTCCAGAAAGCGGGAGATGATCTTGTGGTTGTTGACGAGCCTCTCCGCCACCCTCTCCCCCTCCTGGGTAAGGGTTATGACCTGGTGGGGATCGTAGTTCACAAGCCCCTTCTCGGCGAGCTTCTTCAGGGCCCCCGTCACCGAGGGCATCTTCACATCGAGGGCGTTGGCGATGTCCCTCACCCTTGCCACGCGGTTATCCTGTATGAGGTGGTGTATCACCTCGAGGTAGTCCTCCATGTTGGAGCTCAAATTGTAATCTTCGGAGTGATCTCCGGACATATCGCCCTCCCAAAAGCCTTTCTTACAAAACCATGTCTAATTATATTAGATATAACTAACAATGTCAAGTTAAAAACGACATAATTATCGATTCTCAATCGATTTGGGAGCGACGGGATTAAGTTGAGCGTTAAAAAAACGGGTTTGAAATAATGGGATCGGGTCGAAAACGAGACCACCGAAATGTCTATATATTGGGCGTTTTTAACCGGACCGTCGGTAAAAAATCCGCCCACACTCCCCACCACACGTCCCCCCCTACGATCATTTTAGCTCGTACTTGATGGGAACCCTGAGGTTGAGGCTTTTCCTCCTCAACTTTTCCGGAATCGGGGGATAGGGGGCGGCCTTGAGGATGGTGTTTAAGGCCGCCGTGTCGAGGGTCTTGTGCCCGGAGCTCATAACGACTCTCACGTTCGCCACGGTCCCGGACGCATCGAGGAGGAACGAGACCGTGGCCGTCCCCTCCTCGTTGTTTAGCCTGGCCGCCTTCGGGTAGCTCTTCTTTCTCTCAATTCTGTCTCTGACCTTCAGGATGTATATGCTCAAAAGCTCGGCCTTTCCCCCGTCTGCGTCGTTTCCTCCGGGATTCACCTCCCCGGGCTCTGCGTCTTCTTGACCTTCTTCCCCAACCTCCCCTTCGTCCGCCACGACGGGGTCGACCTCCTTTGCAGTGGGTTTGACCTTCTTTTTCTCCCTCTGGGGGGTTATCCTCTCGCTCTCGAGGCTCCGGCGGTCGTCCCCCGCAATCTCGATTTCCATGGTGGTTATCGTCCCGATCCCCGGCCCGTGGGAGATCGTCATCAACACGGGAAAAAGGAGAAAGATCAAGAAGAGATGGACAAGGGTCGAGAGGGAGAGATAGGGAATGTGGCTTTTGATACCCCCCTTCCCTTTACCTTTCAAATGAGACCGGAGACCGTCTTCTCCTGTTTTTAGATTTTTACCTCTATTTTTCATCCCTGACTCCGGCCCCGATCCTCTCCCCCGTCGACTTCTCGAAGAGGTGGATCTCCCTGTCGTTGAATGAAAGAGCAATCTTATTCCCGGGCGCGGGGACCAACGCGGCCCTATCGGCCCCCATCCTTATCGTAACCTCGACGTCAAAGACGGACGCCGTAACGTGGCTCTCGTGGCCGAGCTCCTCTACATGCTTTACCTCACCCTCGAACCCTCCCTCCCTCTTCTTGCCGACCGAAATATTCATATCCTCCGGCCTTATCCCGAAGATTACGTCGGAGAGATCCCCCTTCAATTTTTTCGCAAGCCTCCCGGCGACCGGCCGGTGAAGTCCCGTCCCCGGCTCGACGAGGTTCATCCGGGGGCTTCCGATAAAGCGGGCGATAAAGACGTTTTTCGGCGTATCGTATATCTCTCTCGGTGTACCCACCTGCTCGATGGCGCCGTCCCTCATCACGGCGAGGGCTTCCCCCATCGTCATCGCCTCCGTCTGATCGTGGGTAACAAGGATCATGGTGCCGCCGACGTCCCTTATGATCCTCGTTATCTCGGAGCGCATCTTCGCCCTCAAAAGGGCGTCCACGTTACTCAGCGGCTCGTCCATCAGAAAGAGGCTGGGGTTCTTGACAATCGCCCTGCCCAGCGCCAGCCTCTGCCTCTCCCCACCCGAGAGCTGCCCCGGCTTCTTCTTGAGGAGGCCGGATATCCCCAGAAGCATAGCCGTATCCCTCGCCCTCTCAACGGCCTCCTTTTTTCCCATCCCCCTCGTCGTCAGGCCGAAGGTCAGGTTTCTCTCTACCGTCATGTGGGGATAGAGGGCGTAGTCCTGAAAGACCATGGCGATGTTTCTCTCCCTCGGGCTTTGATCCGTGATGTCGTCCCCGTTGAGGAAGACCCTCCCCTCGTCCGGGGCCTCGAGGCCGGCAACGACCCTCAACAGCGTCGACTTCCCGCAGCCGGAGGGGCCCAGCACGACCATGATCCGATGCCGGTCCACATCGAGGTCCACCGACCTCAACGCCAGGGTGACTCCGTCTCCCCCTTCCCTCCCCCTTCCGGCCGCCCCGTAGCTCTTGGATATCTTTTTAAGCGCAAGGTAACTCATAATTGAACTTTTTATAGTAAAACTACGGCCTTCCTTTGTCAAGATTATACGGCCTTTAAAAAATGCTTCAAATCGGCCCTGTTATGCGATAGACTTAAAGAAGTTGACGTGATTTTCTATAAAAATATTTTCAAATCAGATTCTCTCTATTGCCACATATCCGATATAAGCCATGGGGTAAAAAGTTTTTTACATTTGAGAGATATACAATTCTTAATTCAAATTCTCTTTTTTATTTTAACCATCCAAATATTGTTAAGGACTTTTTAGCGGGGGAAAATGTTATTTTAGCTTATGAGTATAGTGATGTTTTATAATCAAAAATGTTCAATTATGCTTCGGAATTAAATAGAAACCATTTTTCCCCGCCTTATTTCTACTTTAGCAGAATCTCTGCAGAATTTTGTGGTGGGTCTCAATCGCCGAAGGCGACGGCCTTTTGGGCCGCCCTTGACAAAATTCGAGATTCTGCTATCGTTGAATTTTTTATTTAAAGGTTCAATGAAAAAGGGCAAAGAGAAATATAAAAAGGGAGAATCTTTGACCGTCCTTAATCTCGCCGGAAACCTCCTCAAGCCGGTGGAGTTCGCCTCCAAGGACGACTTTCTGAAGATAGACACCGTAAAGGGCCTGGGGGTAACGGCGGAGAGGATCGTAGGGGAGATGGAGGACGCCGCCGACTTGGTGAGATGGAAAGACGAAGTGAAAAAGCTCGGCGGGCTCTTCTCCGCCTACGACACAGCCTCAAGGGACGAAAAGCGCTCGATCCTGGAGGAGGTGAGGGGGATACTCCTAAAAATCGTTTCGGGAGACCCAGGGGCCGAGAGAGAAGGCGTTCCAGATACGTCCGAGGGGGAGCTCTCCAGGGCGGAGGAGAAACTCAAGACGCCTGTCACATACGTCAAGGGGGTGGGGCCGAAGCGGGCAAAGGTCCTTGAAAAAAAGGGCTTAAATGTAGTCGAGGACCTCCTCTACTACTTCCCCCGCTACTATATCAACATCAGGGGCGTAAAGAAGATAAGGGAGCTGAAGCTCAAGGAGCGGGGGGCGCTGGTGGTGGAGGTGGTGGTGGCGGGGGAGAAGTTCACCTCGAGAAAAAGATACAGGAGAATAAACGAGGTGGTCGTCACCGACGGCACCGACCTCATGACGCTGGTCTGGTTCAACGCTCCCTATATGAAGGGACGCTACAGGGTGGGGATGCGGCTTCTCGTCACCGGCATCGTCTCCGAGTTCAACAACAGGAAGAGCATGGCCCACCCGGACGTGGAGCCGTGGGAGGAGGAGACGGGTGGTCTCGGCTCCGACATCATCGGGAGGTACCAGCTCCCGGAGCGGATGAGGCTCATGACGGTCGCCAGGATAGTCGCGGAAGCGGTCGACAAGTACTCCGAATACCTGATCGACGGCGTCCCTGAGGAGGTGAGGTCAAGAAACAAGCTCATCCCCCTCAAGGAGGCGGTCAGGATAATACACGATCCGGCAACGTCTATGAAAGGCCCAAAGAATACCCCGGACATCGAGGACGGCTCCTGGCTTCCGATAAGGTCGGTCGCCATGGACGAGCTCTTCATCATGGAGCTGGGGCTGCTGCTGAAGAGGAGAAAGATCATCAAGTCGCCGGGGAGGAGCTTCAACTCCTCCGGCAGGCTGATGGAAAGCTTCATGGAAAACCTCCCCTTCTCCCTGACTTCGGCCCAGAAAAGGGCGCTCAACGAGATCACGGGAGACATGCACTCCCCCAATACCACCCACCGCCTCCTCCAGGGAGACGTGGGTTCGGGAAAGACCGTGGTAGCCCTTTTGGCGGCCCTCAACGCCGTGGAGGAGGGCGCCCAGGCGGCGTTCATGGCCCCCACCGAGATCTTAGCCGAGCAGCACTTCAAAAACCTCGAGGGGAGGCTAAACGAGATCGGGGTCAAATCGGCCCTTTTGACCTCTTCGGTGAAGGGAGTCGAGAGGGAGGCCGTTCTCGACGGGATAAAGAGCGGGGAGTTAAAGGTCGTCTTCGGGACCCACGCCCTCATCCAGGAGGGGGTGGAGTTTCTCGACCTCGGGTTCATAGTGGTGGACGAGCAGCACCGCTTCGGCGTCATGCAGCGGGGCGCCCTTAAAGAAAAGGGGGAAAAACCGGAGGTCCTCGTGATGACCGCGACGCCGATCCCGAGGACCCTGGCGCTTACCGTCTACGGCGACCTCGACATAAGTGTGATAGACGAGCTTCCCCCGGGAAGAAAGCCTGTAAGGACGCTGCTCTTCGGTGAAGACCAGAGAAAGTCCTCCTACGACACAATACTGGGCGAGCTCAAGAAAGGGAGGCAGGCGTTCGTCGTCTATCCGCTGGTCACGGAGTCGGAGACGCTTAACCTGAAAAACGCAACGGAGATGGCCGAAAACCTCTCCAGCGTCTTCTCCGGTTTCACAGTAAGGCTGATAACGGGAAGGATGAAGGGCGGCGAGAAGGAGGAGGTAATGGGCGGATTCGCGAGGGGCGAGGTTGACATCCTCGTCGCGACGACCGTGGTGGAGGTTGGGGTGGACGTCCCGAACGCCACTGTCATGGTGGTGGAGCACGCCGAGAGGTTCGGGCTCTCCCAGCTCCACCAGCTCAGGGGGCGCGTTGGGCGGGGCGGCGACGAGTCGTTCTGCATCCTCATCTCCGACTACCGCATAACGGACGACGCAAAGAGGCGCCTCGAGGTTATGCTCAGGACGACCGACGGATTCATCATCGCCGAGGAGGACCTGAAAATCCGTGGGCCGGGCGAGTTCATGGGGACGAGGCAGTCGGGGATACCCGCCTTCAGGGCGGCGGACCTGATCCGCGATTACGACACCCTCCTCACAGCCAGAGCCGAGGCGGAGGCCCTGATAGAAAAGGACCCGCTGCTCGACGACCCCGCCCACCGCGCCACGAGGCGGGTGCTCCTCTCGCGCTTCGAGGGGCGCCTCTCGCTGATGGATATCGGCTGAATGTTATCTAACGCCGGATACAGGATAATGGGTACAAATCGGAAAGAAAAAAAAGGGGCGTATTTCAAATTCTCCCCACGACCGATTTGAATGAAAGAGAACGGAATTTTCCAACGAACCGTATTATGACTGGGCAATTCAATACGAAAAGACAGGAAACATCTTTCCCGTAGATATTTTACTTTTTTAGTGATATTCATTTGACAATATCCGTAAATAATGTTAAAAATTTATAACTAACAGCGATACGGTTCTCCCTTACTATTTCAAGAAATCGTCCCTATGCGATTTAAATCAAAATAAATTATCAAGTTTGAGCCCATTCTCAGTTACGGCTGTATCTGACTACGGATAAAACAGTTGAGGAACAAGTCGAACGTTTCAGCTCTTTTTATAGAAAAACTCCAAACAAGAGGGTATTTATGACTTATTGGGAAATTGATAAAATCGGGGGTAAGGGAAAGATCAATATCCTGATGATCGAGGATGATACCGGCTACGCCAGGCTCGTCGAAGAGATGCTCGACAAAATAGAGGAGAGCCCCTTCAATCTCAGACGCGTGGAGAATCTCGAAAAGGGCCTGGAAATTATCTCGAAGGAAGAGATAGACGTAATCCTTCTCGACCTCCTGCTGCCGGACAGCGAGGGATTGTTCACCTTTCTCAAGGCATACAGCGCCGCTCCCGATATTCCCATTGTCGTGCTTTCCAGTCTCGAAGATGACGAGACGGCACTCCTGGCCATCAGGGAGGGGGCGCAGGATTTTCTTTATAAAGGAATAGTCAATACAAACGTCCTCGTTCGCTCGATTCGCCACTCCGTCGAGCGTAAAAGATCGGGAAAGCTCTTGACCGCCGCCCGCGATATACTCGAATCGCTTTTGGGAAAAAAGAACTCGGAGATAGAGGCCCTGAAGAAGAAGCTCGAAGCCTCCGAGAAGAAAAGGAAAAGCCTCGAAAAAAAGCTGAAGAACGCAAAATCGGAAATCAAGACGCTGAAGGGGTGAGACCTAAATTTCCCCGCTCTCCCAAAAAAAGGGGCCGACCACAACAAGGGATAATCGTTGTTCGAGGAAGGCGAAAACAAAATCCGCCAGACAGCCAAAACAGGGAATGCTTATATATTATAGGGTTGAACTAGTCCTTCGGGGTAGTTGAGAGTTGCATCTATCACGCCCTCCAAATAAAGCGTGATCACGACAGGGGGAGAGCCGTCATTCGGTCCAGGTGAAAGCGACATTTGTCCCATTCTCCAAATCAAGAATAATTTCAACAATGGAATGACCGCCTCTTGGAAAAGGGGGAATCGTAACCTGACCCACCTCCTAAAAAGGAGGCCAATTACAACAAGGGAACCCCGTTATTCGGGCAAGGTGAGAGAGGTGATTGCCCCACTGCCCAGAGGGAGAAAGAGTAAAAAGCCCCTTGCTTTAATCGCTTAAGACCTCATTGGAGCTAAAAAGGAGGGCCAAGCCCCCCTACTTCTTTACACCCTAATCGGTCGATACCGCCCACCGACCCCCTACTCCAAATAATCAGTGCCCACCAAGGACCAAATCCCCTACCGCACCCCTTGAATTGATCTAAAACAATGCCCCCTGCGATAAATCGATCCCGACCACTGCCCCTCCTCTTTCCCACCCTAATTAATCGATAAAGACCAATGGCTTCCCTTTTCCACCCCAATTAGGTGAACGGCGATATTTAGTGGGGGTGGTTTGATGATATTTAAGGAGGGCAGGTTTTTAACGCTTCCTCGCTGAATAGATCAAGCACCAGTGAGGGAATTTAATTAAATCCAAAAATTGATGACTTCAGGTCGTTTGAGGTGTTCAAATATGGACAAGCCCGGAGACAATGCGCCGCCGGGCTTTTTTAGCTCTTTCCTTACCCGCCAAATGTTAAATTCCCTACCTCTTATCCACCCTGAAATAGCAAGTTTCGTCTCCCATTGCCTTGCACTTTATCTCCCTGACGGTATAAAGGCCCCTGCCGAAGGCCCAGTCAAGACAATACTGTGTAGTTCCCTCGTATACGGAGCACATTACCCTGTCAGTCTTGTATTCCTCGCACAAAAGGCAGTCGGGGCAATCGAAGTCCACCAATCCGTCATCCCTCTCTACCGCCTTTCCCTTTCCAGACGCGGCACAGAATACATCCATTGCCCTGCGGAACTTCTCCTTTTCCTCGAGATCGTTAAAGGCATCGAGGATGTGGCCGATCTCCACCGCGTATTTCAAATTGGTGTAACCGATCCTTCTCCAAATACCTATCGCTCCATTTAAACCGAGAAGGTGGGGCAGCTCGTTGTATATCTTCGCCTGCTCCGGAACTGTCACACACGGCTCCCAGCTGTAGTCGGGGGGATTCTCATACAATTGGGTAAATCCAATATTTCTGAAAAGTATCCTTGCTCCGTTATCACCGACAATCTCGTGAATTCCATCAATCGCAGCTCGAATAGCCATATTCGTCGACATTTTTACCTCTTCAGAAGATCCGGAAGAACTTTCTCTATTTTTTTCTGCATTTGACATTTTCTTCTCACATCAAGGCTTCGACATTCATAATACAATTAGTATTATCTAACTATATATACTATTTTTCATCAAATATCCAGTTTTTTTTCAATTTTTTCGTACATTCCTTAAATTTTCCAACGGAAACCGCTTTTCTAAAAAACCCACAGCTTCCGGCCTCAATGGTCCGGTCAGGTGTAAGCCCCACTCAAAAACCACTGTCTTTGGGATCATTGATCAGACGGGGTTACAACCTGATATCCCTTGTCGATTTCAACGCCTTGCTGTTCAGCGGATTCAAGAGGACGGGGTTGATCCTGTAAAGCCAGTGGCTCAAACGGGCGTAGAATGGGAAAATAATTATTCTGCTGTTTTTAGATACGCCCTTTAATATCTTTCGGGCGGCCCTGTCCGAATCCCAGATCATATGTTTCGGCATGTCCTCCACGTTCTTTTCGTGGGCCTTAAGATCCATATTAATTGCGGGAGCCCCAAACATACCGGTCCTTACGAACCCCGGGCAGACCACGCTTACTTTTACTCCCAGCCCTTTCCCCTCCATCCTCAACGACGTCGAAAGTCCCACCACTCCGTGCTTGGTGGTTATGTACGGGATGATCGTCGGTATGGCCGATAGTCCCCCTATGGATGCGGTATTGACAATATGGCCGTGCCCCTGCTTTACCATCTGCTTGTAGGCAAAGACGGTTCCGTAGAGCACCCCCAGGAGGTTCACATCGATATGCTTCAGCCAGTGCTCCAGCTCGAGATCTTGGGCTTCCCCCAAGATCAATATTCCGGCGTTGTTGAAGATATAGTCGAGGCGACCCCGCTCCCCTACCGTCTCATCGATAATCCCCCTGACCTCCTTCGGCTTGGTCACATTTAGTTTTTTAATATGGAGCTTCCCCCCCTCCCCCTTGACCTCTTTGGCAACCTCCTTCAGACCCTCAAGGTTGACATCCCCGCAGACGACCTGGGCCCCCCGCCGGGACAGCTCAACGGCAAGGGACCTCCCCATTCCCGATGCGGCCCCCGTAACGACAGCGACCTTGTCTTTGAACTTATCCATAATTACCTCCATAATAAGATAAAAACTCAAAATGATTTTGTATGTAAATCTACTAAGGCCGGGTGTATTAAAGATCGGTAAGATAATACAAAAAAGCCCCCTACAAGTCAACAGTCCCGACGGCGAAATAGACTCAGGGGAAAGCGATTAAAAAATCCTCTCAATCCAAGTTTTACGATTAACGTTTTCTTTTCTGTTGAAAATAGGGGGGGCGTAGTATAGAATTGTCTAATCCAAAACGAAGATTTGACTATGAAGAAAAACGGAGATAAAAAGAGGGTCGTGATTACGGGTCTGGGGACCGTAAACTCCGTGGCAAAGGGGATCGGGGAATTCGTCTCGGCCTTAAAGGCGGGAGCCTGCGGCATAGGGGAGATAACCGTATTCGATACCGAAGGGTCGAGGACAAAGACCGGGGCCGAGGTCACCGACTTCAACCCCAGGGAGATTTCCCCCGGCATCCCCGCCGGTTTCTCGACAAAGCGAATGTCCCGCTCCGACCTTCTGGCGATGGCGGCGGCAACCGAGGCCCTTCACGACTCCGGCCTCTTTCCCCTGCCGGAGAGTTTGAGGGAGGAAACCGGGGTGATCATCGGCGGGGGGGCCGGCGGTATACCGGAGGCGGAAAGGCTTTACCGGGAATATCTCGACCGCGGGGCGGAGCGGGCGAAGTTCTCCCTGCTCGCCTCTCTCTTCTCCGCGTCCTCGGCGGACCACATCGCATCAAAGCTCAATCTCATGGGCCCGAAGACCACCTTCATGACCGCCTGCTCCTCCGGAGCTACCGCCGTAGGCTACGGGGGGGACCTGATCCGGGACAACCTCGCGAAAGTGATAATCGCCGGAGGAACCGAGCCCCTCTCCATGATCACCTATGCGGGGTTCAACGCATTGAGGTCGGTGGACCCGGAGTACTGCAAACCCTTTGACAAGAACAGGCAGGGGCTCTCCCTCGGCGAGGGGGCGGGGATGATGATCCTGGAATCTCTCGAAGACGCGCTTGAGCGGGGGGCCAGGATCTACGGGGAGGTCCTGGGCTACGGTATCACCTGCGACTCCCACCACATGACAGCCCCGGACCCCGCGGCCTCGGGTGCGGCGAGATCCATGATGGAAGCACTGAAAGACGCCGGGATCGCGTCCGAGAGGGTGGATTACATCAACGCCCACGGCACCGCCACCCCGGCAAACGACGTGGTGGAAACCAACGGTATAAAGGCGGTCTTCAAGGAGAGGGCCTACAAAATTCCGGTAAGCTCCACGAAGTCTATGATAGGCCACACCCTGGGGGCGGCGGGCGCGCTGGAGGGGCTTGTCTCGGTGCTGGCGATATACCACGGGTTCATCCCGCCCACGATCCACCTGACGGAGCCGGACCCGGAGTGCGACCTCGACTACGTAACCGAGGGGGCGAGGGAGAAAAGCCCCGACATAGTCCTCTCCAACTCGTTCGCCTTCGGCGGCAACAACACGACGGTCGTCTTCGGGAGGTACATCGAAAAGGGCAAAAGGGGGATTGTAAATGAGTAGGCGGGTCGTCGTAACGGGGATCGGTCTGGTCACGCCCTTAGGCTTAGGGAAGGATTCGTTTACCGAGAGGCTGATGGGCGGCGAATCGGCGATCTCCCGAATCGAGTCTTTCGACACATCCAGCCTCTCCTCCCACTTGGGGGCGGAGGTGGTCGACTTCGACCCGAAGAACTACATCGACTCCAAGGCGATAAGAAAGATGGACAGGATCTCCCGGATGGCGGCGGCCGCCGCGGCAATGGCGGTTAACGACTCGGGTCTAAAAATCGACGACTCGAACAGGGACAGGGTCGGGATAATACTGGGGGTATCGATGGGAAGCACCGACGTCTCGTTAAAGATAATCGACACGATCTTCAACGAGGGACCGACGATGATAAACCCGATTCTCGTTCCGAACACCGTCATGAACGCGCCGGCGGGCCACGCCTCCATCGTTCTCGGCCTTCGGGGGATAAACTCCACGGTGAACCACAAGGAGGCCTCGGCGGAGACAGCGACAGCCTACTCGGCGGGGGAGATAGCAAACGGCAGGGCGGACGCGATCATGGCCGGCGGCGCCGACATAATCTCCCCCTTCCCCTACGAGGTGCTGACGAGGTTCAGGGCGCTCTCCCCGATGGGCGGCGGATCCGAGGGGGCAAGGCCCTTCGATAAGGGAAGAAACGGCTTCGTCTACGGCGAGGGGGCGGGGATTATCCTCCTTGAGTCGCTGGACACCGCCCAGGAGAGGGGCGCCGAGATCATCGCCGAGGTGTTGGGCTGGGGTATGAGCGCCGCGCCGTCTCCCTTAAGCGACTGGCCCGAGGACACAAAGGGGCCGGTGCTTGCCATGAGACGGGCGGTCGAGTCCGCAAACCTGAAACCAACTGATATCGACTACATCTCCGCCTCAGCAAACGGTGGGAAAAGGCTCGACCGCATCGAGGCGGAAAGCATAAGGGAGGTCTTCGGCGGGACGGGCGGGGAAGCAAAGTCCCCCCTCGTATCATCGATCAAGGGGGCGGTGGGGGAGAGCTTAAGCTCCGGCGGGATAAGGTCGGCCGCCGCCGCCATCTCGCTGAAGGACGGGATGATTCCCCCGACGCTGAACCTCGACGATCCGATCGCGCCTCTGAGCTTCGTCGTCGGCGAAAAGAGGGTCGAGAATATCTCGACGGCTATGGTCAACGGCTTTTCCTCCGGCGGGACGTTCGTTTCGCTGATATTCGGGAAATTCGACGGATCCCCTTAAAAACTCGACTGATTTGAAGATACTACGAAGAGAACTGATTTCTGAGAATTTATAATATTTAAAAGGCCGTTTAAGAGAGACAAGGAAAAATATGAACGTAGGAGAATGGGTAACGAAGAGGGCCGTGATCGATCCCGATTCCGACTTCCTGAAGGAGGCGGAGCGGGAGGACAGGGCCTATACCAACCGGGAGTTCAACGAGAGGGTCAACCGGACAGCCCACGCCCTTATGAGCCTTAACGTCTCGAGGGGGGAGAGGGTCTGCGTTATAATGCTCAACTCCTCCGAGTTTCTGGAGATATTCTTCGCTTTAGCTAAGATCGGCGCGATAATGGTCCCGATGAACCTCCGCCTGGCGGTGCCGGAGCTTAGCTACATCGTAAACGACGCAAAGCCGAAGGCCCTGATATACACCTCCGACTTCGCCGACAAGGTCACAGAGATAAAGGAGAAAGTCGTTGTCCCTAACTACATCAGGCACGCCGGCGGGGAGTTGAAGGGTGATCCCCTCTTCTCCGACTTCGCCTCCACCTTTCCGGCGGACGAGCCGAACGTCGAGACCGAGGTAGAGGAGACGGACGTCCTGGTCATCATGTACACCTCCGGCACCACCGGAGACCCGAAGGGGGCGATGATCTCCCACAGGAACATTACGTTTATCGCCGTCCACAACCTTCTCGGATACGGCGTAAACAGGAGCTTCAGGTCCCTGGTCACTGCGCCCCTCTTTCATATCGGGGCGCTGGGCGCCGCGGCGCTGCCCGTGATATACGCCGGGGGGTCGCTTGTGCTCAAGAGGTTTTTCAACGCCTCGGAGATAATAAAGCTGATCTCAAACGAAAAGATAAACTACATGTTCGCCGTCCCGGTCATGTACCAGATGATGGCGGAGGCGGCCGAGTGGGGCTCGGCCGACTTTTCCCACGTGAAATATTTCATCGCCGGGGGCGCCCCCATGCCGATTCCCTTAATCCGCACCTACCAGACAGAAAAGGGGGTCGGCTTCGCACAGGGCTACGGCCTGACCGAGACGGGGCGTTTGAGCTCGCTGCCCATCGAGGAGACGATAAGAAAGGCGGGCTCCGTGGGGAAAGAGGAGTTTCACGTGATCATGAGGATCGTCGACAATAAGGGAAACGACGTTGCCGAAGGGGAGGTGGGGGAAATAATCATCAGGGGGCCGAACGTCTTTACCGGATACTGGAACAAGGAGGAGGAGACGAAAAAGGCGTTTAAAAACGGCTGGTTTCTGACCGGCGACATGGCCAGGCGCGACGACGAGGGATTTATATACATCGTGGGGCGGAAGGTGGAGATGATCATAAGCTCCGGCGAGAACATCTACCCGGCCGAGGTGGAGAGGGCGATCCAGTCGATCGATCAGGTAAAGGAGGCCGCGGTCGTGGGTATGCCGGACCAAAGCAGGGGCGAGGTGGGCTGCGCCTTCGTATTGCCGAAAAAGGGGGCGGATTTGACGGAAGAGGCGCTGCTTGACGGTCTTACCGACAAGATCGCCAAGTTCAAGATGCCGAAGAAGGTGGTCTTCGTGGACGACTTTCCGAGGAACACCTCCGGCAAAATATTGAAAAAGGAGCTTAAAAAGATGCTTGGGCAGTGAAGGCACGGGCGAACATTTCTCATATTTTTTACCACAGGAGAATTGAAAGGAAAAAAGGAAGATATATGAACATTGGAGAGTGGGTGTTCAAGCGGGCGATGACCTATCCGGACGGCCCCTTCTTAAAGGAGGAGGAGCGGGAGGACAGGCAGTTTACGAACTTCGAGTTCAACAAAAGAGTGAACCGGATGGCCCACGCCCTCTACGGCATGGGGCTCAAGCGGGGCGACAGGGTCGGGGCGCTATTGTTGAACTCCTCGGAGTTTTTGGAGATATTCTTCGCCTGCGCCAAGACCGGGATAATCATGGTTCCGATGAACTTCAGGCTGACGGTGCCGGAGCTCGCCTACATCCTGGGCGACTGCACCCCCAAGGCGGTCTTCTACTCCTCGGAGTTCGCAGACAACGTGATGGGCCTCAAGGCGAAGAGGGGAGAGATAAAGCACTTCATAAAACACGGGGGCGAGGAGCTTCTCGAGGACCCGAACGTTAAGGACTTCGTCTCGAAATTTACCGACGAAGAGCCGATCCCCGAAACCGAGGTGACGGAGGACGACCCCATCACGATCATGTACACCTCGGGAACCACCGGCGATCCGAAGGGGGCGGTCCTCACCCACAAGAACATCATCTTCGACGCCATCCACAACCTGATCAACTACAGCTTAAACAAGAGCTTTCGGTCTCTCGTCTCCGCGCCGATGTTTCACATCGGGGCGCTGGCCGCCTCCACCACCCCGGTCATCTACGCCGGGGGGTCGCTGGTCTTAAAGAGGTTCTTCAACGCCTCGGAGATGCTGAGGCTTATAACCAAGGAGAAGGTCAACTACATGTTCACGGTCCCGGTCATGTACCACATGATGACCGAGGCGGAGGAGTGGGGAAGGACAGACTTCTCCCACGTCTACTATTTCTTCGCCGGGGCGGCGCCCATGCCGGTTCACCTGATAAAGAAATACCAGGACGAAAAGGGGGTGCGCTTCGCCCAGGGCTACGGCATGACCGAGACGTGCCAGATAAGCGCCCTCTCCCTCGATGACTCCATCAGAAAGGCCGGCTCGGTGGGGAAAGAGGTCTTCCACATGACGATGAGAATTGTCGACGACAACAACAATGACATCCCCCAGGGCGAGGTGGGGGAGATCGTCCTGAAAGGCCCCAATATCTTCTCCGGCTACTGGAACAAACCTAAAGAGACCGAGGAGGCGATGCGGGGGGGGTGGTTCCACACGGGTGATTTGGGGAGGATGGACGAGGAGGGGTTCCTCTACATCGTGGGGAGAAAGGTGGAGCTGATAATCAGCTCCGGCGAGAACATCTATCCCACCGAGGTGGAAAAGGCGATAACGTCGCTGCCCGAGGTCAAGGAGACGGCGGCGATAGGGATGCCCGACCCAAAGAGGGGGGAGGTCGTCTGCGCCTTCGTTATACTGGAGGAGGGAAAGAAGATAACAGAGGAGGAGATCGTGGAGCGCCTCTTCGGGAAGATCGCAAACTTCAAGATACCCAAGAAGTTTTTCTTCGTCGATGAGCTCCCGAGAAACCCGGGGGGAAAGGTGCTGAAAAGGGAGTTGAAGAAAATGCTGTGAGGGTTAAGGGCTATAAGCCGGCAAATCTGCGGAGCCTTTCACTGACACCCGACGCACAGAATCCCTCCCTCTGGATTCCCGCTTCCCAAGGGAATGACATTGTCGTCGATTTTTTAATCAAACCGTCTTTCTTATGTCATTGCGAGCGACCAATATTTTTTTTAAAACGGAGCGAAGCAACTGCGCATTTCGGGGGGAGTATCACCCGATTGCCGCGTCGCTCGCCTTTTAAAAAGGCTCACTCCTCGCAATGACACTATTATTGATTACTTATTCAATCCAAGTACCGAATGTTTGCCGTTGACGGCCAAAAACGACTCGGCCGATAAATCCACTCCTATTCGTAAAAGAGAAGGCATTCGTCAAATTCACTCCCCTTCAGCCGACGCCAGCGCCTCTATCTCGTCTTTCTCCATCCGAAATATCTGCCACTCCTTTTTATGGCTTCCTCCCATCGAGCGGTAGAAGTCCATGGCGTCCACGTTCCAGTCGAGGACGGCCCACTCGAACCTCGTGCATCCCCTCTGAACGGCGATCTTTGCCAGCTCGACCATCAATTCCCTGGCGACCGAGCGCCTCCGGTATTCGGGCAGGATGAAAATATCTTCCAGGTAGAGGACGGGCCTCCCCTCCCATGTCGAGAACGTGAAGAAATAGAGGGCAAATCCCACGACCTTCCCGTCCCACTCCGCCATCAGGCAGCCAAAGTAGTTCAGGTTCTGATCTTCGTTGAAGCCGTGCTCGATAACGTCCTCCTCGGTGATCTTGACTGCGTCCGGCTCTCTCTCGAATTCGGCCAGTCCCTTTATCAGCCTCACTATATCCCCGGCGTCTTCGGGGTGCGCACTTCTGATATTTAACATTATTACCTCTATTGCCAACAACAACTGCTCGATAAGAAAACTTGAATCGGACAATCGGCCTTTAACATTCCGACTGCGCAAAAAATCAGAACCTCGCCCTGTGTTGTTCGGTAACGCCGAAAAAATCCTCTATCTCATGGGATACACCTTTAGAATCGACAACCGTTCCTGAAAAGGGCCCGAACGGCTGGTGATAATCGTCAATCATTATCCCGAGGTTGATGTAGCCTTTCCTCTCCCCCATAGGCCTCATCTCAAGCCTGCACTTGCCGTCGGTGGTCTCGATCCTCCAGGGTCTCGTTACGTCCCTTTTGTCGAAATCGAAGCGTACGGCGGAAAGCTTGGAGAGCTTGCCGTCCACCCAAAGGCAGTTTTCGTTGTAGGCCTCGTCGTCTATGGTCGTCATGTTCTTAACCAGGTTTAGAGCCAGGAGGCGGCCCTTCTTGTCATATCCGGCAAAGGCGGCCCACTGCCACCAGGTGTTGAACGGATAGTAGGTCTTCTGAATGTCGATTAAGATGATGTCCCTTTTTTCATTCAGGGAGATACGCCTGTCGCCGTAGGTTATCTCCCCCCTTACCGGGACCGCCGCCTTGTGGGTGTACATTGGGCGGTTCTCGCCGATCGGCACCACCGAGACAAGGGGCTGTATCTTGTTCAGATCCTCCAGCATCTCGATCTCTGCTGTTATCCCCGGCCTCTTTTTCGTTCCCTTGATGTTTATCCTCGCCCGGTGTCTCCCCTCGTCGAGGCGGTTGTCGAACTCCATCCTGTAATTGCCGGCCATAAAACGGCAGTCGCCGTTGAAAAGATCCCACGTGAGGCTGGCGGCCCCGCCGGGGACATTCCTGTGGTGCTCGGTGAATGCGCCCGTTTTTCTGTCCAGGAAGTAACAGAAGGATACGCTCATGTACTTGCCGTTTATAAAGAAAAAAGTTAGGACAAAATCGCCCCCGATCAGCGCGTAGTGCTGCCACTCCTTGAGCCTGAAGTTGTTGAGAAATTTGGGAAGCCCCGGGATTTTTATGTCCAAGAGGTTCAGGTCGCGAAACGGGGTCTTGAAAAATCCCCACTCCACCACCCTGCCGTTTTCCACGAGCCTTTTGGGGGTGTCTTTTAGCTTAAACATGATATTGACTCCTATTACAATTGTAGTCTTATAAAAAGCCTGCTTAAAAAATCTATTCTGTTATTCCCAACTCGACTGGGAATCTATACTGTCATTCCCAGCTCGACTGGGAATCCAGAAAGATATTCACTGAATTCCCGCTTCCCAAGGGAATGACATCATTTTTAAAATTCCCGTTTTCTCCGAAATTCCCACTGACAAGCTAACGCTTGTCAGTGCCACCCAACCGCGGGAATGACATTAACGCCCTACGCTCACGCTCACCTTCTCTACATACCGGCTGAACGCCCTTGTCCCACCCCCGGAGGCGACGACCTCGATCACACCTTCGATATCGGTCGGGATCACGCCCATAAGCCTTGTAACCGATGTGTCGGCAAAGGCGGCCGAAATTAGAGGCGTCGTCGGCCCCAGTATTATCACCTCCCGGGCGCCGCCAACTTTCTCTAAGACATCGGGAAGCGTCCCGTTTGTGATAGTCGCCCCGGTGACGATGACCACATCGGCCTCCTCAAGAGCGGTCCCCATCTCCACCTTGTCAAAGTCCCCGAACCCCCTGTCAAAAACCGAGAGCTCCGCCCCCATCTCTTTAAGCCTCGGCGTGAAGGGGAATCCCCCCACGACGGTCACCCTCTCCCCCTCCACCACGCTTATCTGCTCGAGGACGTCCCCGGTTTCCCACTCCGTCAGCGTGAGCTGCGCCAGCGCCGAGGCCAAAGCCGTGGAAACGGTCGCCTCAGCCCCCTTCCCCTCACCCTCCTTTATCTCTGAGATCTCAACAAAATCCGCCAATAGGTCTTTGGCACTTGCGGGGAGAGCAGGCTCTCCATCGACCGTAAGAGTCCCGCGCCGGCGGCACCGACCACCCTCTACCCCGCCGGCACCCCTCCCCCGACATCCCTCCCCCTCGACGTAGGCCAGCCCCAGGGCGCGCCCGCCTCCCCCCGACACAACCTCGACCGCGGTGTAGATACTCCCGGAAACGATTCGGCGAACCTCCGCCTTGCGGGCCGCGGATTTCAACGCCTTTACTATCTCTTGATATATATTCATACAGAATCTGTAAAAGGTTTACTTTGCCCCCCACAAATGCTATAGTATATCCACTTTAAAGAAAAATAAAGACATATCTAAAAAAAATGAAGCCGAAAGAACACCTCCTCTCCACGCTGAAGCGAATCGACCGGAGGGGCTATAAGGCCTACATGGATATCAAGGGGGCCTACGATTTCGGGCGCTTTTCCCTCTCGGTGGATCACGTCCAGGGCGATCCCTTCGCCGCCCCCTCGAGGGTGAGCGTTAAGGCTACAAGGGCCGATACCGGCTTTGACCCTTCCCTCTTCTCAAACGACATAAGGAGGGTCGCCGCGGCCGACTTCCTGACCCGTACATTCCACAGGGCAATCCTGAACACCGCCAAGGGATCGAGGGGAATGGGAAAGAGCGGGATGGTCTCGATCGACAATCCGGGCCAGGAGGTGATCAGGCGAAACTCGTGCGTAATATCGAATGATACAATCGAGGTGCGCTTCGTCGTGGGGCTTCCGGCGGCGGGAAGGACGATCCTGGGACACGAGGCGGTTGCCATCTTCTTCGACGAGATCCCGGAGATGGTAAACAAGGCCCTGAGCGTAAAAAACGTGGGCGCGGACGACTTTTCAGCCCACGTCGACTCAATCGAGGATCAGGAACACCTCAGGAAGCTGCTTTCCGAGATGGGGCTTTCCGCCTTTGTGGCGGACGGCTCGATCCTCCCGAGGAGATCGGGGGTGGACGACAGGCCCCTTGCCAGAGACGCCGTCCCCTTCAGGTCGCCGGAGAGCCTCAAGGTATCGGCGACGCTGCCCCACAGGGGGGAGGTCCACGGCATGGGAATCCCGGCCGGCGTCACGCTCATCGTGGGTGGGGGCTTTCACGGAAAGTCTACCCTGCTGACCGCAATAGAGAGGGGGGTCTATCCCCACATCCCCGGCGACGGCAGGGAGCTCGTTGCGACGGATCCCATGGCGGTGAAGATCAGGGCGGAGGACGGGAGGTACATCGAGAAGGTGAACATCAGCCCCTTCATCACGAACCTTCCCATGGGGCGAGACACCATCCAGTTCACCACGGAGAACGCCAGCGGCTCCACATCCCAGGCAGCCAACATCATGGAGGCGCTGGAGATGGGAACGAGCCTGCTCCTTATCGACGAGGACACGTCCGCCACCAACTTCATGATCAGGGACGAGAGGATGCAGGAGCTGATATCCAAGGATAAGGAGCCGATCACCCCGTTCGTGGATAAGGTGGGAAAGCTCAACACCGATAACGGTGTCTCCACGATCCTCGTCATGGGGGGAAGCGGCGACTACTTCGACGTCGCCGACACCGTAATCGCCATGGAGAACTACGTCCCCGTCGACGTAAGCGAAAGGGCCGGGGAGATCGCCAGGAAGCACGCCGCCTCGAGGACAGACGAGGGTGGGGAGAAGTTTGGGGAGATCACCCAGCGGAGACCGAATCCATCCTGCTTCAATCCATCGAAGGGGAAGCGGGAGGTAAAGATAGACGCCAAGGGGCTGAAAAAGATCCTCTACGGCCGGCTCGACATAGACCTTACGGGGCTCGCCCAGATCGTGGACGTAAGCCAGACGAGAGCAATAGGAAACATCATCCATATCTACGCGACGCGATACGCCACCAAGGGACTGACGCTCAAAGAAGGGATAGTGATGGTCATCTCCGAGCTCGAGGAGAAAGGACTCGATATGCTCCTCCCCTACAAGGTGGGCAACCTCGCCGCCCCGAGGATCTTCGAGGTGGCCGGGGCCGTAAACAGGATGAGAACCCTCAGGGTTAAATAAGATGAAAAATATAAACCTAAGATTCTTCATAAGGATGGCCGAAGAGCTCGACATGAGCGTTCGGTTCGTCGACACGGAGAGGAGGCTCATATACCTAAATCGGTCCGCCGAGAGGCTTACGGGATTCACCATGAAGGATGTCCTGAATAAAACCTGCGGCGACTTCTTTGAGGGACACATCGACAAGCGCGGCAACAGGCTCTGCGAGACGGACTGCCATCTCAAGGCCGCCTTAAACACTGGAAAGTCATACGAGGACAGGCACTACTTCAAGAACAAGGCGGGTGACAAGTTCCCCGTGGAGATAAAGGTTGTGCCGGTTACCGACGATAACGATGATGTGATCGGGGCGGTGGAGTTTATGAGGGACGACAGGCCGAGGCTCGCCATGGAGGAGCTGAAACGCGACATCCAGAGCATGATACCGGTGGACCTGCTGACGGGGCTTTACACGAAAAACAAGATCATGGAATACCTGGAGGTGAAGGTCGAAGACTGCTTGAGATACGGGGCGCCGCTGGGAGTAATCTATGCCGTGCTGAAAGGCACCGAAAATATAAAAAACGAGCTCGGGCCTAAAAAGCTCGACGAGGTGCTGCAGCGGGTGGGCTACCGCGTCAGGATGAACACGAGAAAGGGGGACCTTTCCGGCAGGCTGGGGCCGAACAACTTCATCATCCTCCTTCCGAACTTCACCGAGGAGAACACGAGGAACGCGGCGGCAAAGTTCAAGGAGATCATAGTCGAGGACACAACGACGATCTTCCCCGGTGAGATAGAGGTTATTATGGGAACCTCCCAGTTTCATAAGGGGGACAGCATCGACTCCCTGTTAAAAAGGGCAAGGGAGGATGCGAGGGGGTAGGAGGGGAATTTTAAGCTGACAACATTAATAGAATTAAATTATGGGAAACCATAAAACATCTGAAGAGGTGAAGGCAGAAATTGTATCAGCCTTCCCTCCCGATTGCGGTGAACTTTTCTACGAACTCAGTAACGACATCAAACTTCTACACTTACACTGGCAAAATTACCGTTTACTCTATGGTACATCTCCCGAAAGAATCGAACTTCTAAAATGGGCCGCAGATCTATTTTTCGGATTATTAGAAAATATTATTAGGCATGATATAATTCTTCGTATTGCACGCCTTACAGATCAAGCTACTACAGGTCCTCACAGCAATGCTTCGCTACCGCAGCTTGTAGAGATTATTTCACCACACATAGACTATACTTCCAACCAGCTCATAAGAGATTTGTTGCAAAAACTTTTAAATTCATGCACTCCGATACGCAACCTTCGAAATCGGGTACTCGTACATAATGATCTTGAAATTAAACTTAATTACAGCTCTAACCCAATACCAGGCTTTAGCCGTGCCGATATCGAGAAAATTCTCGAACATATACGCAATTTAGCAAATGAGATTGAAAATTGCTTTAATCTAACAAATACCTCATTTCAATACGTTCACTCTATTACAAATGCAGAAGATCTTATCTATGTTCTCGAAAAGGCTCGTAAACTGGAGGAAGAGGAGAACAAATTTTTATAAAACCCTCTTTCCAAATAAAAAGGTGACCTCCCTTAATATTAAATACCCCTCATTCTTTATTACAATATCAATCTCAACCGTCGCGATAAAAACAACCTCACGGATACCGCGGCAGATTTTTCACCCTCTCAAAAAAGCCCTCCACGCCCACGCGCTTCATCTCCTCGTTGTTGTCCCGCCATCTCTTGGTCAGGCTTTCCGAGAGGCCCGGGTCTTCGCAGGTGAATTGGGCGCACTGAAAGCAAAAATCTATTCCTTTCTCAACTACCCAATTCTTTACCGGACATGCGAAAAAGCACGCTCATCTTTCCGACATGAAACTGTTTTCGGGGGGAATGTCTTTACTTATCTATTAAATATCCAAAATATCCCTTTTATTGCCCTCACAACTCATTATTTCCTTGACATATAACAAAAATAGTTATATATTATTAACAATATCGGGAAATTGGTTCCCGGTATTGTATGCTGCCATAGAGAGAGTCGAAACACTCATCTGGGTGTGCGACGATTTCTATAGCAGTTTTTTTTTGGTTCTCGAGTTTAATGATGTGTCTTATAAGAGGTATCGCTGTTTTCTTGTTTTCACCTCCGAATGCGACCGTTGTTAGATGAGAAAAAAAGGAGTTAAAAATGCAAGGAAGCAGACTTTTTGTGGGTAACCTCAGCTATTCGGTAACAAACGAAGACCTTTCCGGACTTTTTGCCACTTATGGAGATGTCGTTGAGGCCAAGGTCATCGAGGGAAAAGGTTTTGGATTTGTCGAAATGTCATCCCAGTCGGAAGCCGAAGAGGCAAAAGAGGGATTGAACGGTACGGATTTCTCCGGACGTTCACTGAACGTAGACGAGGCGAAGCCTCCCCGGAACAGGGATAGTAATCGCAGGTACTAACCCGCGTATTTAGTTCCGATTAAGATAAGGGGGGATCATTTCCCCCCTTTTTTTATTTTGATATTTGTTTCAACAAGCTGGATTTGAAAATTTAAGGATACCGCGGCAAATCCTTCACCCTCTCAAAAAAGCCCTCCACGCCGATACGCTTCATCTCCTCGTTGTTGTCTCTCCATCTTTTCGTAAGCCTCTCCGAGAGGCCCGGGTCTTCGCAGGGAAACTGGTCGCACTGGAAGCAGAAATCTACCCACTTTTCCTTTACGCAGTCCTTAACCGGGCACGCGAAAAAGACACACTCCCCCTCCCGGCACGAGCGACACGAGCCTCTGGTGAAAAATTCCAGCAGCTCCCGGAACGCGTCATAGTTCTCGAGGGCGGGCTCGAACGCCGACAGCCGCCCGGCGTACTCGCCGAAGTTCGGCCCCAGTAAGTCCGCAAGCGACATGCTCAGGCGCCTGATGTCGCCCTTCACGTGTGCCAGGCATTTCCTGCAGTTTAGCCCGCACGGGGCGATATGTTTTAGTATTTCTTGATATTCCATCTTTTTCTCTCTTATTTATCAAAAACAGTTTCCGATATACGTCCAGCTAATATCGCACTATTACCTAAATTGCAAGATAAAATCAAATAGCCAAAACCTTCATATTTCGTTCCCATTCTCCACCCCCTTTCCCTCATTATCCTTATGTTCAACTCCTTTCTCTGAAGCTCCATGCCTTATCAGAACATTTATAAATCATTTTTAAAGGGGAGGTATTAATTCAATCCATTTCCTCTTATAAATAAGAATGCATTTTCCCCCTGGTGCAAATTATTTTTGCATTAACAAAACTTA
>Ga0180432_10002192_pt1 | contig 29608 bp, 32 predicted proteins | sample SS_ome_10_FD_132414 | JGI IMG/M metagenome (GOLD analysis project Ga0180432, IMG submission 132414) | Hypersaline lake sediment archaeal communities from the Salton Sea, California, USA - SS_1_MS_2 metaG | ecosystem: Environmental > Aquatic > Non-marine Saline and Alkaline > Hypersaline >...
CTCTCCATCGGGGCCTTCCACTGCTGCATGTAGTGATCGGACCGTGGGCTTTGTGAAACCTTCGGGCTGTTTTGATGTGCGTGGCACCCGGATCATGTCCATCTTCTCCCAATAGTCGATGACATGCGCTCTGATATACATAGAGGTATATGGTCCCAACCTATCGTACAACTCGGTGAGTGGTATCCGACCATCCAGACCTCGGCAGATTCCTTGGATCAGTCCTTCCCATGCTGCCGCATGGAGATCTTCTCTCAGAGTTTCATTATGAATGCGCCGGTAGGTTGGGATCATGTGACAGAACGACATCATGATTTTATGTAGTGCATCAGTATCACCTTCACGCGCAAATATGATATTGATTGCAAAATCCGAACGGGGTAGTTTTGATTTGATTTCCATAACTGCTGTTCCTCTCCGCGGAAACTAAGCAAACCGTGTGCCGTCAATATATTGTATTCGGCCATGTGCCGAACACTACATCTTGTGTCACCGTCTGGTAACTAGGTTACTCTGATATGGTGCCCACCATATAGTGTTAGGTCATAATGACCAACTACTATATGTAGCGTGTCATTATGACCTATGCCTTGTGCCCACGTCAATAGCCGGACACAACATGTTGTGTTTGAGTGCCTCCTTAAGATGCGGCTGTCAGCCGCAGTTTTCAGAATCAAATCAATTTTGTAAGAATATAGGCTACCTCTATTTCGTAATCCTCTATCGACGCTTTAAATCCCTTGGGGTCGAAGACCTCTTTCCCATCCCATGCTACGGCATGATTCAGTGATCCTGAGGTAACGAGCAAGATGGCTCTCCGACCCATGAGCCAACGCTCTAGGCGCTTCATTGGCTCAACAAAAATAGGCTTGCACGTTGCCTCTGTCCACCCGATTCTTGGTATCGCTATGATTTTCACGAACGTCAACCCTAGTATAGCCGCATAGTCGATCAGCTCTTGTGGATGGTGTGACCTCTTTTTACGTGCTCCCACTTCGTCAGGCCACCAGATGTCATTACCACTATGCCCAGTGGCTGCACAGATATCCTCGGGATCAGCATCCAATACCATCGCTGCCGCATAGAGCAGACAATTATCACCTGATTGTCGTAAGAGTATCATCCTATTGTCTCCAACCAGCGTCCCACTCTTTCCCATGCGTCAGGATACAGGAACGCCTCTATGCTATCGCAATAATAATAATCACCATAGACGAGAAAGATATTATCGTCTTGTATCTTGATTCTAATATTTAGATCTGTGATATTGGAGATTGCTGCATGTAGGAATTGCCGCATAGCCTCTAAGTCAAGCTCCTCTAGGTATTTTTCTAATAGCTCTTTATCAATGTCATCAGCAATACGTTTCGCTATCGCCGAACCGCATTGATTAAAAACCTCTATAGCCTGTTGTTCTGCTGGATGACTCATTGTAAACCCCTAAAGAATTTTGTTGTTTGACTGATATCAGAATCCTGTTCGTAGAGCAGCAAGCCACCACGATCCACATGTTCTGTTAAGGTTTCGGGAGATAGTTTTAGGAGTTCCTTCCTCTCGGCATCATTTGGCTTCCGCCACTCGTGAGTAGGGGTCATATCTTGCGATTCATCAGCGTAGAATTGTGAATACGCTGCTTCATCACATTCTGTGCAAGAGATCATGAATGGTGTAGTACCTTCGTCAACATCAATGGTCACAGTCCGATGCCCACATGCGCCACAAACGTATACATTTTTTCTACCTTTTGACATTAATTTTCTAAAGCCTCCCAAATCAGTGCCGTGGCTACAGCAATACCTGCCAGTCCTAGACCTAGGAACACTGCACCCATGAAGCATTGCCTTGGGGTGTCAGCACATAGCACTGCACCCAACAGTATATAGTTGATGCTCCCAAACATAATAATAATTATTGCCGCAATGCTGCGCAGCCACATGGTATTTCTCCACTACCCTTGCAGTCGAGGCAACGACTCCCATCGGCCATACCCTCGCCTGAGCCATTACAAGTACGACAGGTCAGGGTACCCTCATCAAAGCACTTGAGACAATCATACAGTTTAATTTTTAACCAGTTGGTGCCTTCCATCTTATCGCCTTTAACAAATGAGAATGGCTTACCCTCTAACCCTTCGTAGCATACAATATTATAATGGGGTGCTTCGCAATATTCCTCAACATCTTCGAAAGGGCCAATAGCAAAGTAAGATACTGACATCGTATCAAAATGGAACTCTGCTTTCAAAATCACGACTTGTGCCATAATCTCTTGAATTACATCCAAATGCTCAAATGCTTCTCTTGGAATTTCGAAATACCCAAGATTCCTATGTTTAAACATTATTTTCCCCTAAGAACTATCTGCTTATTAACAGATGGCATAGCATAATTGTAAGCATTTGCATTCAGGAGTTTGATCGCACATTTACCACACATATGACGCTTGGCTGTTGAAACAGTATCCATGCGTTGTATTAGCGTAATGCGCTTTTCGTAGTAATCAGTAATTCGTGCTCCACACCAATCACACCATACAACATTAACCTCAGACATCATTCCTCCAGATATGATCCGGGAATTTCGATAAAGGAGGTTGCTGTCTTCTTCAACTCCCGTGAAATCCCACATGCAATAATAACAACATCCACGCCCCTTGCGCGCGCCCACTCGACACAAGGAGCCAAGTCACCATCTGCTGTACCAAGGATAACCATATCCACGGATTTTAGTTCCACGGCATTGACGATATCTATAGCGATACCCACATCCCAATCCGCTTTGCGACGAATCTGAGTGGGTGTCCTATAGACCTTGGGCTCCTTGTATTTAGTCTCGAAGCCCAGCTTTTTCAAACAATGAATAAAGGCACTTGCTTCTTTATTCATCTGAGCACCGTAGGCTATAGCCTTGAGGATTTCCCCCAAATCCCTGATGTTGTCAAGATATTTGGAGTAATCAAGCCTTCGCCCATCATACTTTTTGCTGATACAGTAATACAAATTGCTGATATCAGCGCATACCAGTATTCTCTTCATCGTAGCAACTCCTTAAAGCCATCAAGATATTGATACCAATTCGGGCGTTTAAATAGCTTCTCGTACTCTGTGTCAGTAGCCGCCGTAAGTATCCACACGCCTGAACCATTAGCACAGATTTTAGGGAACTCCTCTAATTGTGCTGGCGTAAATTTTGAACCGCGCATATTGGGGAGTTTTACCTCAACCCAACGCTGCCCATAGGTGCTATGGCAACAGAACAAATCCGGAAACCCTGACTGATACATATTCCCATGAGTGACCATAACATGCCACTTACGGGCGCGTAGGAAGTCAATGATAGCATTCTGTATCTTGGCTTCCGGGCCTTTTTTACCATAGCGTTTCGGCTTATGCGGTTTCATTTTTCACCGCCGCTAGGCTTAGTAACTTCACCGCTTGACGAATCTTCATCGGATTCGGACGTTCCCTGATCTCCTGAATCAGCTCTGTTGCTCGGCATAGGAAGTATTCTTGACTGTCCATCTCCGCCACTAGCTTCATCGGACCCTTCTTTGGATTGAACCTGCACGAGCTTAAGAACTTCTGAATTTCCTTTGCTGAGTATGGTGATTGCTTGCGTGTGTGCATTGAGTTTTTCTCCCATGGCATTGAAGGCATCCCGGAATGCCTGTATCATCTTGATACGGTCCTTAGCCATACGCTTGACCGTATTCTCCAAATTTTGTATACGGCGTCTATCCATATCCCGGCCCATTATTTCTTAGCCTTTCGCACTAATTTGGTGACCTTGCTCTTGGTGAACAAGACAGGACGCCGATACATCGCCTTTTTCAATTGAATCAATGCCTTATGCAAAAGGACCATTTCACGATGTTCCTCAAAACCTCCGAACAAGAAATACCGGTCCCATACTCCCTCAGGACACAGCTTCCAGATATCTAGAACCTTCTGGAATGGCCCCTGATGCACAGCGAGGAGCCATTGATATCCCTCCCTCACCACATCTACCGGGAGGATTGCTGAATCTTCATGGACAAAGACTGGCTTAATCTTTCCGATGTTAAATAGCTTTGCCGCTTCGGCAAGCATCTTGTTAATACGCTCAAGAGTCTTAACCCTGCTTAGAGCCATCTTCTTTCTCCTTAATAGCCCGAATCAACTGCACTTTGAGCATCCTTGAATAGTTCGTCACCCGTAATTTGCGAGCCAGTTCTTTGAGTTGTGATGTTGAGAGTTCACCCAATTCTAACGACGGGTGCGTGCGTATCCACTTAAGAATCCGAACTCTATTCTCTTCCTTTATGTATCCTAGTACCTCCTCTCTTTGCTCTTTATCAGAATCATCCCATAGCCTCTCGAAACGTAACGAGGATACAATACCCTCGATACTGCGTAATCGTAGTATCTTAGCATGTAGCATTTCGCGTGTTTTATGAATCCCCTGCATCCATAGACCTCACTTATCTGCCCATGTTTTAAGATGGGTAGCCCACGTCATAGCAATCAGAGGGACGGCCGGTCGCGTCTTGTCAAGGAATTTCTTAACTATTGCCTTCTCCTCTTCAATATAGTCAGGGTGTGTGGGTGCCATAATTTCATCGTGGATATTAAGCGGTTGAACTCTCCACGCATTAATACCTCCGGGTTGTATTGTCCAAATCCTGATCTGGAGTTCTTTGGTCTTTTGTGCTCCTGCCGACTGGATAACATGGTTTGCAGCAGCCCGCATATTTGCTGCTTGCAGCGCAAAAGATGCCGCAAAGAGTGCGGACCGAACAGCGCCAGTAGCTGATTGCTCACGGTCGCGTCGAACGACTTTGATTTTAATATTATGCCACTCCTTAGGCGGATTATTAGCGAGCTCAAAAAGTGTTTTGCAAATCTGGTTCTCAAGTGTGAAGTAACGTCGAAATCCAAACATAGACTCAATATAGTCTTCTGGCTCATGCCACTCGACTTTTGTTCCTATGCCGCCCGGCTGTCTCATGGAACAGAACATATCAAAATATTTCTTGCGTTCCTCACCCCATACCTTATACTTTGCGATCCATCGCTGGTAACCGTCGTCGGCGGCTTCTGCTGAAATTCCCACGCGATTCTGTAGGGTATATGATTCACCACCGTAGAGCATTGCGAAGACACCGTTCTTCGCCCGTCCATACAGATTGGCATCATCTTTCAACTCCTTTGTGGCAAGAATCTGCTCATAGGTATGTCCGGGGAAAAGCTGCATACCAAAAAGCGCATGGATCTTTTTCCCCGTCATAAGGTCAGCCCTTAGTGCAGGGTCACCATATACTGCATCAGCGAGACACACTTCGAAGCCATCAAAGTCCCCGCCACATAGAATCAATCCATCGTCAGCAAGAGGGAAACAGGAGCGAACCTCTTTGCCCCTTTTGATACCTTGTGGATTAAGACCATCGGCCCCTGACATTCGTGAGGTGAATGTACCAATGACTTTGAAACTCGCATGGAAACGCCCTGCTTGCAGGAGCTTGTCATAGAGTTCGATCTCCTTTTGACCACGTCGAGCATCAAGAATCTCCCTAGCTCGTATAGCGGCTGGATGCGGTCGATCAGTTGGGATAAGTCCATCCTCGCAAGCGTTGCATCCGGCCCCATTGCATTGCTCGCAGACATCGCTTTCCTTCCATTTAGCAATACCTTCAAGGACAATACCCTTCGTACCATCATTGAGGGTTAATCGCTCCGTAGCATCCATAGCCTGATACAGATAAGTCTTACAGACCTTCGGAGAGTTGAAATTAAATTTACGTTTTAACTCCTCGCTTCGCTCAGCCGCGGTATTGCGTAGAGTCTGCATCCGTTCCATATTGATTTTAAAGCCACGCCAGCGGACCGCACCCACAACACATGCAAGTATCGAGTCGTCGTCATTGATTTCTGGTCGTCCGAAATAGTCGTAGAGTCTCTGCAAATACACAACATCATCGGACGCGTACTCTCGCGCAAGCCGATTGAATGCCCAATGTGTGATATGGACGCTGATTTTTCCGGCATCAGGCCACGCTCCATTCCATGCTCCCGGTTTTCCGATGGCTAAAGCATAGGGTGCATAGCCTAGTTCTACGGGCATCGACTCCTTGGGAGGTTCCACGTCAGCGAAAAATTTGATTGTCTCTGTATCCACGCCCAAGGCGTCTTGCGCCAAGGCTTTGAGTGCGCTGGAGGGTGCGAAACGGAGGACTATGTTTTTGAACTCCGGTACTATGTCACCGAAATCATCATTGATATCCTCGATATCCCAACGCTTGGAGACATCCTTCTTTCGCGCAAAGTAGATATCTTTGAGCGGGATACGTTTGTCGAGTTCGTCGCGTAGCATCCATGCCAACGCGGTAGGGACGCGCTTAACCCGTATATCTTTACGGTCCATTGTTGACTGATACGGTCCTTTGCGAGCATGAAGCATTATATCGAAAGCACCCATCGGTTTAAGGCACGGACCAAATCGAGCTTCCGGTTCTTTAAGGGCATACTCTTCGGGGTCTGGTCTCTGGCGCTTTGGTAACAGTCGTAGAGTAGTATACAACTGACAAATATGAAACCAGTCAAAAGAGAGATTAAATGCACACACTCCGCCTTCATGGTAGGTGATCTCCTCAATCAGTTCCAGAGTCTCCTTGACAGGAGTAGTCCACACGGAATGGAGATTGACCTCATCCTTATCCTCAGCATATTGGATAAGAACAATAGGTCCATGCAAGCCGCATGTCTCAGTGTCGAAGAAAATCATTCTTGTGCCCATTCCGGGCGACGATAAATCTTGCCCATACGCATGGCTTCGGCTTGGATTTCTTTAATCAAGTCGCCATCACTCACCACACCACCAGCCCATCCCAAGCAGCGAGTTCCAAAGTTGTTACCGATGGCCTCTCGGATATGATCTTGCATATTGAAAATCTCTTGCTTGCCGCGATGTCGCTTCACCTTAGCCCGTTCAGATTTTGGTGCTGAAATCTGAGACTTCTCTCCACGCTCCTTGGCTTCCTTGAGTTTCTTGACAGCCTCATGAAGTTCCTCTTTCGTGCCCTTCTTATTGAGCTTGTGGAGTTGTCGAATCTGAGGCTGCGTGATATAGCCTGCCGCAACTTCCTTTTGAACCTCTGCCGGGAGTTCAAGAAGCATGAACCTAATCTGTATCCAACCACGCGACTTGCCTAAGCGTGCCATAGCCTCTTCCTGCGTGGCACCCACCTGATACAGGGACAGGATAGCCCATGCCTCTTGCAGAATGTTTAAGTCCTGACGATGCAGGTTCTCCGATAGGTTAAGGTATCTTGCTTCCTTCTCCGTTAGGATGCCACCGGGATGTATGGATGCAAGAATCTCGGTTTCTTTATTGACTAAATGCGCCTTATACCGGCGGAAACCCGCAATAAGTCGATACTTGCGACCTGTCTCTTGCTGCTTTTCTTCCTCTTGAATTGCAACAATCACCGGTTGAAGCAATCCATTCTTCTTTATATCCTTTGCCAAATCAACTACGTCGATTGGAGTAATCTTTTTGCGACAATTAAAATCCTCATCAACATGGATGTCAGACATTGGCATCATTACGAATTTGTCATCGGACATTGATAAGCTCCTTATCATCTGATAGTGCGGCATTCAATTCACCCATTGATAAATCTTGTAGCCGCTTCTTCTTCATAAGATTATCCAGCACTAACTGGTCTGTTGGTAGAAGTATTAAATCTATGATTGTGGCACCACGATTTGTGTCCATGCCGGCTCTGTGGAAACGATCTTCAGCCTGCATCCTGGCCTCACCGTTAAAGCTATTGCTATAGAAAACCTCCGTCGGTGAAGCCGTCAAAGTGAGCGCGTAACCACCCGCTTGTGCGTTACCAATGACACATAGCTTAGGATACTCCTCCTCTAGCTCTTTGCGACGAGGATGACTTGCATCCATTGCGATAAGTAATTCATTGGCATCTAATGTATTGCCATCTGCGCCGACACCGTAATATCCCCTCCCATCTATTCTTAATACCGTCCAACCATGCTTCGTAGCAATATCGACGAGACGATCAATCGTAGCTGTGAATCCGCCCCACACAATCAGGCGACCCACATCCTCATGCTCGTCCATGATTTCAAGAAGGACATCATCCTTCGGAGACGTGACATCATCTGTAGAGCGAGCGAACTTGCGTACTTCACCCGACCCTCCACACGTATCACACATCATCTTCTTCTCTATGAAGTCGTCTGAGTTCACATCCAATGGCTTCATAGGGTCAATATCATCCTTTGGGATCTTGACCATGGCCTCCCCGATACCGTGGCATACTGGGCATTGCTCTGTACCGATGGCCTCTTCTGTATACTGGAATCCATCTGAGAGTTCCCGGCATAGAGTCAATGCCTCAATGGCCCTTCGGGAAGTTTTTGCGATTAGCTTCGCAGTTCTTATAATAGAAGGTGTGGCCTTAACACGAATAATCTTGTATTGTTTCTCAGGAAGATCGAGACAATCTTTCTTGAATAGTACAAGTGCCAGTCCTTTGAGGCGACGATACAATCTTTCAACCTCATTCTTGGATTTTACAAATCCATGATCACCAGTTACCCAATGCCTCTCGTGGGTTTCATACTGCCCGCAGATAGCACACTTATTCTCATCATCGAGCCATGCCACAATATGCGGGTATACACCACCAGTTATGGATTGTCTTTCTTCAATGATGCATAAGGATTTCTTGAACTTGTTGACCTGCCCCTCCTTCAAGAAACCCGGACAGGCCACTTCCGCCTGATTCCACCAATCAACAGGAGTCTTTGGAGCAGGTGTACCTGACATAAGGATTACATACCCATCCTCACCATGCTCCGCCCTTATAGCATCCGCGAGGTGCATCGCGGCTTGTGATCGCTGCGAGGTTGGTGTCTTGATCTTGGATGATTCATCAAAAATTACCAACCTCGGAGCAGTCCCACTATATGAGCGCATGTGTGTAACGAGCCCACGATATGTAAACATACGGGGCCGCACACGCGATTGCCATTTATCCAATTCCAGATTGACAGCACGAATACCACTCTTTGGACCTACGTACCATGCTTCATGATCTTGTAATCCGGCATGTTCCATCACTTCAATGGCGGCAAGTGTCTTGCCAGTACCCATTTCGCACGCAAAGATACAGTAATGTCTCGTGAGTGCATGAGCCTTCATCAACTTCTGATGGTCATACAATGGTCGTTCTGTGGCAACATCCACAAGATCACGGTCATAGGGTTCATACGGATTCTTCTTTTGGAGATAGTCAAGCTGGAATTGATTACGTGGACAATCTATAACAGACCATACCTTGCGAGGAGGCTCCTCGAAACCGTGCCACTTTGCGCCTTTCATGGCCTTGACCTCGGCCAACAGTATCCGATTGAATGGGAATTTTATAAAAATCCTGCCATCCACATAGTTCAAAGATGCTTTCACTAAATACCTGCCAGCCTTAAGTTTGGTTTCAATTCTCATTTTGGCTCCATGACAAATGTATTATCCTGTATATCATTAAGAGTATAGTGGCTCCAGATCACATGAAGCCCAGACATTTTGAAGAATCCATAAATGATATTAAAGATTTGCCTCAAGACATGGTTGGCCTCACGCTGCGAATGGATTATCATAGCATGATACCAGTCCCACATTGTACCACTCAGAACTGTAAGAAATCTAGAACCCTCGCGCCTTGTATAAAGCGCCAAGGTATCCTGTGTTCCGAGATTGATTAACAAATCAGCATCATCCATAATCATAATGAATGATGCAAAATAGTGCCGTAATGTATTTTTTAGAGCCGCACGCCGCAAGGCGTCAAGCGGTTTGTTTTCACAATCAAGTGCGCCGAGGAAAGCTGTAGGGTGTTTAAGGTCAATTTTTGCTTCATCAAGACCACGAGTAGGACTATAACCTAAGAAGTCCTGCACCATCTTTATGAAAGTGGGCCAGTTGATCTCAGTGAGTGCGAGTGGCATAATTGTGCTATAGTCCATGGTCACTCCATAAATATGGGTGGGGTCGTATTACCGACCCCACCCCATGCACCAGTTTACCTATCTCGGTTGCCATCACCGTCTGAATCTGCTACCACTTCGGGCTCAGGCGGATTCTCGAACTTCTGCTTCTGTTCGACAAGCTCGGCCTGATCGGGGAGATCAAACGGCGTGCTACACGAGACCACACTAATACTGAACCACGTATACTTCTTGTTCGACAACTCCTGCGCCTTGAGTGTCGCCGCCTTGTGCATACGGGTCCGCATGTTCCCAGCCTCGTTACGTGAGGACTTACTACCCATAAAGAGTGTTGCAAACTCCTTCTGGCCGGGCAGATATATAAGGAACTCAGGACCATACATACAACCGGAATCTGCATCACCGGCTTTGACCTGAATCCTTTTGAACTCCTCAGAATTGGGGTCATGGCTGACAATAACCGCATCAGACATTTCGATGGCCTTAGGTCGCCACGCAACCACAAGGGCATCAACACTCTCACCCAAGTCCTGATAATCCTTACCCCGAACAAGCGCATAGTGATTGATTGGGAAATCACCCTTCTTGCACTTGTCAGAGTTGGATGTCATAAGCTGCACACGAGGAAGATAATCACCCGCCTTGGTGGCAAGTGCAAAATCATCATCGCTATACTTGGTTACAGCATTCTCGCCATCAAACTTAACGAGCTCACCATCGTGGATGGGTTCCTGTACTTCGCTCATCTTCCTGTCTCCTGTTCCTTGCTAAATGATTCTGTTCTCTTAGAAGCTGGTGTGGCCCAAGTCACTGTAGGTTTCCTCTAGCGGGGCTGATCACACCTAGCCTACAGATACATCAGCTCTCTGCATGGGCCACACCTAGCTCCCCATTCCCTAGCTACTTCTTCGCAGCCTCGGCGGCCTCTACGGCAGCCTTCGCAGCCTCGTCGGCCTTCTTCTTTTGGTCTTCGGCCTTCTTGGCAGCGCGCTTCGCAGCGGCTTCCTTCTTCTTCTCTTCCTTTGCCAGCTTCTTGGCCTCGAAATCAGCCTTCTGTGCAGCGATAGAATCAGGATCAAGGTGGAGCACCCACTGGACCGCAAGCGTCGCAGCCTTCACGGGGTCCGTGACCTTGTTCTTCTTGATGAGCGCCGGAATCAGCTTGCCGTCATCAAGAGCACCCTTGATGTCCTTCATCTTCTGCATATGAGCGACAGGCTCAAAGGTTGCCTCCGCAGCGTCCTTACCCTGACGCGCGGCCTCCTTGAGTTCCTTCACACGCTTCTTGACGGCAGGAACGAACGTCTCAGGCGATTCAGTTATGGCACGATCAAGGAAGTCCGCCTGCTCCTCGACGGGCAGCTTGGCAAGCTGATACGCATTGATCAGTGCAATCTTGCCCTCGTCGACAAGACCCTGAATCTTCTCGTCGGCAATCTTGGTAAGACTGAGCCGCTGCTGGACCCAGGTGATTGACTTTGCGAGCTTCTTGGCAAGCTCGGCCTCAGTCATGAGAGGATTACGAGCAAGGATACGAAGCATCTGCCTCGTATACTCAACCGGCTTCGTCTCGACACGCTGGATGTTTCCGAGAATCTGAGCTTCAAGAACCTGATCATCATCGAAATCAGTGATATCGACGTTGATCTCGGCAATCCCGACATCCTGTGCGGCGGAGAAACGATGCAGACCATCAACCAACTCAAGGTACTTCTCACCCGTCTCACCATCAACGCGCTCGCGCACGGTAATGGCACCGAAGAATCCCTTTTCCCTTATGGATTCCACGAGTCCGAGATAGGATTCCGACTCCGGATTTACGGCACGAAGTGCGACAGCGTTCGGGCGAATCTCTGACAACTTTGCTTTGCGTACATTACCCACGGTTTGATTCCTTTCCTTGGGACCAAGAAATGATTGAGACAATCAAAAATAGGAATCAAATCTGGATTTGATTCCTATTAAGCTCTAGCCTCCTTCCTGTTGAATTATTCCCCATAGGAGCATTATCGGCCAAACCGGGAAAAAGTCAAGTGAAAATAAAAAAAATTTGAACATGCGCCCTTTTAAGGAGCATTGCGCTACGTACTAACGTCTTGAAAATTGGCTGCTATAAATGCAAGTATACTAACGACTAACATTATATACTAATTACAGACTGTATGTTAGTAGGTTGTAAATTATTGACTACCAAGGACTTACATTTTTCATTTAACTTTTTCTGTCATTGTCCGATATAGACATTAGGCAGTCTATTTGTAATGATTTGATTCCGGTAATGTTATTTAGAATCTAATCCATTTGGAGCGGGAATGCCATTAAAATCAGAAGCAATCAAACGATTCCTTATTGCCTCGACACACGATGATTTGGCAAATCTTTATGATTTAAGCATGGAGTGTCAAGTCAACGTGGCTCAAGATGGTGGTGAGCGCGTCGGCGGTGATTATAAGGGACGCAAGTGGCATGGGTGGAGTGATGATTTAACGACATGGAAGTCCTTCCGCATCCCTTACAAAGCTAATACTGAACCCGAATTTGAAGATCGCGAAATCAAGTTCGATTTAGCTGAGCATGTTGAAGCTATCGGTATGACGGGTTGGGATTGGAAGTCTCGTGCTTCCAAGTGGGTGGCTTTTGATTTCGATGCAATTACAGGGCATTCTGATAAGCACACCTCCAAGCTGAGTAATGAGGAACTTGAGGCTGTCAAAGAGGCAGCTTATGACATTGAATGGGTGACAATACGCAAAAGTACATCAGGCCAGGGTTTACACATATATGTGCAATTACCTGATGTTCCAACCGCTAATCATAATGAACATGCGGCACTTGCACGCGCAATTTTGGGTAAGATGTCTGCACTCACGGGCTTTGATTTCCAAAGCAAAGTTGATGCTTGTGGCGGAAATATGTGGGTTTGGCACCGCAAGATGCTAGGTACAGATGGTCTTACCCTTATCAAGCAAGGTGGTCTTCTCCATGATATCCCGCCTAATTGGAAAGATCATGTCAAAGTTATTAAAGGTACAAGGCGCAAGAACTTGCCACAGGTTATTGATGATACTGGCAAGGGTGATCTATTCGAGGAACTTACGGGACAACGTCCTCATGTACCACTAGATGAAGACCACAAGAAACTGATTCAGTTCCTTAAAGATCAAGATGCAATGTGGTGGTGGGAACAAGATCATAGGATGCTTGTGACTCATACCTCGCATCTTAAGGATGCACATGAGGAATTGGGACTTATTGGAATTTTTGACACCGTATCGAAAGGAACGGAAAAAGGTGTTGACCACAATTGTTTTGCTTTCCCTCTTCGGCGCGGTGCTTGGGCTATACGGCGTTATACGCCTGGAATCCAAGAGGCTCCCTGCTGGACTCAAGATGGTTCGGGCTGGACTTGCACTTATCTTAATCGCGAGCCTGATCTGGCTACTGCTAGTCGGGCTTACGGCGGTGTCGAAGACCCCAAAGGTGGATTCATATTCCGTGAAGCAGAAGTAGCAATACAAGCCGCTCGCGCCTTGGGTGTTACCATTAATGTTGCACCTCCACTCATGGGGCGGGAAACAAAACTCAAGCAGCATAAAGATGGTCGCCTTATTGTGGAAGTAGAGCGTGGACCCAATGATACTGCTGACGAGATGAACGGTTGGCTTTCCAAGAGTAACAAGCCTTGGACACGAATTTACAATAGCAATGTGGCCGCACCCATGGAACCGGAAGTTGGGAACTATGATGACTTAGTGCGTCACCTTGTCACTTCGTCACATGAAGATTATGGCTGGATGATTAAGAGCGATGGTACATGGCGCAATGAGCCACTGTCCCATGTTAGAGTTGCTTTAGGAAGTCTCGGCATCAATCCTAAGGATACTAATATTATTCTCGGGGCATCGGTCTTCAAGTGCTGGAGAGTTGTAAATAAACCGTTCCAGCCAGAATACCCCGGCGATCGCGAATGGAATCGTAATGCGGCGCAACTTCGCTATCTCCCTACAAAGGATACGGAGGCACTCAAGTACCCTACTTGGATTAAAATACTAGAGCATTGCGGCGAGGGTCTGACTGATGCTGTCAAGACTGACCCTTGGTGCAGGGCTAATGGAATCCTTAATGGAGCAGAGTATCTTAAGTGTTGGATAGCGGCACTGTTGCAAGACCCAACAGAACCGCTCCCATATCTATTCTTCTTTGGACCACAGAATAGTGGTAAGAGCATTTTTCACGAAGCATTGTCCTTATTGTTTACGACTGGCTACAAGAGAGCAGATGCGGCGCTTGTATCACAATCAGGCTTTAACGCTGAGTTGGAGGGGGCAATCGTCTGCGTTGTTGAGGAGACTGATCTACGATTTTCTCGCGGCTCACAAACACCTGCCTATAACAGAATCAAGGATTGGGTGACAAGCCGTGAGCTTCTCATACATCCAAAAGGCAAGACACCTTACCATATTCCTAACACAAGCCATTGGGTACACTGTGCTAATGATCATCAAGCATGCCCAATATTCCCAGGTGATACACGTATTACCATGTGTCTTGTACCCGCGATTGACCCAATTGACTTGATTCCGAAGAAGAAGATAATCCCCTTGCTGGAGAAGGAGGCACCAGACTTCATCGCGGAAGTCCTACAGCTTGAGCTTCCAGAATCAAACGACCGACTCAGTGTTCCTGCACTGTTGACAGAAGATAAGACCATGGCGCAAGAGATGAACCAAAATGATTTCGAATATTTCTTGTCTGAACAGTGCAAGCCGGCAGCAGGCCATATGATTAAGTTGGGTGACTTGTATGAGAAGTTCCAAGAATGGCTCCCACCCACAGAGAGGCGTCGTTGGACTAAGCAACGGATGGGCAAGAGCCTACCAAGCTACTGTGTTAAGGGCCGGATACGGCAGACGGGGCAGTTCTATATTGGTAACATAACATGGCTTAGTGACGAACCAGAGGAACGACCAAAATTGATTCATCTAGATGGGTATTTGGAGGAGAGTCATGACGATTAAAGAGACACTTGGCTCTCTCTCCGATAAAGAGAGACGCCTGCTTATGTATGCTTTCGAGCATAGTCTCGGGCAGCATGTCACGCTACCTGATAATAGGTTCATAGGTGTGAATGTTGAACACATCAAGAATCTAGAAGTCGAAGAATCCGCCGGTGTATGGGCAGTAGGAAAGGTGAGAGGCTAATATGGTAAATCTACAATGCAATTATTGTGGTAAAATATTCCAAGTTGATATTGAACCTTTCCAATATATCCCAAAGAATACACGATGCCCCTATTGCAAGAAAATTTGGAAAATGATTTCAGATTTGTTACCAATCGTAAGAAAGGTGGGAGGCTAATGCCAGCATGTGCAAGGAAGCGTGGAGACAAGTGGCGTGTTGTTGAGTGCGATGATGGCTCTTTAGTACGTAATAAGGAAGGTACGCCAATAGACGGTGGTGGGCATGATTCTGAACGCGCGGCGCAGCGTCAGGCAAGTGCTATTAATATAAGTCAGCGAGGTTAATCATGGAATTCTGTCACGCTTGTCGTAGAGAATTTCCTAATCATACAGAAATGGTAGCTTCACCTTATTGTCTGGGTGAAAGTATTTGTTTAGAGTGCTTTGAAGCACTTAATCAGAAACCGATGCCAATGCTTGAAGAAGTTAGAAAAGATTTCGTGAAGCACGACCAAGAGAAAATACGCTTAGAACTGATACCGCCTTCATTTCTAACATCCACGGGTGCAGTTCTTACATACGGAGCCATCAAGTATGATGATCACAATTGGGCTAAGTGCCCGAAATGGTCACGCTACTATGGTGCATTACTTCGACATTTAATCGCAATACTCATGGGTCAGGAAAATGATTCAGAATCAGGACTCCCGCACCAGTGGCATTTAAACTGTAATGCTGCCTTCTTGACAGAGTTCCAAGAAGCAGGTATCGGTGAGAATGATCTCCCGAAGCGCACATACAAGAATCGTGATGAAGCTATCGCCGAGGCTTTTGTATTAGCAAGGAAACTGCACGATGAGTCTGCTTGACGACCTCATGGATGGTCTTGAGGACGATGCACCAATACTCCGCGCTCCGTTCGGGTATCCCGGCGGCAAGTCGCGTAGTGTTAGGCACATCTTGCCGCTCCTTCCGTACAGAAATATATATGTAGAGCCCTTCGGTGGCTCTGGTGCGGTGATTTTGGCTCGGAGACCCTCTCCCGTTGAGGTTTTCAATGATCGGTATGCGGGTGTCGTGGCCTTCTATCGCGTGATTCGTGATCCTGTGAAATTGAAATCATTGTGTGAGAGGCTGGAACTCACGGTTCATGCTCGTGAGGAGTGGCTCTACGCCAAACAGACTTGGAAGAATTGCGCTGATGATGTTGAGCGTGCGGCTCTCTGGTATTATATGACCTACTATTCATTTGCGTGTTTGGGTAGGCATTTTGGCCGGGCTACCACAAGCTCTGCGCTTGCAGGTAAGATACATAACAAACTCAAGTATTTCCACACTATACATAACAGGTTCAGAACTATACAAGTCGAAAATCAAGACTGGCGACGATGTATCCATGATTATGATAATGAAGAAGCGGTCTTCTATCTTGATCCTCCATATCTTGCCGTACATGAAGGTGCTTATTCACACACTATGACACATGACGACCACCGTGAGTTGCTTGTCACTATCTTTAATATGAAGGCATTTGTAGCAATCAGTGGCTATTCAAATCCGCTCTATGAGAATCAGCCTTGGGATTCACGCCATGAATGGGAATCACACGTCTCCCTAACACCCGCTGGCGATATTAAAGGGAATCGAAAGGAGCATCTTGTGCCTGTCACAAAACGCGAGAGGGCCGCAGAGGTTCTCTGGATTAAGGAATCTCAATGAGCAAGAATGGCAGAAAATTTCTATTTGATCAACTACAGAAGATGATCAATTATGCAAAAGATGAGTTTGAAATATCATATGGTGAAGTGATTCAGGTATTGGAAATGCAGAAGTTGCAACTTTTCTTGGATGCTCAAGAAGAAGGAGAAGAAGAATGCGAGGACTCGGATACTTAGCTTCGCCATATATGCATGAATCAAAAGTCATGCGTGAAGCACGTTTCAAAGCTGTAGCATATATTGGTGCCCAATTAATGCAAAGAGGCCACCACTTCATATGCCCGATCAGCATGTGTCATCCTATGTCTATGTCATCTTGCTCCCTGCCCGGTGATTTCGAATTCTGGAGTGAGTTTGACAAAAATATCATTAGCCGTTGTGACCATTTCATTGTGGTCCCACTACCGGGTTGGACGAAAAGCGAGGGGATCAAACGGGAATTCAAAATAGCTAGAGCTTTTGGACAGGAAATGTACCTTGTGAAACTTGGGGAAGAGTACAAAGTATCGGGCGTCGAAAGGATATATCATGGCGAACTCAATGCAGCATTGGAACGGTAATCAGGTTTGTGTTATTGACACAGAGACTACTGGCCTTGAGGCCGGTTGGCATGATATGGTACAGGTCTGTATCTTGCCACTTGATTCTAATCTCGAGCCACGTCAGGACGTAATCCCCTTCTATCTAAATCTTAAGCCCGATTCTCCTGAGCGTGCTGACCCCGAAGCTCTTAAAATCAATGGTTTGAAACTAGCGGAACTTGCTATACATGGTATAGACACAGAGAAAGCTAAAGACCTGCTAGATGATTGGATCAAGAAACTCAGGCTACCTGCAACTAAATATGGTACTCGCAAAAGAATCATTCCGCTTGGGCAGAACTACAGTTTCGATCTTGGATTCATGAAAGCATGGCTTGGTGTTGATCGATACGGTGAATTGTTCGACTACCATTATCGGGACACAATGCCAACAGCCCTGTACCTAAATGACAGGGCTGCTATGCACGCGGAGAAGGTACCATACCCGAAGGTTAATCTTCGGTATCTGGCTTCGACTCTAAAGATCCCGTATGAGCGGAAGCATGATGCTCTGGAGGACTGTCGAGTGACGGCTCTGGTGTACAAGCGGATGGTTGAAGAGGGGCTGTTGGGGTGATGAACACATATGGTAGACCCGTATAGGCTAACTGCTTCTCCATACGTAGATTATTTTTCAGGAACCTTTCGGGCGCCCCACCTTTCGAGGAGGGGTGCCCGATTACTTTAGCGTACTCAAGATTCTTGTGTGTATATGCATCGAAGCAGAGCATCTTGATATCAGTCGCCTTAAAATAGCCCGCGATACCAATAGCCACAGATACACTAAGTCTATCCACCAGCGACAGTTGTGTATATGTATAAGTATATAAATCAGGATGATTATGATAGATATGTGCTGCTGCTGGTGGTACCAGCATCATACCTTTCTCACTCCAACTTGCGGCTCCTAATGGCACATCTTGTTGAATAGCCATTATCGGATTTTGTAAATCAAGCGACTCAACTTTATGGATTGCTTCATTCAGTGTGATAATGGCACCATCACCGAAATGCTCCTCGGTAAGGTTATCAAGGCTCGGACCTTTACCAACGATATGACAAGTTTTACCTTCCACCAGATGCTTCAATTTCTCAAAAGATTTCGTATCCTTGAGTTTCGGCCACCATCGAAGCTGATTCGGGATGCGTTCACCAATACGATCTAATACTGCTTCAATCTCCCTATTACGACGCGGGATACCAAATGACCCATCTGAGTAACATCGAATATTAACATTCTGTGGCAAGTCTAAATATTTAGGCCTCTTCATGCTTCCTCCTCATAAGATACATGAAGCGATGCGGCGCTAATGTGATAACATCATCGACTTCAAAATGCTGAACAAGGAATTCTACCCACTCCTTCTGAGTCTTGATATTCGTATGTAACTCCTGTGGATAGCCACGCTCACGGCTACTCGCGCAGTGTACTGTGACAACTTGATGCATAACTTGCTGAAGATTCTGGATAAGTCCCATTAACTTGTCATCAGTGATATGCTCTAATACGTCGATACAGATGGCTGTCTCATAGATGCTAAGATCTTGTGGCTTTGTAATATCTGCAACCTCATGATTGAGGCCACGGTCTATCCAGTCCATACCTTGCGCCACGAAACCTTTTTCTTGTAGCGCACGGATGGTGTCCCCGGTGCCACACCCTAGATCGATGATCGGGGAGATCAGGTGGGCTAGGTATTTTGGTAGGTAACGGACACCGGGGCACCTATTATGCTTGGCAGAGCCATAATGCAAAGTTGCATCATCATAGAGTGCTTGATATAGATCAGCATCCTTAAGTGGGGGCGGTGCATCAATAGGAGATTGACCACTGCCCTTAAGACATCGTTGGCAATCACTCCGCAATATGAACTTGCCATCCCTAGTACAGAAAGAATGTTCCCTATCACCACAGCATCTTGACTCTTTGATTTTAACAGTTCGGTGCTCGCAATCAGCCAATATCGGGAAAAAGCGATATGGGTCACCCTCATATTTCTCATAACCTGGAGGAGGAGGCGGTGGCCTCCTCACTCCTGATACTGTGATCGACCCATCGTGATGTTCCCTGATTCTCATTATACTTTCCTCTCCCTATGATCGTGAGTAATAATAGGAAGTTCGCGCATTGCTTCAGCGAACTCACCATCGCCATTGCACTTACTCTTATATCGCTCTGCAAGAGTTTCCGCTTCAAGTGAAAGTGCCCTGCGTTCCTTAACAACAGTATGTACTTTTTTACCACCGAGTCCAAGAGCACCTACACCTGCTGTCAGGGCTGTGATGAGTGCGGCAATATCCGTCCCCGACCAGGGTGCTGGAGCAGCAGTTGTGGCTGATCCGGGTATGGGTAGCTTGCTCTGTGCCCATGTCTTAATCTTTGCAAACACCTTCGCTAATGCAATATAACGAGTGCGCCACATGGCTTTCTGTTCTGCGGTACTTGGGAGGACCGTTTCAAGTGATGGTGTACCAATAGCAGATTGCATGGTGACGGCAGTCTTGCCAGCTTCATCCACTGATTCTGCGGCCGTAGCCACTGATTCGGCAGCATCCTTCAGGAATGTTGCCACCATAGGTGGGCGTTCTTGTTCAGCAGCAGCATTGAGTTCTGTTACAACATCTTTTAGACTCTTTGCTAATTGAATATTGGCTTTCTTTGCAACCTGCAAATCGTTGACGACTAATTGTAAACCCTGCTGATTCATGCTCGGCAACATACATCCCGTACACAGTGCTAACAACACTAACCAGCGCATACTGCCTCCTTACCAGATTGTCTTGAGATTATTCAATGATCCATCACAAACTAAGTTATTAGTTTTATTCAGACAGTATGCAAGATCCTTATTCAATGTATTGAAGATAATACCCATCCAAACATAGAAAGCTGTACCGGGCATATTGTTCACCCATGATACAGGTATTGATAAATCAACACTTTCAAAGCTACCGGGTGTTGTGCCTTTTTCTGTAAGTATCTGATTAAGTTCTGCTACCGACCACTCTTTAACACCACTGATTGCAGTATAGAAAGCACCACCACTCGCATATCCATTACTTACATAGCTGTAGCCGACACGTAGACGCCAAAAGTTCATTCTAGTAGTGAAGCTAGTTATTGCTGCTTGTAATATACCACCCCTAAGTGACAACAGTAATTGTGCAGCTTTCGCATTATCACGATCAGTATTATTAATAATGAAATAATACCGCTGAATAAAGCTCCAACAGTTAAAATTATAGTTTGGTGTCAATGAACCATTGGCTTGTATCACGGCTGCAAAATCAGCGCTAGCCGGTACAATAGTAGTATCAGCTAGGAGTGCGGTACGGGCGCCATTCTGCTTATCCCTATAATCTTGTTGACCTTGTGCACTACATTGATCCCCCGCTATTGGGCCCATAGCATCTTGACCCTCATAACGGCCATAGCTGCTACGTGTATGCAGCTTACTACTGTAGCCGGTAGTAGCAACAACGATCAGTTTCTCACGACCAAAGCGTGTTGTCTCCTTAACTTCGATTTCAGTTTCATCCACGCTAGAACCACCGCTGATGCTGATGCTAACAGTCTTACTGCCATCAATCCAACCTGTCAAGCCCATAGCAGTCGGACTTATCACATCACTTGGATCACCTGAAAGTAGTGTGATTGTGGGATCATTGATCGGTTCATAGTCGGTATCAACCGTGCCATCAGGCTTATAGGCTATCACTATCATATCATACGAAGTACCACGTTCCACGATCTCTGTATCAATATATACAGCAAAGTAAGGTGCTACTACGTCTACAAGTTCACTATCCCAAAGACGTGAATCATCAGCAGCTTCAGCACTTAGCCCAATCCTAGATTCACCATCTGGTATCAACATCATGCATTCATCATATGACCACTCACCATCAACTAATGTAACAACAAGCCTACTGCCTTGCACCTGTGCAAAAGGTCCACCAGATGCCCATACCAAGCCAGTGAGTGGATCACCAAATTCATCTACAAGATCAATATTTACTTCAGCATCGAAGTCTGTATCTATATTACCATCAGAATCAAGAACCTCTACACCTAGCTCGAAAGGATACTGACTAAAGACAGCATCTGGCATAATGAGTCTTAGATTCTGAGCATTGCCAATACCATCTTGTGATAAGGAGATTGACTGTTGCACAATAACACTCGTACCACCAGTAATATTAAACTGATTACTTGGTAAATCATTATATAATTTTTGTGCCGTATCGGTGAAAATCAATTGTGCATTGACAACTGAACCCTGACCACCGGAGATATACCAATTAGCGGGTAATGACCAGACACCCGCCACAGAGTCTAGAGTCGTAATCTCCGTGCCACCACTATCATAGAGCTTATCATTGGAATCACTGCTGTTGAGTTGAACATTAAGTGTCTGAACACCAGAACCGCCAGTTATCAATGGGCTAATAGCCGATTGAGCGGCACCTCTTGTAACATTGGGTATTGTACCAGCAAATGTAAGTGTTGAGAGTGTTGCTACAATATCAAAGGTTTCTGTGCTATCAGGATTATAGCCACTTGCGGTAACAGTCAAAGCTCCAGATTGCTGACCGGAGCCACCCGATATCGTTAAATTACCCTCATAGACACCACCCACAATACTGATACTTGTGGATGATAAAGTATCTGAACCACTGGTACTAAGTTGTAATGATGCAGTTAAATTAGCATCAGTAACAAGATTATTATTAGAATCACGGACTTCCACCCTCACTTGAAACGCCGTGCCACGCTCAACCAATTCTGGATAAGTAATGAATCGTAAATCATTCTGTGCTGGCTCTGGTGGCTTGGTCGGGTCGTCATCATCCGTTTCGGGTGGTACAGTATAGTCTACTTCACTATAACCGGCACCGGGGTCTGGTACAGTTATGGGATTATTCCAAGGGTCCACAGGAAAGGTCGGGTCACCAAGGAAATAATCCTGATCCTCTATTGGTTGTCCTGAGTCAGAGTCACCAGCTTTAGACGCAAGTTGCGTCTGATATGCTAAGGCATGTTCATCAGAGTCCTGCGAGATATCTTCGACTGTGCCTCTAAGCGTGTTCGTAGAAACAACACCGATATCATGCGCCACAATATCGAAGATATCTAATGCCAACGTATCAAGGAAAGCCTTGAAGCCAACCTTACGCCATGAGTTAGAATATCTATACCCCCACCAATATGCTGACAACTTAGCGAGATCACCATTATTGTAGATGAAGAAATCACGTTCCTCTTCATGAAGATCGAATACGTCTATGTTATTCTTATAGACGACACGCCGATCACTTTTCTCATCACCGGAATAATCTTTCTTCCAGTTGGCAACGAGCTTCGTTACTATATCGTCAGTATCTGTGAAGCCCAATTCAAGAGTCTTGAACTCTAAGAGACTTTCATCTACAGTTTCATCGGCTACCTTGAGTTCCGAGAGGTAGTTGATAGATATAACGCCATTACGAATGAAGACTGCACACCTAGCCTGCCATGCGATTTCCTCAATCAGTTTCAAAACATTGGGCTGATCGAAGACTGCAAAGTTAGCAGGGTAAATACCAATCTTCCCCGCTACACTATCAAACGTGGTGTCACAGGTTAGGTTCGTATATGTCTCAACAAGCCATCGAATTATGTCAGCAACATTCGTTCCCACACTTGAACGCAAGGAGACGTAGACATCATCCTCCCAATTCTCGCCAGCACGGTCCTCAAGTGGTGTCGTGAACTCTAGCGTTGTGGGTGTTTCACCACCAAGCGAATCGGAAAGATTCTTTGTATAATATGTTGAGGGTATCGGCACTAAGTAAGTACCATCACCTATCTTGCGTCGACCATAAACGGCTAGTATCTCTGTTGAAGGTAATAGATTACAGACATAAGTATTCTCATAGTCAGTGACTAAATCAACACTCATGCCACTATGTAATTGCCACTTATCCTCTATGACTATCGGAACTCCCAAGTACCGGGAGATAAGTTCGCCTGTCTCAAGAACTGTAATCGGGAAATTAATATTCTCAAAGAAACAACTAACCGCCCAAGAACCACGAGGAATACCTGCTGTCTCGACAATGCTATCGCCTAATCCCATAACAACATGTGTCACGATACGTGGATCAGATGCAACATAATGCACACCCCATGATTCTAAGAAGAAGCATTTATTGCCTTCTTGACGTATGCACTTATTGACAGCGAAACCATAACTGGTATTAGCATAACAATACAACCCTGTGATATCATGATCACCAGATATCCATGCAACTTTTGCATCATCGGCATGAGGATCATCAGAAGGACGATCTAAGAATAAGATCGTTGAATCATGCGCAGTATTGGATGTAACAACTGTGAACTCCTCACCATCCATTGTCCCTGTATACCGCACATTACCCACATCTAGGGTAATAACAGTGGGTGTTTGCGGGAAGAGATCACCACCCTTTACCACAAATGACGTATTATTCTGGTTGATACCTGCGACCAACTCGGCATCAGGATTATGGAGAACCCGAATCGCGGGTACATGAATCACTGTACCAAAACAGAGCGGCCATACCTTCTCCACGGCAGGAGGGTAGATGGTAGGTATATCAGTCTCATCAGGCGCAAAGCCTACTTCCTTATCCTCAACGGCTGTATCTATGGAGATATCAAGAGTACGTTCACCTTCACTCCAGCCTATGCCGCCTGCTATCTTACCTTTGAGTAACAACGTTAAATCAGCCTGAGCATTACCCTCGAAGTGTTGATAAACTGTTACAGCCTTGCCCTCTATGATCTCCGTGTTGATAAGCGTCTTCAACGCGCCGTCTGTATCATCTAAAACAACGGCGGCACCAGTGGCCTCACCAACAGAATCAGTCTTCTGAAGTGCTTGTATCGGGTTAAAGGAAATAATCTTTCCCTCTACTGACAGGGCTCCAAGTGTAAAGGTTTTCTCTGAGTAGTATTTAGTACCACTATCCCACTCGATTTTGATAATGATAATCGGCTCAGTGCCAAGAGCCGTTGTGGCTTTTGCCTCGGCAGCCGTCGTTAGGTCTTTCATACCTTACTCCCCTTGAACTCTAACGTAATAGTTGATACCTCGACACAAGTTCCACCTTTACTACCTTGTGTCAAGAACTCTGCTGGATCAGTCATAATCCAACCACGCCATACAACGGAGTCATAGTCTGTGTACTTGATCTCGCCGCCTGCTGCTGTAGTAAGGAAATCTACCAACTCTTGTACCTTGGCCTTGTTGAGTTCACTGAAGGTTAAAAGTATTCTTCTTGTTACAGGCGTGCGTGTGAATGATCGTAAATCACCATTCATTGCACGTCGTACTTGTGTGCGATTTTCCACTAGCAGGCTATCCCCTAAATTGGGATTCCTGATGTTGATCGTTAGTGTGGGTGCCGCATACGGGTGCTGGAATGATATCATGGCGTCGGTTCTCCAATAAATTCAAGGCTTGCAGAATATGAACAATCATCCCTACCCAAGACACGAATATCTAGTGTATCAGTGATAAGAAGCCCATCCCATTCATCACCATTGTGATCAACTATATGGACTTGCTTCCCGCCGTTCGCTGCAAAGAATGTTTCGAGGTCATCCTTCTCTGTACCATTCAACAGGGGCCACTCATAGACATGCGTCTCTATGGTACCCCAATCCGAGGAGTGATAGGCTTTATGCTCACCACCACGAGTGTCACGATTAATGGCACCCGTCTCAAGTCGCCTTATATCACCAAGTCTAGGATTCGGCAACGTGATACCGTCACTTGGTGTAGACAAATATATCTGGAAACTCATTAGTTCACCGCTATCTCATATTCAACCTTGAGTGTATCACCATTATCCAAGGACTTGGCCGTACCGAAAGCTGCTGTTGACCACAGCGTCCCTGATGTACCACCCTTAGTATTGTTGCTTGTTATAAAGATGCCTCCTATAGTCTGACCATTAGTATTGATGCTAAAGGTAGACTCACTATTACTAACGATCTCCTGACCAGATGCAGCACTCTCATCCCAAGTCTGTCTGGCACCTTCCGAGTAGTTTTGATTCTCAGTCCAGCCAGCATGTGAGGCCATCGTATCCGAGGGATTCAACGTCGGACTTGCACCGTTTATGAGGCCAATGTACCACGTAGTAATTTGTGAGGTACCATGGAACATGACATCTAGAATCTTGTCCTTACCCTCATTGACCACACCATTGGGCGCATAGAAAGTATCCTTAAGACGCCCACTCTTATCAAAGATACTAATTTTAAAATTACCCTTGAACCTCATGATAACCTCACTGTTCCACGCCTAATTTCACGACGAAGCTGACGACCCAACCGAACAATATCAGCACTATCGTTACCACTAGGCTTGAACCCATGTATATGTATATCACCAACATTCGTGGTGTTCACTGTACCACCACGCGCGAAACCGCTATTCATCCCGTGTAGCTGACTATAGAATCTGCGTGTAGATTTTGCGTTCATAACGAACTCACCCGGTGAGAGCATCGCCGGAATAGTATCTGTGGAGGCTATCCCGCCTCTTGCGAACCCCTGAGCACCACCAACTATACGTGCTGCTGTTTGCTGCGCCCCTAGCTGTAGAGCCTTGATCTCTTCAAGAATGGGCTTTAAATCCTTCTCATAAGACCGAGCAATCGACTGATTACTCTCGGTTATAACACTTGTCAGATTACCCTGCTGCTTTATCAATTCATCTATTTCCTGCTGATATGCCTCTTGCTCACTTATTAATATTTCAATAGTGCTTTCACCGGCCGCAGCAGCACCTAATTGTGCTTCTGTAGCTTTAATTTGTTGCTCTGTTGTTTTATCTAGGGTACCACCAAATGCCGCGTACAATATGCGGAAATCTCTTAATCCTTCTAATACATCCTGGCTACGCTTACCAGTATCCAAGAACTCTTTTTGAGCCTCAGTCAACTCGTCTAATACCACTTGAAGTATCTTGGCTTCTGTCTTATCAATAGCTGGTGTGACATCAACACCAGCCACAAAACCTGTCCCACTAAAGAACTCCCCACTAGCAGCCGCTAATTGTTCTTGTAAATCAACTTCTTTCTCAAGAGTCTTGAGCCCAACCTGTGCCCTTTCAATTAAGAGTCTATTCTCAAGAAGCTCTTTTTGTTTTGTTGCCAACAATTCTTTTGAAGCAGTCACCTGATCTTTGATAAGTTGCAGATTATTGGTGAAAGCTATCTTACGGAATTGCAGATTAGCAAAATCTCTCTCATCAGCAAGTTGCGCTTCCAGTTTTACAGCAGCCTCTTCTTGGCCGAATTCCTTTAATGCTATCACACTATCTTTGATCAACTTGACACGACGTGATAGGAGTGCATTGAGTGTTTCTTCATCCTGTTCAAAGAACTCAGCAGTCAGAGGCTCCTGACGCAACTGTCTAAGTTGATCACGAAGAATATCGAATTTGATCTGCTCTGCCTGCTTCTTTTTCTCAAGCTCTAACGCTTGAAGCAGTAACCTACCCTGCAGCTCTACAACTTTTTCCTCAGTCTCTTTGACTAAAGTATCAAGCGTATTTTTATATTCATCTTTATACTCACCCAAACGGTCACTCTGGAACTTTTTCAAGTCCTCATTGAGATCACGTTCGGCTGTCTCAAGTTCCCGAAGAACTTCTAAACGATCACGCTTAAGTTTCTCAATATCCTGAGTATCATTCTTTTGTTGTGCCACAGCAAGCTGACGTGTGATACTTGCCAACTCCTCAGCAGCCTTTTGACGCTCGTCTTTAAGCTCTCCTACCAAATCTTCATTCTTCTCAATAGCCTTACGATCTAAGCTATCAAGCTCTGATTGCAATTTAAGGATATCGCGTGCAAGCTCTTGAATCAGATCAACATTACCAGCCTTGAATGCCTCATTAATACGTGTTCGTAGTGTATCGATACGGGCTTCAATACGTGAGAACTGTTTATCAACATTAGGAGCAAGTTCAAGATCACGCTTAAATAAGGTTTCCTCTACTTCAAGACGGAAATCCTTGGCGAAGTCACCTAACTTTTCGATATCCTCAAGAGCATCTTTCTGTGCGTCAGCAACATTCTTAATTTGGCCTTCAACAACTTTGCTGGCATCTGTCCAAGCAGTTTGGAATTCCTTGGCACCTTGCTTGATATCATCTTCGACATCTTCAAGATCATCGTTGATAACCTTGAGTGCCCTAGAAACATCACCAGCAACTACTGCAAAGTTATCACTAATAGCCTTTGAGAAATCATCAAAGAACTTAACAGATTGCTCTGACTGACGCCGTACTGATTTCAGAACCGCCTCATTAAATTTTTGTGTTTTCTCTGCTGCCTCATCGAATCTTTTAACATAGTCCTCAAGCAGTGCCTTAACAATGACACCAACGGCTAGAGCAGCAGTACCAAGAGTAGTGATGCTTCCACGTAGTTGCAAACTCAAAAACTTGGTTTTTGTTGCTAGAGTTGTTGACTCTGCTGCTGCGGCCTTTAATTGTAATCTATAGGCTTCAAGGCCACGAATAGCCTTAAAGATTATTTGAGCACCACCTAATGTTGCAATAGCAATACCAAGGTTCTTGACAACAACAGAAAGACTTATCATAGAATCATTGACAGAAGTAATGATTTCAAGAATCGGCTTACCAAAGTCTTCACGAATAGTATTAGCTATTTCTTGAAAAGTAATATCAGTTCTACGTCCAAGATTATCAAAAGCAATCTCAGAAGCTGTAACATAGGATTCCTGAGCATTACGAATCTCATCTAAGTCCTTAGCGTATGCATCGAAACCCTCACCAGTAAGACCGACGGCCGCAATAAGACCTCTGATGCGACTAACGAACTTAGCAAGTTCTGTGGTACTGCCGGCTGTACGCTTCTCAAGAATCTGCAAGAAACCACTAAGACCAAATGCTTCAATAGCAGCTTCACCAGAATCAACACCCAACTCTTGAAGTAGTTTACGCATTTCCTCAGTGGGCTTAACTAGCTTGAGCAAAAAGCCTCTAAGCTGAGTCATGGCCTCACTGGTACGAATACCACGCCTAGTCAGCGTGGTAAGTGTGGCCTGTAGTTCATTGAGAGTGATACCGAGAGTATCACCAAGAATCGCCACACGACCGAAAGTATTACCAAGTTCAGAACCACGAATACGCCCGAGTTCAATAGTCTTGAAGAATGATGCCGCAACATCCTCAGCATCCTTAGCACTGAGGCCATAGGCATTGATAGCTGCCGTAAGCAACTGAACTGAGTCAGTCGCACTCGTCTGTGTCGTAATACCAAAACGTATAGCTTGCTCAAGAAACTCAAATGTTTCGGCACCTTCTGCAACCTGATTAGAAAGTGTCTGATATGCTGCCTCAGCTACGTCAAGGACATCTAAGCCAAAGGCATTTGACAAACGTGTCAGACCCTTTTCCCATTCAAGGGTAGTGAGTTGAGCATTCTGTGATATAGTACGGATTTCAGCAACAGCCTTAGAGAACTCCTTCATCTGTAGAGTAGCTTGACGTATCTGATTCGTGAGCCCGAACAAAAGCCGCCTCAAGACCTGAATAGCGATAATACGCTTTATACTCTCCCATGAGAGTGTGAACTCACGTACCGATTTACTAGCATTCTGTGTAGCTGTCTGCGCACGCTTCATCTCTCTACGAGCAGATGCACCAACTGCTTGCTGCGCCTTGACGAGATCAAAAGTACGCTTCTGGACTTCTGCTAACTCTCCTCGATAAGCCTTAAAGGAATTAGCAGCAACATCGCGCCAAATACGTACTACCGTCTTGGCAGAAATATTGTTCTTAGCAACGAAATCTGCCAAGTTGGCCTCTGCCTTCTTGAGGTTGAAAAACTCCTGCGGTGTAACATCCTGCTTGAAAAGCTCCCTCTCTGTGAAGCCTCTCTGCACAGAGCGCAAGACTTTTCGTGCCTCATTACGCTGACGCTCGGCCTGCGCAAGCTGCTTCATTATCAGCTCTTGGTCAGAAAGCGCTTTGTTCTCATCCTTGAGGGCGGTTGTTGATTCTGTTGTCCTTACACGAAACTTATCCTTAGCTGCTGTTAAGCCAGTGATAGTA
>Ga0180432_10002195_pt1 | contig 29600 bp, 26 predicted proteins | sample SS_ome_10_FD_132414 | JGI IMG/M metagenome (GOLD analysis project Ga0180432, IMG submission 132414) | Hypersaline lake sediment archaeal communities from the Salton Sea, California, USA - SS_1_MS_2 metaG | ecosystem: Environmental > Aquatic > Non-marine Saline and Alkaline > Hypersaline >...
CATCTCGTATACACCAGGAAGACCGGGCGGAACCTCAACGTCTTTCGATGGAGGTCGCCCCTGCTCGTCTCGCGCTTCGATACCGATGAGATGTGTCTGGTCCGGGAAAGCGAGCGGGTGGTGTTCCCCCTGATCGGTGACGGTGTCGGCGATCCCGATCACGTGGCCAGGATGGGCAACTTCCACTGCGTTTCCGCCACCGCTGATGAATCCTGGGTTACCGTCGGTGAAACGCTGCCCGCGGGTGAATGGAGGGGAAACACGATGATGGCCAGGATAATCTGGAAGGATCCCAATCGTCTTGCGCCCGGATTCTGATATCAACCTGGGTGATACCTTCCGAACTCCCTTCCGGACCGCACGAACTCCTTCTGGTTGGCGAAGAGCCGGTCGGTTATGGTTGCTATGGGTTCAGCGGTTGGAAAGAGGATGTAGCCGCCCCCGGGTCCCCCTTGCTCGATCGCAGACCTCACCTTTTCCCTCATCTCGGCGGGCTTGTCAAATGACAGGTCCCGATACTGGATGTACCCCATCAAACAGGTGCGATCCCCCAGCCGTCTCTTGATCTCCGTCAGCTCGACGTCACCAAGGGGAGGTGGCTCGATAGGCTCCAGCACGTGAGGATTGATACTGCGCATGCCCGAGAGAACCGTGCCGATCTTCCCGTGACAGTGGATGCAGGCTACATTGTCGTTTTCCTTTATGATATCAACCAGCCTCTTGTCATAGGGCACGACGAACTCATCGAAAAGGGAGGGGGAGAGGATCGGCGGGGTAACGTACTCCGGTCCCACTATCCTGTACATCACATCGGTCGTCTGCTCCGACATCTGTCTCACGTAGTCCTCTATCCTCTCGGCGTAGAAATCCAGCAGTCGGATTATGACCTTCTTGTTTCGGGTGGCCGTGACCGCGAAGTCCCTCAGGATGAAGAGCTCGGATACGTTACATATGGGATCAGCCACGCCGGTGGCAACGATGCCCCTGTCACCCAGTTCCTCCTGTCCCGTGTTGACCCTCGACATGTCTACATCGAGGGGCTCGAAGGGGATAGAGCGTATCTTCTCCGCGTCCTCTTCGTTCGCCACGAATCCCGAGTAGCGCCAGGTCGTCTCCACCCCCTCCTCGGTCTTGCTCTCGCGGCACAGTTGCCCCGCCGGGGTTGTCAACGTATCGCTGTAGTACGTACGGCTCCCGTCCTTGCGGGAGACGGTATCTATCTTCGCCGCGTCCGTCGAGGAGTAGAAGATCCCCCTGGACCTCGGACCCCTGGGGAGCACGATATCTGTCTTCTTCACGAGCTCGTGAAATCGATCGTAACCCAGGCCCCTCTTCTGCTCGTCGAGCCTCATGAAGGGATCCACGTACGAGAATGTAACCGGAACGGTATCGGGTTCCTCCATGTGGAAGGCTCGCATGAACCTCTCTCTCGGAGTTATCGTACCACCTTGACCTAGCTGGCGTTATACGATTCCATAAATGTCTGTCTTCGGGGTGGAAGCTCCCCCAGTCTCCCCATTCAGGAAATCGACCACCGCTTCGGCTATGCGGCTCCCCGCCTCCCTGTAGTGCCTCCGGGTCAGCACGACATCGCCGATTTGGGAATACGGAGTCTCAAGTGCCATGGAGATCAAGCCCTTGGAGCAGCAGTGCGAGGTGAATCCAGGGGTATCCCATCGACTTGCATAGCTCGCCACACGGGCGAAATCCTCGGCGGCGTAGGTATCCAACTCGTCACCGATCCGCATCGCCAGCCTGCTGCTCTCGGCATGGGCTTCCGGGTACTTCTCGGGGCTGGGCAGGAAGGCGTAGATCCCCGATGATTCACAGCAGCCCGGTGCATGGAAATCGAGGGCGATCGCTGGCCTGCAACGGGAAAACCACCTCTCCATATCTCTCCTGTATACCAGCGCCTCGTGACGCATGGGCGGGGTTCCCCAGGCTCGGTTCAGATCATAGGGATAGCCATCCTTGCCGTAGTGCCCCTCCTCCACCCCATCCATGTTCGCCAGGGGTATCGCCCACACGAATGGAGCTTCGGACCCCATGGTCGCTGCCCTGCGCAGGAAACCGTCCAGGACCCAGGACCCGGGCGTCTCGCCCGAATGCTGCCTGGCGATGACAAAAACCCCGTCCCTCGGCTCCTGGGAGTCCCCGTAGTTCGAAAGCCTTACGAGCGGCCTTGCCCCTTGGCTCACCCCAACCCTGTCTAGTTTCCAGTATCCATCGGTGTCAGTGACCAGGGATTCCAGTTCCGGCAACCCGTAGGGGTAGCAGAAAGCGATATCGATGCTGTCGTCCGGTCGCTCCAGCGTCCAGACAACCTGAAGCCGTCCGTCACGCGTCTCCTCGGGGACCCCGGCCTCCATCCGCCTCCAGTTACCGGTGGGTTGAGACCTGATGACCGGCCGGATCTTGCGGGGATCACTCGCCCCGAGCATGTTCTCCGGGTACTTCAGAATCAGCTTCACGCTCTCCGTCTCCTCCTCCGAGGTCAGCTTCTCAAGCCTTAGACAGAACCAGAGGGACTCAGGACCTCCGTGGGGATCGGACGCAAACGATATGACCGATACGTCCCCTTCGGTCCCGATCGAGATGTCGCAAGCGTTGCCGTAGGGAACATCCGTTACCACTCTCCAAGTCATGGCGAAGACACCTTACCCAAGATCAGATATAGCTTTGCCCGGTCGCCTGTATCCCGAGCCTCAGAGCACTAGCGATTAATAAGAAACCCCGATCCATAGCGCGGCATGCCGGCATCGAGCTCGCCTCTGACCTACGTGATCGACTATGCTGAACATATGAAGGACGCGGATTCCTATTTAGCGGCCATAGAGAGATCCCCCCCGCACTTGCTCCACGTGGGGCACGAGGAAGTTCCATTCCCCAATACCTGGGGGGCACTGGTGAGAAACAACAAAGGGGTGGTTCTGATCTCACCGGGGGAGATGGGGGAAAGAATAGAGGCGATCACGGACTTCAACCAGAGGCTTCGCGAAGCGGGAGTAGAGACCCTGATCCCCTACATCTGCAACCAGACTATCGCCGGTGACCCTGAACACAGGAGAGGGATATGGGCCTTCTACGATCGCTGGGAGGATTACGCGGATTTCGGCTTCGGACCCAAACCTCCCGATCCCATGGAGTGGCTTGCCAGGGAGGAGTACGGCAGGCCACATTACAACTACGAGCTGCGGCACAAGGCCTTCGTTCCCATGAGCATGCAGCGCTACGCCCCGTGCCCGAATAACCCCCACTACAGGAGGTACCAGAAGGGGGTCGTGGATAATATCGCGCGAGTGGGATATGACGGCGTCTTCGTCGATAACTGCATACTGAACTGCTACTGCATTCACTGCCAATCTAGATTCAGCGAGCATATCCAGGACCACTTCACGGCCCAGGAGCAGAGCGACTTCTTCGGTTTCGAAGACCCGGCGGATATCCGACTCGGCACCAGGGGCAGCCGACTCCACTGGGTCAAGACCCAGCCCTCATTCAAGGACTTCCTTTCCAGCACCTTCTCGAGCCAAACCCTGAGTAAATGGCTCGGAACCGATGATCCGGATGAATTCCGTATAGAGGAGGGTGGAAACGGATGGCTCTGGAATATGGCAGATAGGTACCTGCTATGGATGCAGACCAGGCACTCGCCTCGCCAGATAGAGGAGATGTTCGGATTCGGGGACCTGTCACGATGGGGCATTCGGGACGCGAAGGATCGGGCCCTGTGGGCCGAGACCAAGCTTTTCTGGGCCAAGAGCGTTGCGGAAAACCTGAAGTACATCAGGCATGCGGGTGAATCCGCCGGTTCGAGCTTCGTGATCCTGCCAAACTGGGGGGAGATGCAGCTGACCGACGGCAATGAGTTCAGGGAGGAGATAGGCCACGACCTCCTGTCGTGGCAACCCGAGAGCGATCTCGTGATGTTCGAGGAGTCCAACGAGCCAGGGATGATCACCCCAGGTATCTATCTCGATTTCATACTGGAGCTCAAATTCTCCCTCGCGAACTCAGTACGAGGGTGCATACTCAGCCACGTCAGAGAGGACCCCGTTACCACGGAACTCTCATACGCGGAGTGCCTCGCCGGGCTGGGCTCCTTCATACAGGCAGGGGCGGGTTTCCCGGATATCAGACGGAAGTACACGGAGTTCATCGATTCCAATACCGATCTCCTCGAGGGCTGGTTCCCGTACCACCACGTGGGTCTCGCCTACTTCTACAACCAGCTCCACCTGGAGAACCTCTCCCATATGAGGGAGGTCTACAAGTTCACACGGTATCTGAGCGACCAGCACCTGCTATTCGGCTTCCTGACCGAGGAGGACCTCTCCCCCGATTCCAACCCGCCATGTCGTATCATGATCATCCCCGACGTGCGGTACGTCAGCGACATCCAGCTTGAGGGCATAGAGAGCTTCCTCTCCGGGGGAGGTATCTGCATAGTCACCGGCGATTTCGCCGCCTGCGATGAGAGGGCGAGACCGAGAGAAGATCGCCCATCGGACAGATTGAGCGAGTCCTATCCCGGCAGGTTCTTTCACAGGCAGATCTCGGACCTGATCCCGGACGACAATGTCAGCCTCGACGACGCCCGTAGACTGGCAAGAACGACGTGGAGGACCCTCAACGTCCCGGGGGGACGTGGCTTCGAGGCGATGCGGCATCTGGACGAGGAATTAGGCATTCAGCGATACCTAGACGGCGGGGAGCTGGCGCGAATCATCGGCCCTGAACTCAGATTGACCCCACCTAGGGACTCTCTGGGGGCCAGGTTCAATGCCTATGTGAAGGGGAACGACATCGCGCTGCACGTCGTCAACTACAACGTGGATCTGCTCGGCGTTGAGGGGGATAGGTCCCTGGAGGTCATAGATTCCGTCCAGGCCACTGTCCCCCTCCCTTCCGGGTTCACGGTCAACGAGGCAACTTCAAGTGAACCCGGAATCGGATCTGCAAGTGTGGACTGGTCCCAAAGAGGGGAGTCGGCGTCACTGAAGATGGAGAACCTGCGCCTATACAGGATGGTTCTCCTACGGGGCTCTCGTTAGGCCGACGCAAGGAACTAGACCAGAAGCAGCAGCAAGCAGACCAGGGCGAACTGAATCCAAAAAGTCGCAACCACTCTGGATCTTAAGTCGCCCCAACCGTGAATGAACTTCGCAGTCCCAATGATATTCAGAAGAAACACCAGAGAAACGAAGACCAATGAACTGCCCCCTCCACTCCATTCCCGTACAAAAGGGCGCGCGAGATAGATGAATGGGATCAAGGACAGGATGAGTCCCATCTGCAGAGCGGCGTATATTCGCCTGCTCAGCCACTTCGTATCAGCGGTCCAGTGGTCGAGGTTGTTGGTTATGACCATGTAAAACATGAACCATTGGAATAGGAGGATCGCCCATTTCCAGGACGAACCGATATCGAGTGATTGGGGGCCCCCGTTGTGAAGCGCCGCGGGAACTGCGAGCGCGAGACCGCCGAAGAACCCTACGTTGTGCTCCATGAATTTCCAGGTCGAGAACCCCAGTCCACGTCTATCCCCCTCTCGGTGTATGACGGCGCCCAGGGAGAAACCTGAACCAAAACCTATCCACCCAAGAGCCGAATTCGCTACCACCACCAGGTCCTTTGACCAGAGCGCGAAGAAGATGGTAGTGGACACGGCAGCACCCAGAAAGGCCGCCCACGCGTCGCTCCGCGGCGGCGTGAGATGAAGATCGAGGCCCCTTACCAGGATAGCGTACCCCATCAAAGCGCCTGCCGATGCGAGAACGGCCCACATCGCCAGATCCCCAGCCTTGTATTCGGTGCCGGTCGTAAGCAGGCCCAATCCGACCCCGGCGAAGAAACCCCAGAGCCCGCCCGTCAGGAAGAGGGCAAGACACCCGTAGGTGGGGGATCTCTCCCCCCGCCCTTTCTCCGCCGTTGCATAGCCCACTAGAAGCCCGTAGCTCATGATCCCGCCAACTGAAAGGGACACCGCTAGGAGGGCCCCGTAGGCCATCATCTGCCACCCATAGCCACTGCGCCCATACGCTAGCCACAGCGACATCCCGCACAGGGCGCCGGGAACCGTGGCCCCCCACCAGTGACCCCATTCCCCTCTCAGGCCCCAGCCCAGTGAGGTCGCATTGGCCACCAGGAGAATGCGAGCGATGTCCCCTATCATCTGCACCAGACCCGAAGAGATCAGAGAAGGTCCTTGCAGTTCTCGGTGACCTTGCGCAACCCCTCGATCACCTGATCGGAGTATCCATCGGTCTCCTGGATGAATACGGGCATCCCCAGTATCCTATTGTGTACCTCCTCTGAAACCGGAAGGCTTCCCTCCGGATAGCCGGGATAGTCATCGCTCAGGGGGCCGCCGTCACCGTAGATGTCAAACCCTTCGGCGAACAGGTTCAGCCTGTGAGTTAGCTCGTATCCCCTGTGGCCCATGTCGATTCCCTCCGCCTTCAGCGCCTCAACAAGTCTCTCGGGCGGAAGCCCCTCCAGCTCTTCCGGCCGGCAGATCATGTGAAGCCCGCCGTAGTAGCCCGCGGGCTTCGCCTTCGGCAGAACCTTCATCGGGTCGATGCCGGTGATATCATCCAAGCCCTCGAATATCTTGTCCACGTATCTCTGCTTCTTCTCGTTTCTCTCGTCCAGGCTGTCAAACAGTATCATCGCCGCCGCCGTTGCCCAGGGGTGTGTACGGAACTTCAGCCCAAGGTTAGTGGGGGCGAACGATCTGAACCGGGGGTCGCTGAACTCCTCCTCGACGCCGGAGCGATTCAGATGGCAGAAGAGCAGTATCCTCTCGTAGAGATCACGATCGTTGGTCGTCACCATACCAGCCTCTCCAGCCGGCAGCGGTTTTCCCCCTGGAGGCGACCCTTGCATCGAGAAGCAGCCAACATCGCCTATCGAACCGACCTTCTCGCCGCCCCACTCGGCTCCGTGTGAATGAGAGGCATCCTCGATGACCGCGATGCCGTGCCTCTCGGCGATCTCCATGATCGCGTCCATATCGCAGACGTTTCCGTACATGTGGACCACGCTAACCGCCTTCGTCTTGGGCGTGATCCGCTTTTCCATATCATCTGGGTCGATCAACAGGGTCTCGGGATCGATCTCGCAGAACACCGGGCGGGCACCCATGTGTACCGCCGGCGAGATGGAGCATATCCAGGTGTAGCAGGGATGCAGGACCTCGTCCCCCCTGTGAACCCCCACCGCGTAGTACGCGGACCACAACGTCGAGGTGCCGTTGTGCTGGCAGAGACAGTAGTCGGTGCCGATGTAATCGGCAAACCTCTCCTCCAGTTCCCTCGGGGTCCCATTGCCGGACTGTGACCACACCCCCTCCTCTATCATCCTGCCGACAGCATCCTTAATCCTCTCGACGGGTGCCTCCCAGTTATCCTTCGGCTCCACCCTGACTGCCTTCGGGCCTCCAAGAAGCGCAAGTTCTGACATTCGATCGTGCAAACGGTTGGACTTGGAAAGATAAGTGTCCCGGTTGCTTGACGGCACTGCGTGGCGATAAGGGTATCAAACCCATGGGATCCAGAAGAGTGATGGTTAAAAGCGAAAAGGTGTTTGTTTCTGGCGCACCCATAACCGATCTTGGCGAACGGTTCGACTGCGCGAGAGACGATCATATGAAATCAAGAGAGAGGATACGCAGATTGTTGAACTTCGAGGAAGCCGACAGGGTAGGTTTCGTGGATTTCCCCTGGGGAACGACCATAGAGAACTGGGAGGAGCAGGGACTCCCAAGGGGCACGTTCATACAGGAGCACTTCGAAATGGACTTCTACGGATTAGGTGTCGATGTTTCACCTAAATTCGACGAGATGAAGTTCGATCAGGGAGAGAACTGGATAATATCCAGGGATAGATACGGCGTCAAACAGAAGAGGTGGCTGGGGGTGGACGGGATTCCCCTGCATATCGATCCCCCGTTCAGGGACCTGCAGGGTTTCAAGGATCGCATAGAGCCCCTTCTCGACCCCGAATCGCCCATACGTATAAGCAGCTCCAGATATCCCTTCAGGAACGAACTGGAGGAGATGGTGCGGAAGTTCCAGGAGAACTTCTTCGTCTTCGCCTCGTTCTTCGGCACATTCGAGTACACCAGACACATATGCGGCGGAACCAAGAATGCGCTGAGGTACATGATGATCGATGACAAGCTGACGCGGGCGATGTATAGGTGTCTGGCGAAGTTCATGGGGCCGCTAAGCTCCGCCCTCTGCGATGCCGGCTGTGACTGCGTCTGGGTTTTCGACGATCTCGGTTTTGCGGACGGCCCGTTCTTCTCCCCGGCGAACTATCGGAAGTACATAATGCCGGCACACAAGGCCATCACCAGGCCCTTCAGAAAGAGGGACCTCCCGGCCATTCTTCACTCCGATGGCAATGTGAACCTGTTGATACCCGATATCCTGGACGCGGGGTTCACGGTCCTCCAGCCCATGGAGGCGAAGGCCGGAATGGACGTGATCCAGCTGAAGGAGAAGTACGGGGACAGGATGGCCTTCATAGGCAACATGGATGCCAGGGCCATCGCAACCAATGATCTGACCCAGATAAAGAATGAGGTGATTCCGAAACTCGAGAAGGCTGCCCAGGGCGGCGGATACGTCCTCTGCTCCGATCACTCGATACCGCCAAACGTCCATCTCAAAACCTTTGAGGCCTACTCCAAGATGGCTCAGAAGTACGGAAGGTATACCTGACTAGGGGAGGCATGAAGAGTTAAGAGACGGCGGCCAGGACATATCCCATCATGAAATCCGATTCAAGGCGGGAGCAGAGGCCTCTCAGGCTCCCCCCGCAGGTCCCGATTGGGACCGTGGAGCCTCCCTGCATGGCTGCCGGCGAAACCGGTACATACAAGTTGCGGTTCGTCGTCCCGGAGGATATCGTGAGCGAGGCTCTCGTCCTCTGGACCGGCGGACACAGATGGGTCAAAACCGATCTCCTGATCCAGAACGAGGACCCCTCGGCCGAGAATTACGTATCGGCGAGGATCGTCGGAGGGGACGCCCTGGAGCCGTTGCCAAGAGGGACCCCGGAGAAGGTCCATGAGCTCATGCGGGTGTCCTTCAAGATCCCTGAATCCGGCATCACCAAGGGCAGCGAGATCGAGATCGTTCTCGGGGACACGTCGGGGGAATCGCCCGGGCTATCCGGACCCAGATTCCGTATGGATAACCTCTTCATTCCCCTGACCCTGGAGCCCAGGCCACAGGATCTTCCCGGTAACGAACTGAACTGGCTGGGCGCCTTCCTGGTTGATTTCGTGGGCGGGCCGCTCGATCACCTGAAGGTCCTGGCCCCATCACAGGTCGAAGGGGGGCGAACATTCTCGTTGACCATAAGGCCGCAGGATCGGCTCGGAAACATCTCGCCGGAGAGGCCCGATTCCATCGAGCTGACCCTTGGAGACGAGAAGATCACGAAAGATATCGAGGATAGCGATCTGAATCCCGCCGGCGCTATCGAGATCTCCGGGCTGGAGACGGAGGAAGAGGGTGTCCTAAGAATCGAGGCCTATGATCCCGGAACCGGTTGCAGGGCGGCCAGCAACCCGATCAGCGTCGGGCCCATAGATGACCGACTGCTCTGGGGCGTCATTCACGAGCATACCGAACTTTCGGATGGACTGGGAACCCCCCACCAGTGCTACACCAATATGCGCTTCGGGTCCAGGCTCGATTTCGGCGCTACCTCGGATCACGACCATGTATTCGAAACAAGTGACGAGATGTGGCAGATGACGAAACAGGCCACCTCAGCACACAACGATCCGGGGTCCTTCGTCACCTTTCTCGGATATGAGTGGGCGAAGTGGCGGAGAAATGGCGACGGCGACAGGAACGTCTACTACCCTGGAGACGAGGGCGAGATGTACAGATCTGAAACCGGCCAGTTTGACTCCCCCCGAAAACTCTTCAAGAAATTGCAGGGCAAGGAATGCCTGATAATACCACATCACACGGCCTACGAGGGCAACTTCTGCGACTGGTCCGAACACGAACCCGAGAAGGAGAGACTCGTGGAGATATACTCCGTGTGGGGCAGCTCCGAGATGTCTGCCGCGAGGGACAACCCGCTGCCCATAAGGAATCCCAGGGACTACAATCCGGCTTGGATTAGGGTATCGGGGGAGAAACCCTCCCTCGGGGAGGAGCCCGTGGGCTTCGTTCAGAACGCGCTCGCCATGGGATGGAGGGTCGGATTCACGGCCGGCGGGGACATGCACAGAAGCCACCCTGGGAATGACCTGAGGCAGGGTTATCCCCCCTACGAGTACACCCCCGGGATAACCGGTCTATGGTCTAGCGAGAGGACGAGGGAATCCGTCTACTCCGGGCTAAGATCACGCAGATGCTACGCCACGACCGGCGCCAGGATGATACTGAGGTTCACTGTCAACGGATACGTGATTGGTTCCGAAATCTCCCTGCCTCCAGGAACGGCCAGGGAAATCGGGCTCCTGGCTCACTGCACTGACCGCGTGCAGGCGATCGAACTGGTGAGGAACAACCAGGTCATTCGGAGGGAGACCGGATTGGACCTGGACGTTGAATTGGACTGGGTTGACGGAGATGACTTCAGGGACGTCTCCCTACCCGCAAATCGCTGGTCATCTTACCCGTACATATTCTACTACGTGAGGCTGCGCCAGGAGGACGGGGAAATGGCCTGGACAAGCCCCGTTTGGATAGAGGAGGGTAGAGACCTTTGAAGGTACAATACGAAACGATGACGCCCCCTGAGATACGAGCGGCTCGCGAAAGCAAACCGGTGGCATACCTACCGCTGGGGACACTGGAATGGCACGGTCTACATCTACCTGTCGGCAACGACGCCCTCAAGGCCCACGCGTTGTGCTGTGAGTTTGCCCGCAGGATCGGGGGGCTTGTATTTCCCCCTATCTACTGGGGGGACGACAGGGGAAGGATCGCGGAGGTCGTATTCGACCCGGATCACTTCGGCCATCTGAAGAGGGATCACACGGAGGAGATGATGGATTTCTATGGCCTCGTCAAGCACGACTTCGATCGCGAGGCGGAGAGATCCCGAAAAGGGGGCGGATGGAAACTCTTCGAAAGGGTCCTTGACCATTCGCTGCACCAGATCGATTCCTTCGGCTTCGAGGTCATCGTAACGGTTGCTGGACACTATCCCCTGAATGGCCCGGCGAAGAGAGTGGCCGGGAGTTACTCCGGGAATTCCAAGATCATGCCTATCATCGGCTATGACCTCGTCGAGGATCAGGGCTACAGGGGGGACCATGCCGCGAGATGGGAGACCTCCCTTCTGCTGGCTCTCAGGCCTCAACTCGTCAGTATGGACAAGCTAGATGTGGAGGAGGAGCTCGTGGGGGTTATGGGAGAGGACCCGAAAGACGCCTCGGTCGAATACGGTAGAGAGGCGATCGAGGCCATGGTGAAGACGGCCCGATCCGAGATAGAGAAGCTTCTGGCATCATGAAGATCCGAATCGCCAGAATATCGGTCGAAGGTGGCTCGGAAAAAAGTTTTGAGTCTAATGTGCCCCATAGGTTTCCATGGATGCTTTCGATTGCATCGTTGGTAGGAGATCGATCAGGGCCTTCAAGGAAGATGAAGTCCCAGACGACAACCTCAAGAAGATACTCGAAGCCGGCAGATGGGCCCCAAGCGCAATGAACAAACAACCCTGGGAGTTCATCACCATACACGATGAGTCTACCCTGAGCGAGATAGCGGAACACGCCAGATATGGTTCCTTCATCGCCGAGGCGCCGGTGGCGGTTGCGGTAGTAACCGACCCTTCAACGAAGTGGCACGAGATCGATGGTTCGGGAGCAGTCGAGAACATGTCGCTCGCGGCCTGGAACATGGGTATTGGCAGCTGTTGGATCGGGAGCCTGGACCGGGAGAAGGTCAAAGCGATACTGGGCATACCGAATGAACGTCACCTGCTGACGGTTATGCCCTTCGGGTACCCGGCAAAGGTAGGAAGCTCAACTAGGAAAGACCTCGATACTATCATTCACGACGAAAGCTGGTAGTAATCCCGGCGGCCTTCCACAGCGATCAGCCGTCCCAGACCGATCTCGACTCCCATCCGATCATCAGGCTAGCCAGATAGATGACTGCGGCCAGCGATGTGGATATCTCGGACAGCTCGTACTCCGTCACGACTACGCCATCGAACTCAACCCGTACCAGGCACCTCTGCCGAGACGGATCGTATCGAATATCCATGTGCCTCTAGAGGGAATCGCTCGAATCACCATGAATCGTCATGAGCATATCGACGAAGAGTGCCGACGACCAGAAGAAATCGCTTATCACCGGAATTCCGTCCTCGGGCCACTCACGGACTTTGCCCTTTCTGGGCAGCTCCTGCGGCGGTTTCTGGCCAAAGGGATCGTAGAACTCGTAGAGTGACGACCGGAGCGACCTCCAGCGGTCCATCTCCTTGATCGTCCTGGTTGCCAGGTCCAGAGACAGCTCCACATAACCAAGCTTCTTCAGGCCCTCAACTATCAGGTAGTTGTAGTTTATCCAGGTCGGCCCCCTCCACATATCGAGTTCGAAGCGATCCTCGTTGAGTGCGACCGACGGGACCGGGAATGGGGCCCAGAACTCCTCGGGATTCGTGAGATGATCCCCAATGAGTATGGCAGCCCTTCTGGAGTCCGCTATACCCGAGAACAAGGGCGCAAACCCGGCACTCGTCTTGACCTTCACCCAGGAGCCATCCTTCCTCCGGTCATAGTAGAAGCCGTCCTCGTCGTCCCAGAGATCGTGGTTGACCTTGGCCGATATCGCCGCGGCGCGTCTCCTCCAGGACAGCGCTTCCTCTCCTCTTCCCAGCTCGGTGGCGATATTGGCGAGGGAGAGGCACTCGTTGAACGCGTAGCAGTTCAAGTCAACCGCATCGAAATCGGGCCCTTCATCGAACCTCGGGCTGTTGTCCATCCCGCTATCGGCCCCATCGTACTCCCATTGCAGAAGGCCGGTTCCGATTCGGTCCATGTTTCCCAGATCCCACTCCAGATAGGAACGGAGACCTGGATAGACATCCTTGAGGAAATCCGGGTCCGGACCGGAACTGTACAGCTTCATGGTCGCCCAAGCGAGGATCGGTGGCTGCGTCATATCGGAATCGTGCTTCGGGTCGGGGGCCATGGTGTGGGGTATGAAGCCATCGCTTCTCTGTTTGAAGAGCACGGCCCTGATGGCGTCCTTGCCGAGATCGATGTCGAGATAGCGGGCACCCAGGGAATTGAACCCGGAATCCCAGAGCCACATGTGTCTGTGGGGCCACCTGTCGGGTGTGGTCCATCTGGTCTCGATCTCCCCGCAGGGGCTCTCCACGTTGACTTTCATTGTGGCACACGCCTTGAAGTAGGTCCTCAGCAGGCCGTCGTCAGCGTTCTCCGGCATCGGCAGATCATCGTAGAACTGCAGGCCCCGCCTGAAGATCCCGTCGAAATCGGAGGAAACGGCCCTCTTCCAGATATCCCGAAGTTCGCCCCAGCAACCTATCACGAAAGACACATCCTCCGAGTCGTTATCGAGGGAGATGCAGATCGACCCCTTCCTCGTTTCAGATATCTCCCCGGAGGTCAAGATGGCCGGTCCCGTTCCGCTGGCGTTGTCGGGGTGTAACGCCGATACATCGGTGACTATAGCCGGCACCGCGTTCTCGGCCTCACAACGTCCAACTACCGCAGTTCGGTCCAGCCACGCGAGCCTGAACCGTACCTGGACCCCGCTGCCGCTATTCAGATCCAGATCCAAGATATCGGGGCCGACCACCCTCGGGTTCACCTCGGTGGCCTTGAACATTTCGCCGTTATCCCTGGCGAACATGACCCTGAAACTCCTCGAGTCCCCGACGTGGAAGATCAGACCCGGGGGATCGTATAGAGTCTGTCCCACGAATGGCCTCAACCAATCAGTCTGGTCGGAGATGCCGGACAATGCGAATGTCTGCGCCTGATGCCATATCCCAGGCAGGTACTCGCTTCTGTTAGGGTTCATCGTGACCTTTGAATCGAGACGGTTGAAAAATTGGGTGGCCGGTTCCATCCACTGAGCAAGAGATAAAAGGACAACCCTGATCAAGAAACCGGGTTGACGCATTGCTCGCAGAGCTAGTTTCGTTCTTGGTATCGCTCGTGGCCCTGGCCTTCGTTCTCTATATCGCGGGGAAGATGGTCGTTGGTAAACGTGCCACGTTCGGAAAAGCGCTTGCCATCGCCTTCCTGGGAACTGTCATAGGGTTCCTCATCTCCCTCTTCATCCCCCTCATCGGCTGGCTTATCGCGCTCCTCGTGTGGCTCTACCTGATAAAGAGTTACTACTCCACTGGGTGGCTTTCCGCATTTGGGATCGCTATACTGGCCGTCATAGTGGCCATTGTTGTCGGGATAATCCTGGGCCTGATCTTCGGGGTGACCATCATCGGTCTGGGCTCAATCCTGTGAGGGATACCGCCTTTCCGTTCCCGCGGGGAGAATAGATAGGATTCAAAAGACGACGCTCTCATGAAATACGCGAGTGACGGAGGCCATACTAGGGCGGATAGAGAGGCTCAGATCGGAGATTCGCGATCACAATTACAGGTACTACGTGCTGAATGACCCCACGATATCAGATGCCGAATACGACTCCCTCTTCCGCAGGCTCGTTGAACTCGAGGATCGATACCCCCAGTTTCGGGACCCGAATTCCCCCACCCAGAGAGTCGGCTCCCCCCCGGCAGGGGGCTTCACCCGTCACCAACATGAGACCCCGATGCTGTCTCTGGCGAACGTCTTCGATGACGAGGGGCTCCTCGACTTCGACCGTAGGGTCAAGGAGACTCTTCAAGTCGACCCATCGGACGACGTTGAATACGAGGTGGAATTGAAGATCGACGGCCTTGCGGTCTCCCTCATATACGAGAATGGTGAACTCGTCACGGGCTCGACCAGGGGCGATGGATACGTGGGGGAGGATGTAACCTCTAATCTGAGGACCATTCGGCCCATTCCCTTCAAGGTCCTCGGGGATGCCTATCCAGACACTCTGGAGGTAAGGGGGGAGGCGTACATGGTAAAAAGCGAGTTCGATAGGATCAACCGTGCCAGGTCGTCAGCAGGCGAGGAGCCTTTCTCCAACCCCAGAAATGCCGCCGCCGGTTCGATCAGGCAGCTCGATCCCGAGATCACATACGACAGGCGTCTGAACATCTTCATCTACGGATCGGCCCGACCCGCGTCCCTGGGAATCTCCACCCACTACCAGCTCCTCTCCCGTCTTCGAGAGCTAGGATTCAGAACCAACCCACACAACAGGGTGTGTATGGGCATAGATGAGGTGGCGGAGTACAAGAGATACTGGGAGGATAACCGGGATGATCTCGATTACGAGATAGATGGCGTGGTGGCCAAGGTCAACTCCATAGCCGGTCAACGCGTCCTGGGGGCGGTGTCCAGGAGCCCAAGGTGGGCCATCGCCTACAAGTTCCCGGAGGAGATTGCAGTGACGAGAATGAAAGACGTGATGGTGAGCGTCGGGTCAACTGGCGTCCTAACCCCCTTCGCTGTTCTTGATCCAGTGTTTGTCTCTGGCGCCACCGTATCCCTGGCTACCCTTCACAACGAGGACGATATCAAAAGGAAGGACGTGAGGATCGGGGACCTGGTGAGGGTCAAGAGGGCAGGGGAGGTGATCCCGGAGGTGGTTGGTCCTGTGGTTGAGGCCCGTACCGGCGACGAGGAGGTATTTGAAATGCCCGAGAAGTGTCCGGTCTGTGGTGCGGATGCCGTCCGGGCCCCGGGGGAGGCCGCCCGATACTGCACCTCTTACGATTGCCCCGCCAGGTCCTTCCAGAGGATAGTCAGATTCGTCGGTCGGGGTGCCCTTGACATCACCGGCCTCGGCGAGAGAACCGTCAGCATGCTGATGAAGGAGGACCTCGTCTCGGACGCGGCCGACATCTTCTATCTCTCAAAGGAGAGGGTGATCGGACTCAGAGGGATGGGGGAGAAGAGGTCATCATCCCTCATCGAGGAGATCGAGAGATCCAGGAGGCCGAGGCTGGACAAGCTGCTCTTCGGCCTCGGGATCATGGGGGTCGGTGATCACGTCGCTCTGATTCTCGCCAGGGAGTTCAGGTCGCTGGAGGAAATCGAATCTGCCTCCAGGGAACAGCTGGAGGCGGTCCCGGAGATAGGCCCCACCACCGCGGAATCGGTCCATGAATACTTCTCAAGGCCAACGACCAAGAGGCTCCTGGAGAAGATGAGAGCGGCCGGGGTCAGGCCCGTGGCTCCCGAGGAGCCTAGAGGATCGAGACTGGCGGGCCGTTCCTTCGTCTTCACTGGCTCCCTTCGATCGATGTCGAGGAGGCGGGCGCAGTCGATCGTAAGGGAGATGGGCGGCAGGACCCCGTCCACCATTTCAAGTTCCACCGACTATCTGGTTGTTGGATCTTCCCCGGGATCAAAGCTTCGCAAAGCTACGCAGCTTGGCGTGGAGATCCTGGACGAGGATGAATTCCTGGACCTTGTGGGAGGCTAGCCGATCACTATCCGCTGGATAGCTCTTCCCACAGCGCGCGGTAGTAGTTGAGCACCCTTACCGGGTCGCTGCTTCCTGGGATCTCGGCCAGGCAGTACCCATCGAAGTCGACTCCTCTCAGATGGGTGAAGAGCTCCTTCCAGGGATAGTCTAGGAACAGATCCCTCATGTGAATCTGGGCTATCCAGTCCTCGAGCAGATGGAAGTTGTTGTCTATCGAGCCGTTCTCGACATCGGTGTCGTTGGAGTTCCAGCATACAAAGACGTTGTCGTGGTCCGCGAACTCCATGATCTTGCGTATGTTTCTGGGCTCTCGGGTGCCTTGGCCATGAACCTCCAGCCTTATCTGGATGTCGTAGTCCTTGGCAAACTCGCCGCACTCCCTTAGTGCAAGTCCGATCTGCTCCAGTGTCTGCTCCTTGGGAATACCCTTGTCCAGTTGAAGGCCGTTCGGCCTGACCTTGACCTCTTCGGCTCCGACGTCACTGGCCAAGACCACATACGACTTGGTTCCCTCGATGTTCTCCTTGACCTCCTTCTGATCCGTCGCGTGATACTCGAAAGCGGAGCCCAGCCCGACGAGTTCGACGTTGGACGATTCGAACATCTCACGGACATCCTTCCTCTCTGACTCGTTCAGATCGTCCTCAACGCCGTGGGCGTGAGTCGTCCTCAGCTCAACACCTTGGAAACCCGTCTCCTCGCACTTCTCGATTATTGTCTCCAGGTCCCAATCCTTGGCCATGTTGTAGGTAACCAAACCCAGTTTCATAGTGCCACCGGGGAGGGCTTTGATGGGAGTGACTTAAAATGTAACTGTGCAAACAACCCTAGTGGGTCGAATGCTCACCCCTTGGGAGAGAGTGATCAGGGAACTGGAACACGAGGAACCCGACAGGGTGCCGTGGGGCGGCGAAAATGTATCTTGGCCCACCGCGGATCAGGTGCTGCGGAGGCCGGCGCTCACCGGGATGGGGGGACGTCTGAGGATAATCAGGCTTCAATCCCAGGGCCGGTCAGCCGAGGCGTTCGCCGGGATACAGCGCGATATCTACGACCTGACCAAGAAACTCAAGATGGATCTGGTACCGGTGCACACGCTACCCTCGCCCGACGACAGTGGACCACGGATGATCTCCGAGAACGAGTGGACATACGACGGCAAGACGATGCTGAGGTCGCTGGACGGTAACCTGTTGAGCATCGAGGTGGATATCGATACCGGAAGGAGAGTTAAACACGATCTGGAGGACCTGAGGGCACTCGTCGATGGCTCTCACAGATCCAGGTCGGAGTTGGACCAGTCCTCGACGGAGGTGTTGGAGCGTCTCTCTCCCCTCATACGGAGGCTCAAGAGAAAACTGGATGTGGCGGTGATGTTGCCGGTGTGGAACTGTTTCCTCACCCATCCCGACTGGCTGACGACCTTTCTGAGGGCCTTTCACCTCGAACCAAAACTGGTATTCGAGTTCGAGAGGTCGCAGGCAAGAAAGGCGATATCCCTTGGCAAGGCCGGGATAGATGCAGGCTGTGACGTAATCGGGATCGGGGGCGATCTGGCATACAGGAAGGGCCCCATGATATCGCCGGAGAGGTACCGCACTCACATACTTCCGTTCATGAAGAGGGAATCCAGGGCTATCCACAGGAAGGGCGCCTACTCGATGATAGCCTCCGATGGGAATCTCATGCCCATAGGCGAGGAGTACTTCATCCAAAGTGAGGTGGATGCCGTGCGTGAGATCGAACCCGGTCCGATGGACCGTAGAAAGGTCAAGCACCTTTTCGGGTCGCGTGTCTGTCTCAACGGGAACGTCGATTGCGGCAGGACACTCGGTCTGCTTCCCCCGGAAGAGGCGGAGAGGGAAACAAAGGAATGCATAGAGACATGGTCGCCGGGAGGCGGTCACATAATGAGCTCAAGCAACACGATAAGCCCCAACGTGAAACCGGAGAATTTCCTCTTGATGTGGAGAGCGATCTTCAGATACGGCAAGTACGCGCACGCGTGATGGGCTCAATTTCTCACAATGATGAGAAGTCCAATAGTATTTTTCGCATTATTCGATGCAAAATAGTGCGAACGATTTAACAATCCTCTCTGCCGATCGCCATGTAGGGATATCATGGATTCCGTGAAGCGTGTGGTCGCCGGGTGCCTCTTCTTCGTCGCCGTTCTTGTGGTTGGATATGTAATGACCAAGATCCGCTACGTCAGATCCCGACCAAAGCGACTGCCGGCCTATCGCCCGGAGCGATGATCATCAGCGTGGACCCCATCGTGTCCACACGACTCCGGTCCCAGATGAACCAAGCACTGCTCCACAGATCGAACCTCTTCCTTGACCTCTGCAGAGACCCTATCACCGATTGCATGTGCGTCGCATATGTTCAGGTCGTCGCTTACGGTGACGTGCATCTCACAGAATACCCGGTGACCCGCCCATCTCGCCCTGACCGAATGTATGCCGAGGACACCCTCCACCGACAAGGCGGCACCCTTGATCCTCTCAAGTGTCTCCTCATCGATCGAATCAAGCAATCTGGACAGGATATCCCTGCCAAGCCTGTAGGTGATGTAGCACATCGCCCCCGTTATCACCAGGCCGAAAACCGGATCCAGCACAGGATATCCGAGATATACGCCGAGCAGGCCCAGGAAGGCGCCCAGTGAGCTCACACCGTCCGCCCGTGAGTGCTTCCCATCTGCGACAAGTGAGAGGCTATCGATCTTCTTCCCGACCCGTATCTTGTAGTACGATAGTGCCACCTTTCCGACAAGGCCTATCAGGGCCACCGCCATACCCGCGACCAGGTAGGTGGTCTCCGTCCCGGCTAACGCCTTGTCCAGTGATGTCCTCCCGGAGATGAAGGTGCTCACCGCCAGAAAGATGAGGACCAGCAACCCGGCCAGATCCTCCGCCCTGTGGAATCCATATGTGTATTCACTGGTTGCGGATCGCCCGGCCAACATGAAGGCGAATCCCAGGAATACCGTTGTGGCTATGTCGGAAAGGCCGTGAAGAGAATCAGCTGCCAGCGCAGCGCTCCCCCCGAGAAGGGCAACCGCAACCCTGGAACCCACCATCCCAAGATCAGCGATGACACAGTTCCTCACCGCCGCCGTGCCGAGCGAAGCGGCATGATCGTGATGGCTGGCGTTCTCGCTCAAGATTTCTCCAATTAGGTCTGGAAGCTCATATAGATTGTGGAGAGAGCATCTGGTTGCTACCGCCCGCAGTTGAACGGCCTAGGATCCAGGCTCGACTCTCTCCCAGTTTCCTTCCTCGGTTTCCCTGAAGAACTCCCTTCCCTCTTCGTAGGAGACGGTCACGACCTTCTGCTCAGACTCCATGTCAACATCCACATCGACAACGTAATCGTCAACTATTCGATCTCCCAATCCTTGCTCCTGCAGAGAAGCGGCACATTCCCCAAGAACCTGGGAGGCCTCCTTCATCTTGAACTTGTCAAAGGCATGCCTCGACTTGTACCTCTTCTTGAGGATCTTGCCGATCTCACCGCCTTTACCGCCACCAAAAAGACCGCCTAACAGTCCCAATCAAGCACCTCATTGTCCTTCTTCTTCTATACTCTACCTGAACTTCGTCGATCGAATAAAAATGCCATTCCCAAAAACGAGGATAACTGCAGTCATTGCCAGAACAAGCACCGGAGAACCGAACTCACCCAGGTCCTCCCTCAGGGTCAACGGGTAGTTAGTGAACAGCCTAGCGGGCACGTAGTTGCCCTTATCGTACTCCTCACGCGCCCTTTGAAGCAGAGTTTCGTGCCTTTGCGTATCGATTCCCGCTTCCTTCGCCTCCGCGATCAGCTCCTCGGCAATCTGTATCAGATCCCTAGCGACCAGCCTCGCAATTCCCGCGGATACCAGGGAGAGGTCCGCCTCGAGCCTATTCATCGCCGACTCGGAAGCGCCCTCGACGAAGATCTCCCTCAGTGCGGTCAGATTCGCCTCGATCTCCCCTATCTCGACTCCCAGACCCCTCGCCTCAGTGATATCCCCCTCCAGAGTGGAAAGGTCCTCCCCGATTTCGATTATCCTTCCCAGGAGGTCCCACGAATCCCATATCAGGCCGAGGGCTATCGAGTTGTTCAACCCGGAGGGCTCCGTGCCAACGACCCTGGCCTCAGCTATCATTGACTTGGGGCCGCCGCATTCTGATCCAAGGGACATTGCCTCAGCCATCCTCTCTTCGGTCCTGTTCAGGAAAGCTAGCAACAGCTCCTCGGTTACGGCCGGGGGATCGTAGGGATCGATGCCCTCGACCCGCAGCACCTCCTCCATCATCGGTATCTGTGCCAGACCGAGCAGATATACGCCAGAGGGGAACAGGCCAGAACGTTGCTTGAGCAGGCTGAACGCTGATCTCTGATGATCGAAAATAGTGTAGTTGTAGGCCGATAGGAGGATCCACCCACGAGAGATCCGCGTGTAGTCGAGGTTATCCGAGCCGTCTACATGCATCGCCAGGATGTTCTTTCCATCAAGGATATCGGGGAGCTGCCATATCCTTCTCAGATACGTGTTGCAGAGACGGTGCATGTGTACATCCTCGAGCAAGCCCCTTTGATTGGCCATTATCAGGAACTCGAGGTCTATCGCCCCGTGGCTTATGTCCTCGGAACCGTCCTTGCCTATCCAGTAGCTCCAGGTGTAGAGGTCCTCGACCTTGTCGTACTCCATATTATCCACAAGGTATCTGGCCATCTGCCTCGGTTTCTCGTAGTATGTCCCGTTGCCGGTGACGTCGCCGAGAACCAACTCCACCCTGCCAAGGGCGGTGAAACGATTCACAATGGGGCCGATGTCCTCGACCGGGTCATCCCAGTAGTATCCCTGGTCCTCCGAAACCTGAGTCCAGAGGCCGTGGTGGCGCTTGATCACCCTAGTTATGAGGTCCACGTATCGGTTTGACTTCTCAAGCAGGTCAGGATCTGCGGAGAGTGCCTCACTGGATCGAATTACCTTGGCGGCCTCGATGATCGGCAGCCCGATGACGCCGTCCCAGACGGTGTACTCCCGGAAGTCGTACCTCGAATTCCCCCATGTCTCGTTGTAGTTGCCCCAGGCAGGCACGCCGTCGCCGTTGACATCCGAGTAATCGATGAAGTGATCCGCGATGCTCAGAGCCCAATCGAGCCATTTCCTTTCCCCGGTCAGATTGTACATTATCAGGCAACCGCGGGCATGGTACTGGAGACCCCAGGCGAAGTAACCTGGATCATAGGGGTCCGCCACCAGATTGGTGGCCACGCCCTCGAACGCTCGCTCGGAGTCCCGGTCGACGAGATCAAATACATCGTGACGTCCGACCAGAGGGCCATCCGCGCAGTAGCACGCTCCTGCCGTGAGCAGAAACACGGCTGCTACGACGACAATGAACTTCAACTCCTCACCCGCAGATCTCCGGCGCTCCCTGGAATTCGCTCAGCTAGTATCTACTCGATCCGTATCCCCCGGACCCTCCCCAGCTTGAACCGCTGAAGGACCTGGGCCGCTGATCCGGGTAGCTCCTCTCGGATATGTTGTTCTCCTCGTTAACCTCCCCGATCGCCTCATCGGTTTCCTCCAGTTCCCCGTATCTACCGACGTTAAGCCGGATATTGCCCCTGAAAAGTGAAGTGTAGCCATTCTTAATCCTGTAACAGGATCCCTGTTCGACCTTCGAAATATCCTCATTCCAGAGGGCCAGGATCACAGTCCCGGTTTCATCACCTACCAGATTGTCGGAGACGGTATGTGAAGATCCATCCCTTCTCGATCGCACCTCTCTTACGTCCCCCGTTTCGAGGACCTTGAAGATGATGTTCACTTTCCTGGAACTCGGTCCCAGATCGGAGACCTTCATCATTTCTTCCTCTTCCAATTAGTCACCTCCTCGTCACGATATCAGCCCCTAGACGACGAGATTCCTCGGTACCTCTATCGGCACGGCGAGGATCAAAGCCGACTAGAGTTCAGATCGACGCCTGTCAGCCAAGTATTCCTTCTCAGCGGCTCGGACATCTCTCATCGGACCTGGACGAGAGTTCCGCTTACCTTCGTCATATAAATATTCTAAGTCGACATCGCCCTGCGATGGCATTGCTCATTGTCGTGACCAAAAACCCTAGCCGGGGACGGATTCGGGAAAGAGGTGTCCTCCGGAACTTCTCCCGAATCCAGCCAGCGTGACGCCCTATATTTTCGGTATGATCTCCTTCCGCCACGCCAGAATGAGGCCAACGACGATCGCCAGGAGTACGCCGCCCGCCACGCCGATTCTAATCAGGTTCGGGGCGTAGCCACGGATAACGGCCTCGGCATAGGTTGCCGGGCTCTTGCCGGCGTAATTGCGGGAGAAGATCTTGAACACTATCTCCTCACCACTCTCGAAACCCCGGATCCGTGCTTCGATGACGTCCTCCGATGTCTGGTTCACTATCAGGTACTCGTCATATGGCTCGCCCTTCGGCGTGTACCACACCTCGTATTCCCTAACCTCTTCGCGCTCGGGGTTGGCCTTCCAGAAGAGCTTCACTTGGTACCCCGCGTCTATCCTTCTGATTCGCTCGATTCTAACGCCAGAGGGCTCCGAAGGCAGGGCCAGTCGCCTCAGATTTCTGACGTCGAGGAGCAGTTGGGAGGCATTTCTGTTCAGGATCTCTACCTTGTCCAGAAGCAGGGTAGTACGGCTTAATGCTATCTCCAGCCTCCGCGTGGCCGATTCCAACTCCTCCTCAAGCTGGAGTACTCGGTCCTCCAGAGTCATATTCTCGGCGTTCGGTTCTCCCGACGCTTGAAGAAGGAAGAGAGAAGCCATTATCATCAGGACAAACAGACTTCGGGCGCTCAATCAGATCGACCTCCGCAGAGCTCTGATCTCCCCAATTATTAATTAAATCTCTCGGGCAGGAGAAAACAATGAAGACCAGGGTTCATGTCTACATCAGCGGAAGGGTCCAGGGCGTCGCCTTCAGATACAACACGAGGAGCAGGGCCAGATCCATCGGTGTGAATGGGTGGGTCAGGAACCTGACGGATGGACGTGTGGAATGCGAATTCGAGGGGCCGGAGGAATCCGTCAATGCGATGCTCAATTTCTGCAGAGAGGGCCCCAGGCTCGCGGATGTAAGGGATTTGGAGGTTGAGCGGATGGAGTACTCGGGCGAGTACTCCGGTTTCGAGGTAAGATACTGATCGACTCCGATTTCCATTTCGAGACTTGATCCCCGAGGAGGCATGACCGTCCCGGGTCCTGAGGCAATAGATATACATTCATTGATACCTTACCACGCTACAGCCCAATCGATGGGTGGGCAGGGCTGCTGATGAGAAACAGGGCCGGATACATATGCACCGTATTGCTTGTGGTGATTCTGCTCCCTGAATGCTTATCCATCGATCAGGAGACACGGATATCTTGCTTCATACTGGGAAAGGTTCAGGCCTCCCTCTGTCCCTTCACCTCCTACTTCCAGGAGGACCCGCTCTTTGTCTACTCGCTGGAGCCGATACCCAGTGGACTCACCAACGAGGAGAGACGACGATACGATCGACAGTACTTCCCTCGCACCAGATCTATCCTAGTCGATTCCATCGATATGATGTTCTTCTCGGATGCACGGGTACAACACTTCATGCCCAGGCAGTTCAGTGATCTGGATTACGCGTTCCGGGATGCCGGGATGCCCTCCTACTGGAGTTTCGGACCTGCCTGGATACAGGCGATCGAGCCCACGATACTCTATCAGCTTCTACCCGTGAGCGAGTACGATTTCTACTTCCACAAGAACTGGAAGGTCGTTTTCAGGGAGGGACGTGACCCGGTTCTCACCCCATTCAAGGCGCTCGGCATGGAGAAGGTCCAGGGCGATGCCTATGCCAAGATGGTCCCTAGGCCAGGTGCGGAGATATGGGCGGACATGGAACCCGTTGACTTCCCTTGGCTGGTCTCGTGGGAGCCGGGAGGAAGCAACCCCGGTATCGCCTGGGTATGCGGCGACGAGTTCAACCAGCAGTGGTGGGCTCTGACCCCGGGATCAAGGCACATGAATCCATACGCGATTGACATGACAACCAACATGATACTGTACTCGCTCGGCAGGGATCTGGTGAGGGATATTCAGGCCCGCCGGGCGGCCCGGGAACTGCTCTCCACGTTCAAGGCGCAGAAGCTATTGATCCTTTCCATGATAGAGTGGGCGGATAGCTTCGGCGCGAACGTGCTGCCGGTATCCTCGGATCTAACCGACCTTGAGGCGGATGTGGAGGAATCCACGTCCCACTATCTCAACCAGGAGTACACTGCATCTATCACCCTGATGGACGCCCTCGACACCAGGGTAGTCGAGATAACGAGGGAAGCCGTAAGGCTGAAGGACGAGGCTTTGTTCTGGGTCTTCCTATCAGAGTGGCTCGCGGTGACATCGGCAACCTTGCTGAGCGGGATAGTTGTCTGGACACTGATGGTTCGTCGACGCCTTTACAGATCGGTCACCACGACTCGGATGACAAGGAACCGGTGAAGGGCGGAACTCAGAGGCGGCTTAGTGAATAGAGGAGAGCAATCCTGCGAAAAACTCCCCCGCCATCTCCGCGTGTTGGATGGGGTTCCTTGGCCTGATCTCCAGGACGCCCGCACCTTCGAATCCGACCTCCTCCAGCGCCTCGAAGAGATACATCCAGTCCGATTCCGGTATGATACCAGTCCCCGGAACGTAGTGGTCTATCTCCCCGAGTGTGTCCTGGAGATGTAGGTGACAGATGTCCTCCTTCAGCGAATCGACGAACGAGGCCATTGGATCGGGAGTGAAGTACACGTGGCCAACATCGAGGCAGATACCGAGGTCCTCGACTTTCCTCAGCGCGTTTTCCAGGATAGCCAATGGGCCATTCTCCAGGGCAATGACTACGTCCTTCTCCCTAGCCATGGAGACGACCTCTTGACAGAAATCATAATCCGGCGGATCGACGTTCAGACGTACCTGATCGGGATGAACGACTATAACGTCACTTCCGGTTACAGCCGCCGTCTCTATCTGCTTTCGATGATTATCGATGGTGTCGGGGCGTCCACCGTGGATGCTTGAGGGTATGTCGGATAGCAGGCCCTTCAGTCTCCTCCGGTTCACAGGCTCGAAGATGTCGTTCTCCCCGAACCAGCGGGGCCATATCTCGACCCCGTATCCGGCCTCCCGGATCTGGGCGATCACGGTTTCCAGGGTACCAGGTTCGTGATAATGGAAGTAGTTCCAGAGGCTGATCCTGTAACTTATCTCCATGCCGGCCTGTGAAAAGGCCCGCCCTATTTACTGTTACAACTACCACCTACCCCTGGGTGAAAGTCCCCTTTTATGGCCTGCAGAACTCGTATGGCAGAGGGAAATCAATGCCGACATGTCTGAAGTGCGGGAGGGATCTGACCAAGAGGGAGATCAAGGCGAGGAACTGGAAGCGGATATCCAACAAGACTTACTACCGCTGCGACAAGTGTGGAGCTACCTGGCTCTACGCCAAGGCCTTCAACTGTCCCGTGCTGCTGGACGCTGAAGCGATCGCCAGCGAGTGATATCCAGAACAATCCGGGGCTGAGGTTGGCCTAACCCACCCACTGCAGGATATCCCGTAGATCCTTGACCACCCTGACCGAGGGGAACCTCTTCTTCATCTCCCCCGTCCTGTCCACGACGACCCCGGTCATCCCGATCGACTCAGACCCCTTGGCATCGCCGTGGGGGGCGTCGCCGACCATCATACACTCCCAGGGCTCGGAACCTATTGAGTTTGCGGCGAGTTCGAATATCTTCGGATTCGGCTTCTTGAGCCCGACCGCACCCGAGATAATTATCTCATCGAAGTATGTGACTATGCCGGTCTTGTCTAGGTAGAACAGGATCCCGTGCGGCTGTGCATTTGAGATCAGGCCTACCTTGTTCTCCGGCTTGAGCTCCTTGAGGGTTGGAAGCACATCGTCAAACATCACGTCATTGGTGCTGTGGGGCTGAAATCGGCCCCAGATGAATGCATCCACCACGTCCTCAGTGGCCTCCAGCCCGAGCTGGGGGAGTACTTCTTGACAGAACCGGCGAATACTGATCTCACGGCCCTCTTCCGAAAGCTCCCTGTTCCTCCTCTGATATGGTTCCTGAAAGATATCCTTAAAGACCTCAAAGGGAACCTGGATGCCCTTCTCCACCAGGGCATCATACCCGGCCCTAAGGGTCTCGTCCTCCGGTATCTTCCGCTTCTCATAGAACAGCGTCCCGCCGAAGTCAAAGAAGACGGTATTGATCATCCACAACCCGAATCCTAGGTGGGTTCTTAAGTATTGGCTTCTATCTGACCGGCGCTCGACGGGGAGTGATGGCCTTCGATATGGATACCATTCGGCGGTCCTCGGACAAACAGATATAGGGCGATCGAGGCTGTGAACGGCCTAGGTGAGAGCAATGGTCAGCAAGGACGATAAGATCGCCAAGAAGATCGAGGCGATGGAGATTGTCGATACCCATGAACACCTGATGCCCGAGCGAAAGAGGTTAGAATCCGACATCGATCTCTTCTATCTCTTCCCCCACTACGCGTCGTCCGATCTGGTGTCCGCGGGCATGTGCCCCTCATATCTTGAGAGAATCCGCAACCCCGAGCTCCCACTAGACGAGAGGTGGTCGATTTTCGAGCCCTATTGGCGATACGTCAGGACGACTACCTACGGCAGGGCCCTGATATCGGCCGCCCGGCTTCTATTCGGTATTCACGACATATCGAAAGACACCTATGTCGAGCTTTCCGAGAAGATCGCCGAATCCAATCGGCCGGGCTGGTACAGGTACGTACTCAAGGAGGAAGGTAGAATAGCTCTCTCGCTGGAGTGTGGCGATTCATGCAACGTCGATCCGGAGTTCTTCGCACCGGTTGTCAATTTCGAGAGATACCTGGTTCCACGCTCGAGATCTGAGCTGGAAGCGCTTGAACGAGAGGGCGATGTTGGGATCCACGATCTCGATGATCTTGTGAACGCCCTGGAGACCCGTTTCTCCGAGGGGATGGAGAAGGGCATGGTGGGGGTGAAGATAGGCCTGGCTTACTCCCGCAGCCTACGGTTCGATAAATCTCCGAAGTCGGTGGCGGATGCTCTATTCGATCAGATATTCTCGGACTTGGGCCGGGGCCTCTCCTGGAGGGAGGCGAAACCCCTCCAGGATTTCATGGTCCATGAGCTGATACGTCTGGCCATGAAGAACGACCTGCCGATCCAGATTCACACGGGCATTCAGGAGGGTAACGGCAACATCCTAGCCAATTCCAATCCCACACTTCTCACCAACCTCTTCCTCGAGTACAGGCAGGCGAAATTCGACATTTTCCACGGGTCCTATCCATTCTGCGGCGAGTTGGCGGCCCTTGCCAAGAACTTCCCTAACGTCTACGTGGACATGTGCTGGCTTCACGTCATCTCACCATCCGTCTCGAGGAGGATGCTCCATGAATGGATAGAAACCGTTCCCTCCAACAAGATCATGGCGTTCGGCGGCGACTACATCATCGTCGAGGGGGCCTATGCCCATTCGCGCATGGCAAGGGATATCGTCGGTCAGGTTCTCTCGGAAAAGGTCTCCGAAGGCTACTTCTCCCGGGAGGAGGCCCTCGATTTGGCGTCGGACCTGCTAAGGAACAACGCCTGGAACCTGTTCCAGCTCGGTGAACGATGGCAGCGCTAGACGCACATGTTGTGGGAGTTCGCGACAGATCTTCCCGAGGAATCCGGCTCGGATCCTGTCCGATTTTCGCTCCTACTGCGATGGTGCTGGCGTATCTTGGCTAGAAGCAGGGCCCCTATGAAACCGAGAACCATCCCCGACATAACCAGAGTGACCGGATCGCTGGCCCAGTAAGTGCTCCAGGCTCCCCTTATCAACTCCATGAACCCTATCACGAGTTTCTCCTCAAGTCTAGGAGATACCCGGTTCAAAAAAAGAACCCTAGGCCTGTGAGCTGATTCGTTACTGCATTCGCAAATCCCTTCGGATCATCACGAATCCGGCATCTTTATCGTCATCGTCTGGCCCTCTTCGATCCTCAGATCTCCCTCAATAACGACCCTATGCCCCTCGATCTTGGCACGCGAATCGACGGGACGGCCCTCGATCTCGACCTCCACCCTAGAACCGTCAACCAGCTCTGGTATCGTCAACTTCCTGAGCGCCAGCCGGCCGCTCTCGATCTCGATGGTGCAGACCTGACCGCCTCTCCATTGAAGCTGGTGGTAGGAGCCCCATCCTTGACGGGACAAAAACAAGCAGCGGAAATCCCTTTGGTTGACCTTGGGATCGAACTCCATTGTCCCGTCCCCCCCGTCGTAGATGTAGCCGGAGATCGCTTCCCACATCGCCCAGCTGCTCATTGGCCGGACATAGTGATCGCCGCACTCGACCTCGTTCCAGGGGCTCCGGAGCCTACCATCATGTCTCCGTCTCGCCCTCCTGACGATCTCCACACCATGTTCCATCATTCCCTCGTAGAACATCAGTCCCGCCACAGCGTACTCTATTCCAGTCCACACCTCGTCGCTGTACAAGGTGACGGGGTCCCTTCTGCCCCCCCTGGGCCAGGTGCATATAAGCAGCCCCGGCTCGCTATCCTTCAGGAATACCCGCGGCTGCTGTTTGTGACCCTTCAGATCGTCCCTCAGATTGTACCTGAATATCGATTCCAGTGCCTTCCGGACATGCCCAGGCTGGAGGATGTAGCCGAGATCGAGTATGTGAGCCCACCACTGGCCGAGTAGCTGGTCGCAGTGACAGCCATCCCCGTATTGGAGTTCCCCATGCTGTTCCGGGTCGTATTTCTGGACATAGTACTCCCCGTTCCACAGTTCATCATCGATGAACTTGGAGCCGCTCTCGAAGATACGATGGCACCAATCGGCCAGGTCGAACTCGCCCTTGATTCGGGCCATCTCCTCCATGGAGCGGAGGGCGGCGAGATAGAGACCGCTGACGAAACTGTTGTGTCCATAGAGGTGGAGA